>JACKQG010004142.1_pt1 | contig 17029 bp, 14 predicted proteins | sample 8237621 | NCBI WGS metagenome assembly JACKQG01 (sample SAMN15677084, study PRJNA649215) | marine metagenome | biome: marine; feature: Black Sea; material: saline water; isolation source: suspended particulate matter (SPM) from the Black Sea western gyre | collected 2013-06-09/2013-06-10 | depth...
CTTGCTTTTTCAACGGATTCTTATGTGGTAGACCCTATTTTTTTTCCTGGCGGCAATATTGGAGATCTGGCTGTGAACGGAACGATTAATGATATCTCCATGTGCGGTGCCATTCCCAAGTTTATCAGTGTGGGCTTGATTTTAGAAGAAGGGTTGCCGGTAAAAGATTTAAGAACAATCCTGGAAACTATGGCAAATGCTGCCAGAAAGGCCGGGGTAAAGATTGTAACCGGTGATACCAAGGTTGTTCCAAAAGGAAAAGCAGACAAAATTTTTATCAATACTTCTGGTATTGGAGTGATCCCTGCCCACATTAATGTGTCTGGAAGCAATGCAAAGCCAGGAGATAAGATCATCGTCAGCGGTACCATCGCAGATCACGGGATTGCGGTCTTAAGTTCCAGGGAAGGCTTAAAATTTGATTCTGATATCAAAACCGATTCCGCCCCTTTAAACAAGATGGTGCAGTCCATTATTCAGTCTGAATGTGATATCCATGTGCTTCGTGATCCCACAAGGGGAGGCCTTGGAACAACTTTAAATGAAATTGCATTACAATCTTGTGTGGGAATTAAAATAGATGAGCAGTCTCTGCCCATCAGGGGGGCTGTTCAGGGAATTTGTGAGCTGTTGGGCTTTGATCCCTTATATATTGCCAATGAAGGCAAATTGATTGCCTTTGTGCCTGAAAAACATGCCCAAAAAGCACTTGAGCTTATTCAACAGGATACGTTTGGCAAAGATGCTGTGATAATTGGTGAAGTAACAAAAGAAAATTCAGGCAAGGTTTTTTTAAAAACCAGAATTGGTGGTTTAAGAATCATCGATATGCTGACCGGAGAACAGCTTCCAAGAATCTGTTAGATTCAATTATGGCGCTCCACTCCAAAAATACGGCCAAATAGCGGGAGTGTGGCCGCTGCAGAAAACCTTTTAAGAGAAGATTTATCAGCCATAGAGTCCATTGAAGCAACCATTGAAATCATTGATGTGGAAATGGGCAAAGACCCCTGGTATTTGACGGTAGGTAAAACACCACTTAAAAGGGTTCACAAATTGCTGGCAAAGTTAGGGTCCATAGGGGTTAGCACGGATAGAGAGTCCATGGTTTCCATTGAGGTAGATGGCCTGTTCCATAAATTTATGGAACAGGTAGAGTCAATCTTTAATAATCTCCTTAACCAACTGGAATGATAGTCTTTTCTGATGAATGATCTGATTTTATTAACCGACATTCCCTTAAAGGTTACAAAGCATCTGTAAAATACTGTTTGAACAAAAGAACCCTCGGCATTATCAGAAGAACTTTGATTATAGGAAAAATATCGTTCACAAACGGATATTATAAACTATAGTTCTTCCAGAATAGGTTCACTGTTTTTTAGATGGTTTATCAATAGGACAAATTTACCGTGCAAAAATTTGTATCCGGTTGACATAACCGAATTTTCTATTGTAAGATTACCAATGATTGCAAGCTATCTCAAAGGGAGTCTGCAAAATGTTGATATTTAAAGTCGGGACTGTTGCAAAACACCTGGGTGTTCACAGGAACACTGTCACCAACTGGATTAATACAGGAAAACTTCAGGCATCCTTAACTTCGGCAAAGCGTTATACGATTTCAAAAAAACAATTTATCCGATTTTGTGAAGAAAAACATATTTCCAAAACAGCTAAAGAACTTGTTATTTTGGAAACTGAAACCCAGACTCAAAATGACATAAAAATCATTGAAAAAGGTATAAAAGAAAATATCCAAAAGGATATTAATCTAAAAAAAACAAGCAGGCTTGATAATGAAGAGTTAACCCAAATACCCGGCACTGACAAACTGATAGGTTCGGTTATGGTTGTGGGTGGTGGCATTGCAGGTATTCAGGCGGCCATAGAGCTGGCTGATTCAGGGTTCTATGTATATATTGTTGAAAAAACAGCTGGCCTTGGAGGGGTAATGTCACAATTGGATAAAACATTCCCTACCAATGATTGCGCCTCCTGTATCATTCTGCCAAAGCTTGTGGAGTGCGACCGGCATCTAAACATTGAATTACTCACGCTATCCCAGGTTGTCAAGGTTCAGGGCAGTGTTGGTCATTTCAGTATCCAGGTTAAGAAAAAACCCCGGTATGTAGATATAGATAAGTGTATTGCCTGTGGGAGCTGTGCCCAAAAATGCCCGATTAATGTTAAAGACGAGTTTAATTTCGGCATTAATAAAAAAAAAGCAGCATATATAAAATATGATCAGTCTGTTCCGCTTAAGTATGCAATTGATCCATCTGCGTGTATATATTTAACCCTTGGAAAATGCAGGGCGTGCGAAAAGTTTTGCCCAACAGGGGCAATTAATTTTACTCAGGTTGAAGAAATAGTTACGATTACAGTGGGTGCAGTTATTCTTGCACCAGGGTTTAAACCCTTTGATCCTTTGGGACACGATTTTTTCGGATACAGCAATAAAGATGTGGTGACCAGTCTTGAATTTGAACGTCTCCTTTCAATCAGCGGGCCAAACAAAGGTAAGCTTCTAAGGCCTTCGGATAATACAGAACCACATAAGATAGCCTGGCTGCAATGTGTAGGCTCGCGGAATCAGAATAATTGCGGGAACTCATATTGCTCGAATATCTGTTGTATGTCTGCAGTAAAACAGAGCCTGGCATCTTTGGATCATGTAACAGGCCAGACACTTGACAGGACTATTTTTTTTACTGATTTAAGAAGTCCGGGTAAGGAATCGGAACAATTTTTTGAAAAAGCAAAACAAGATAATGTCAGATTTGTAAGAGCGATTCCCCACACCATGGAGCTTGGGAAAGACGGTACGGGAGTCAGGATGAGATACATGACTGAACAAGGTGAGGTGATTGTTGAGTCTTTTGAAATGGTTGTCCTCTCCATTGGATTCGAAGCACCAGAAGATGTTTTAACTCTATCCAGGCTTTTCAATATTGAACTTGATCAACATCATTTTGCAAGCACTTCATGTTTTGAACCCATAGCGAGCAGCCGCAAAGGGGTGTATGTAATAGGTGCATTTCAATCCCCCAAACCTATTTCAAGATCGGTTATCCAGGCTGCTGCAGCAGCAGCCTCTGTTGCAAGGCTGCTTGCAGAGCAGAGAGGATCTCTTACAAAAATAAAAACTTATCCCTATGAAAGGGATATCCTTGAAGAAAGACCTTCGGTGGGGGTGTTTGTATGTTCCTGCGGTGTGAACATTGCCGGTATTGTTGATGTGGATCAGGTTGTTGCATATGCAGCCAAACTGCCCTATGTGACATATGTTGAAAATAATCTTTTTTCCTGTTCTGCAGATGCCCAGGAAAGCATCATAGAAAGAATTCAGGAGTTTGGGTTGAATAGAATCGTTATTGCTGCATGTACCCCCAGAACCCATGAGCACATGTTCCAGGAAACTTTAAAAAGTGCACGGTTGAACGGATTTATGGTAGAGATGGCCAATATCAGGAATCAAAATTCCTGGGTGCATCAACAAGACTCAAAGAGTGCTACCCAAAAAGCAAAAGACCAGGTTCGGATGGCAATAGCCAAAGTGATCTATAATTATCCGCTTAAGCAGGATCGGATAAAGGTTGTTCAAAAAGCTCTGGTCGTGGGCGGTGGTATGGTGGGTATTGACAGTGCCCTTACCCTTGCCCAGCTGGGGATTGAAACCATACTGATTGAAAAAAGCAATACTCTGGGAGGCAACGCTCTGAATCTTGACACCAGTTTCAAGGGAGAAAATGTACCTTCTATGCTTGAAGATCTTATCACCAGGGTGAGCCAAAATAAAAAAATCACAATTTACAGAAAGACAACCCTTGAATCGGTTTCAGGATCAGTGGGAAATTTTAAAGGATTTCTCAGTATTGCCGGGGAAATTGAACAAATCGATTTTGGTGCTGCGATAATGGCCACGGGAGGTAAAGAAGCAGTTCCTGAAGAATACCTGTATGGTAAGGAGCCAAGGGTGATGACCCAGGTGGAATTTGACAAAAAGGTACTTTTTCATCCAAATGAAGTGAATATTGCCCAAAGTATTGTGTTTATCCAATGTGTGGGTTCCAGGGAGCCCCAAAGGCCCTATTGCAGCAGGATATGCTGTATCCATTCTGTTAAGGCTGCGATTAAATTAAAACAGATAAATCCGGCCATTAAGGTTTATATTCTTTACAGAGAAATCAGAACCTATGGTGAGTGGGAGGAGCATTATAACGAGGCAAGGAATCTTGGGGTTATATTTATCCGGTATGAAACCATAAGAAAACCAAAGGTGAAAAAAGAGGGTGGCCTTTTGACGATTGAGGTATTTGATCCCATTTCCCGTCGACCAGTCAGGATTACTGCTGATTACCTGGCCCTGGCAACAGGAGTCATTGCCCGCGATAATCAACATATTGCAGAATTTTTTAAGTTTAATGTAAGTTCAGATGGGTTTTTCAACGGGGCTCATCCCAAACTCAAGCCTGTGGATTTATCTGTTGCAGGTCTGTTCCTTGCCGGAATCTGCAATTATCCAAAACCTTTGGATGAATCCATTGAAGAAGCCAGGGCTGCGGCCTTCAGGGTATCATCACTGCTGTTGTTAGAAGAGATCAAATCAGAAGCTATTAAATGTTTTGTTACTGATAATTGTGATGGTTGTGCCCTTTGCGTTGATGTTTGTCCGTTTCATGCGCTTTCGATTATTAAGACAGAGGAGAAAAAAGGCCAATACAATGTCAAAGTTGTCACTGACCCGGCCCTGTGTCAGGGGTGTGGCCTTTGTGCTGCGACATGCCCCAACGATGGGATTATGGTTCATGGATTTACACTGGAACAGCTTATGGCACAAGTATGTGCAGCAGTTAATGCAGATTCAATATAAACATAAAGATACAGGATTTGAATAGACAATTAAAATGACAGAAATTGATATAAATAATTCAAGTGTTGAAGAAAGCATTATAAGGGTTGCCCCTGTTGAGTTAGGCATTGGAAGCAAGAATATGCTTAAGGATTTTGTTATGTCCATGATGCCAAAAGGAGGGAACTTAAATTTTTGTTTTAATTGTGGCGCATGTTCATCTGGATGTCCGGCCAGCGGTCTTGCCGGGATGGATCCAAGAAAATTTGTGCGTATGGTTTGCCTGGGTATGGATGAAGAAATCATGGCCAATGACTGGGTATGGATGTGTACAACATGTAATCGCTGTGTCCATGCCTGCCCCATGAAGGTTGATATCTCACAACTGGTTTCTATCATTCGAAGTCAATGGCCAAAGGAAAAAAGACCGAAAAATATTGTAGATGACTGTGCAAGATCTCTTAAAACTGATACTTGTTCTACTGTCGGAATCAGTGTCGAGGATTGGAAATTTATTGTAGAGGATGTTGTAGATGACGTAAGACAGACACAGCAGGGGTTTGAAGAGCTCAATGTTCCCATGGATGAGAAATATGCCAGGCTATTTTTAACCCAGAATTCAAGCATGCCTTTAACAGAGCCGCTGGAGATGGCTCCCTTGTGGAAAATACTGCGCCTTGCAGGTGCTGACTGGACATATGGATCTAAAGGATGGGCAGCGGAAAATTTTGGTTATTTTCTTGCCGATGATGTAGCCTGGGAAAAAATAGTTAGAAAAAAAACAGATGTTGTTGAAAAACTAGGATGCAAAGTCCTGGTAAATACAGAATGCGGCCATGATTTTCTTGCTGTTAAGCAGGGGCTTGAAAAATTCAAGATATCCCATTCATTTGAAGTTAAAAGCATCATTGAATATTATGCTGACTGGATACGCGAGGGCCGGCTGAGGGTGAATTCTGACTGGAATCTGGATCTAAAAATTAAATTTACAATTCAAGACCCGTGTCAGTTGGTGAGAAAAAGCTATGGGGATTTTATTGCCGATGAGCTCAGGTTTGTTGTTAAGGAAGCAGTAGGAGAAGAAAATTTTATTGATATGTATCCAAACCGTTCTAATAATTATTGTTGTGGTGGGGGCGGAGGTGCCATACTGTCAAATTTTAAAGAAGAAAGACTTGCCTATGGGAAGATTAAGCTTGAGCAGATCCTTGAGACAGGAGCCGCTTATTGCATTACGCCCTGCAACAATTGCCACGGTCAGATACTGGACCTGAGTCATTATTATCATGCAAGGTTTAAGACCATACATTTATGGACAATTTTATGTCTGTCAATGGGGATTCTGGGGGAAAACGAACGCAAATACCTGGGCGATGATCTGGCAATGGTCGGTCTTAAATAGTGTTTGAATGGCTCGTAGAGGAGCAATGCTCACAAACTCACCCAAACACGGGGTTTTCGGTCAGGCACTATTTCATGGAATACCCATTGATATGTGGAGGTCGGAATTTTTGGGTTTTATCTATGTGAAGATTGGTGTCCACATACCTTGCCAGAATTTCAGCAGTTTTGCCAGGCAGGGGAATTATCATATAATGGTTCATAATCGCATGGGCAAACTCATGGGCAAGCATGCCTTCGTGAAGATCATCCAATTGAATATATACAGTGAGTTTTTCATGTATATACCATGCCCTTACATTACATTCTTTTTTGTAAAGCTTGTAAAAAGCATGGTTCAATTGTTGCCTGTTGTTGAATATTTTAATAATAATTTTACTTGTAAACCCCTGCATTTCAAGAACTTCCTGGGATCGTTCAAACAGGGCATCTACTTTTTTGGCAATGGTATCAGCCAGGGTTGAAGCAATTTTCTGATCAATTGTTATCTCATCTTTTTTACAATTCAGGTCATAGCTTATCCGGGTGTTGAATCGGTGTAAATCTTCCAGGCTCTGGAAACAAAGAATTGTATTCCCAGTATGAATTTGCTGCCATTTGCCAGAGTCGGATATGTCAGCATCAACATTCCCAATAACCAGAAAGAGAATCAAACTGATTAACAATACAGATTTTAATATTTTGATTTTTATATGGCTATGGCATCTTTTCATGACAACTTGGCCTAATTTTTATGTGTTGTGCAAATTGTGCAAACTGCACAAAACAAAATAGACCATAGTTCCAATTGATTTGTCAATATAAATATTTTATCTGCCGGAAAAGAGCTATTAGAGATAATTTTGCCGGGCCAGGAAGTTTTTTTGAATTTTGTATTTGGGAAAAACGATTACAAGCTATTATACAGACAGCCTTGATTCATTTGAAAAAGCGAACCAGTGCTGTCTGCTTTGTAAAACAATAGTCTGATGACTTAAAGACATATAAAGACAAAGACTTTATTTAAGATTGCTATTATTCTGTAGAATAAGCTTCCATGTTCGTACTGATATTATGTATCTTGGTTCCTAAAAAGGAATCCATACTGGAGGTGTTAAGTTTTACATTTTTAGCAACCATGTTGCCTATAAGCTTTTGCCTGTAGGCTTTTAAAAATGCAATTTTCTTTACAGCATCCTTGCCAATGTCGGACAGTATTTTAAATTCCGAATCAACCAGATAAATTCTTTTTTGATAAAAAGACGCTTTACTGTCAATTGTTGCCCCATAAATTATGTTCTGCATTTTAATGGAGCTTGACCTTGATAGGTCTTCGGCAGCCCAAACATATGATGTTGCGGCTATCATCAATGCCACAGCAGCTAATATAAACCATTTTTTCATGTTGCCTCCTTCAAACCGACTTGGTTTTTTTTGATTTGCTTGCATGTCTTTTCGACAAAACCCCAAAAATCTTGTTATTAAAGGAAAAAGCCATTTTAACCACCCTATCCATGAATAAATTATAACAAGATTTTTTATCAAATCAAATGTAAATACTAAAAAATAAAAGTTATTTTACAATCAGAGTGTGCAATCCAGAATCAGGACATATATGGCTGAATTCAATTATTGTGCAAGGATTATAAGAATTATATATTAGTTCGCATATCTTTGTACGCATATTGAGCGGAATTTAACATCACGGCAGATTTCGCGGATTTCGTAAATTCAAATTCAGTATTTAAACCTTTTCTATGAAAGTTTATATTCCGTTGAGAAGTTTCTCAATATGTTTTCTGGCCACTTTCATAAATGCAGGAAAGGCTTTAACAAGGACAGGGGTCATTTGGGTTCCCCAGTCAATTTTTTCAGGTTCAATGCCAACTATTTTTATTGTAGGTCTATGTCCTCGCATCTGGGCCATATCAAGGGAATCTAAAAGATCGACATCATGAAGTGACAACATCTGTTTTTCATTCTGGATCAGGTCGTCTTCATCAAGGCTGTAGATGGTGCCAGGTTCATGTCCGGCTCTGACAATATCCAATACCAATACTTGCTCATATTCTTCAAACAGATAAAATATATCCTGGGTAAAGGTCCCCCCGTCAATAAAATCAACCAGGGTATCATCAAAGTCTTCTTTTTCCTTCCAGAATTCATGAACGGCATGAACTCCGATACCCTCATCCATCATAAGGATATTGCCTACGCCCAGTACCAGTAGTTTCTTCATTTCAATTACAATTTCCATTTTATGCTATTTCTAAATTAAAGCTGATAGCAAAATAAATATTTTGAAGCAACAAATTAAAAGGGGATAAAAATATTCATCCCCTCTTAATTTTACATATAATACATATAAAGAATCAGTTTAAATTATAATGGAATTTCCACTTTAATTTTTCTGCCCGTGTCTGCGTCCAGCACGTGGACGGCACAACCCAGTCAGGGGTCAAAGGAGCGGATCAACCGCCCCACATTCACCGGGTTTTCCGGATCAGGAACAGGAACACCAATAAGAGCCTGCTCCATCGGTCCTCTCTGACCCATATCATCCATTGGATTGGCATTCCATATGGTTGCAGAAGTAATCTGGTAGTTGGCGATCTTTTTATCTTTGATGTCAATATAGTGTAGAAGAGCGCCACGAGGGGCTTCTGTAAGCCCAAGGCCTTCTGATGAATCTGGAATTGGTGCAGGAACAAATGTCTCTTTACCGGATTGTGCTTGTGCCAGCCATTGTTCAACAGCATTCGCAACAATGACTGTCTCTTCTGCTCTGGCAACGTGTCTGCCGAGAATAGAGAAGGCAGCATCACCGATATCACGAAGGTTTTTAACACCCAGTTTTTCCTGGCCGATTTTAGACAGTTCAGGATTGGTGATCCACATTCTTGCAAGGGGGCCGCCTTCATGGGGTTTGCCATTGTATCTAGGTGCCTTGACAAAACTGTATGCACCCTCCTTATGTGGGTTGGGAATGGTTCTTCCCTGGGTCGGGTTAAGGCCGGTTGTAGAATCCTCAAAAAATGAATATTTTACATATTCTTTGATGAGTGAAGTATCAACCGGATAATCTTTACCATCCGTATAAACCCCTCTTTTCAGAAGTGTATTGCCGCTATCATCCATTGGAAATACTCCCCAGGAAATACAGTTTTTATAGCCACCGCCTGTTTTAAGAAGATCTCCATAGGGACCTGCCAGCAGGTAAACTATAGGGACATATTTTTCCAGGACAAATTTTTTAACTTTTTTGAAACGTTCTGCATAGGCATTTAACGCTTCCCTGGTTGGAATCTCAGTAGTTCCACCAACAACAATACCCTGAACATGGGGCATTTTACCGCCAAGAAGTGCTAGCATTTCATGGCAGATTTTCCTCATTTCAAGGGCTTCAAGATATTGGCCTACAGCAACATCGTTAATGTCCTTGGGTACACGGACATCATTTTTTGCATATCGTGGGATAAAGGGGGCCACATCAGGGCCATTTACATAGTCCAATGCCGCCAGATGATAGAAATGAAGAATATGGGATTGAAGGTAATTGGCACCTAGAATCAGGTTCCTTGCAATTCTGCCATTTTCGGTCAGTTTGATTTTAAATGCATCATCAAGAGCAAGTGCAGATGCTGTTGCATGTGCAGTTGGGCAAACCCCGCAGATTCTCTGGGTAATCTGGGTCGCGTCCCTTGGATCCCTGCCAATCAATATTTTTTCAAAACCACGGTACATGCCTCCAAACACTCTGGCATCAACTACAACACCGTCTTTTATTTCAACTTCTACTTTAAGGTGACCCTCAATCCTGGTTACAGGATCAATGGCAACCTTAATTTTCTTTCCTGCCATGACCGGAACAGCTTGTGGTTTACAGCCTGCCATAATAAAACCTCCTTAAGGTTTAAAAATTTAGAATAATTGTGCTATGCGGGTTCATAGAATGGCGATGATGCATCTGGGAACCCAGGTTCAACACAACCAATGCAGACTGCATTATCCACACACCAGTTCATGCCGCTGTTCCATTTTCGATTGTAGCAGTCAGCATATGTGTCTGGACCTTTACAGCCAATATCCATACGGCAGCCTTTTGCATCAGAGAGTTTTTCAGACATGATTCCTGAATCAAATTCATCGAGGTGCGGGCAGTTGTCATGGATGTTATCACCAAAGAAAATATTGGGGCGGCCATCGTTATCCAATTCAGGAAGACCTTTGGTTAAAAGATGAGCAATGGATCCCACAATCCAGTCTGGATGGGGAGGACACCCTGGGATATTGACAACGGGAGTTTTAATACCATAAGTTTGAAAGAAATTCCTTACCCCTGTTGCACCAGTTTCACTGCCGGAAGCAGCCGGAATTCCACCATAAGCTGCACAGGTTCCTACTGCAAGAACACTGCCTGCTTTTGGACCAAGATCTTTTACAATATCAACCATGGTGATTTCTTTGTGGTTGAGTTCTCCGATAACACAGTATTTCCCATTTGCAGCCATTGGAATGGCTCCTTCAATAACCAAAGAGAATTTTCCTTTGTACTTTTCTGCAATGTGGTAAAGATTGTTCAGAGCAGTGTCCCCTTCGCTTGCCATTACTGTGGGCATAAACTGAAGGCTTATAACTTTGAGAAGTACATCTGCAATGGATGGATCAACGCAGTTTAAAAGGGAAACTGAACAGCCTGTGCAGCCTTGCCCCTGTATCCAGAGAACCGGATGGGTTTCAAGGGCTTTTTCCAATGCTAAAACAAGGGCAGGATTGAACATTTGAGAAATACCGATTCCAGCAACTGTTCCTGTAACGGTTTTCAAAAAAATTCTTCGGGAAACCCCTGTTTTCTGTTGTTGACCATCAAGCAACATTTCTTTGTCTTTCACGGGCACCTCCTTGATGCTGTTAAAAACTAATTATCTCATTACTTCTGTATAACTATTATATCAGCTCCCGCTATCATTGAGAGCAGGTTTATGCTTGTGCAAAATATGCCAACTTTACATTGTGCCAAATATGATTTAAAGTAAGTATAATGCAAAAATTGCATTGTCAATAAAAAATATATTTTTAATTACAATTAGTTGACGAGATGGATTTAACCATTGTAATGTAGGATGAAGTTTGCTCAGAAAACCATTGATTTTATCTTGATGGTTTGGCAAAAAAACAATATAGAATGGAGATTATTTTTGCACAATCAGGTTCAGACCTATTGTCAAAAAGTCATGAGTTATGTACCTGGATTTGTTTAACAAGGATATTTTGGTGGCGGGATGCGGCAACTCGCTATTGGGTGATGACGGGTTTGGTCCAGCTGTGATCAAATCACTTGAGGCACAAAATATCCTTGCTGACCATATCGGACTTTTAGATGCAGGCACTTCGGTCCGGGAGCTTCTTTTTGATTTACTGCTTTCCAGCACTATTCCCAAGAGGCTTATTTTGATTGATGCAGTTCAGCATTCTAACGTATTGCCAGGAGAAATCATTCGCATTGATATAGATCAGATTCCGGAAAACAAGGTGGCTGATTACTCTCTCCATCAGTTCCCGACTATTAATATGCTTAAGGAATTAAGGGATGCATCTGTGATCGATATTGAGCTTTATGGAGTACAGATTGACAATATCCCACAGATGGTTAAACCAGGCCTGAGTAAACCGGTCAAAAAAGCAGTTCTCAAATTGTGCAATTTAATCAAGCTAAAAGTATATGACCCAGAATTTATATCCTGTAACAGAGAGTCTGCCTGATGCCTTCACGTTTTGAACCTATTATTATAGGTTTTTTATGCAATTGGTGTTCTTATACTGGTGCGGATCTGGCAGGAGTTGCAAGACTTCAGTATCCTCCAAATCTTCGTCCCATACGGGTGATGTGCACAGGTATGGTTCATCCCGATCTGGTGATGGAAGCATTTTCCCAGGGAGCGGATGGTGTTATGATCATGGGTTGTCATCCTGGTGAATGTCATTATATTGAAGGGAATACAAAAGCTGTGGTCCGGGCAGAAGTTATATCCATTATTCTTCAGGATATTGGTGTAGACCCAAGCCGATTTGAACTTAATTGGATTTCCTCGGCTGAGGGATCTGTTTTTGCTCATTTGATTACCGATTTTACAATGAAAATAAAGAAACTTGGCCCGCATAAGGTTAATCCCTGAGAAAGGAGACCATGAAAACATTTTTTAATCTTGTACAGGAAGTACAAAAACCAGGATTATGTTACCGGTGCGGCGGGTGTGCTGCATTTTGTACAGCCATTAACTATGGTGCACTGGAAATCGACAGAAACGGGAAGCCTGTTTATCAAGATATTGAAAAATGTATTGAGTGCGGCCTTTGTTACTCCATTTGCCCGGAGATTAAAGATCTGGATGAGGAAACAAAACGACAGGCAGCCTGGAGTGAGCCCATGGGAAGGGTGATCGAGACCACTGTTGTCAGGGCATCTGATGTCAAGGTAATGGATCGGGCCTCGGACGGAGGTGCGGTTACAGGGCTTCTTCTTCATCTGTTTGACCGAAACAGAATTGATGGTGCCATTGTCACAAGACCGGTGGGTAAATATCAACGTCAGCCTTTTTTAGCAACTACCCGGGAAGAAATATTGGAATCTACAGGGCTTTTTTTTGATACTTCACATGGATTGAAACGGTTCAGCGATCAGTATATGACATTTTCAACCATTGAAGAATTTGACCCCATGATTAAAAAGGGACTGAAAAGGGTAGCACTGGTCGGCACACCCTGCCAGATTAAATCCCTTCGCAAAATGCAGGTTTTAAATCTGATACCATCGGATTCCATAAAATTTTGTTTTGGTCTTTTCTGTTCCGGCAATTTTACCTTTGGGATCAAGGAACAGCAGCAGTTGGCAGATATTGCCGGAATATCATTGGACGATGTCAGCCGGATAAACCTAAAGGACAAGCTCATTATCACACTGAATTCAGGGGATATCAAAACAGTGGAACTTGAACAAATGGAATCCATGAAACGGTATGCCTGTAACTATTGTTCCGATTATTCAGCAGAGTTTGCCGATATTTCCTTTGGCGGGATCGGTGCTGAGACAGGGTGGACTACCATCCTTATCCGGACCCCCCTTGGCAGGGCTGTTCTGGCAGACAGCCGAAATTTTAAAAGTATTGAGCAATTTAATGTGGAGGACAATCCTGAGTTTGCCAGCAGAGCACTTCAGGAAGTCAGAAAGGCCTCTTCGGCAAAGAAGAAGAACGCCAGGTACAAGAGAAGAGGCCTTCAAGCTAAGTCAGTGCAGGTCAAGGTGTAAGCGTATTAATGGATCTGCTTAATAACAGACAGGATTAATAACCAGGACTAACAACCTATTGCGAGGAAGCTATGCCCATAAAACTGGCAGGAGAAAGTTTAAATGCCTGTTCAGGATGTGAGATTTCCATTCTTGACATGGGAGGCAAGCTTTTAACGCTGCTGGAATTTGTCTCCATCGTTCATCTTCCCCTCCTTATGGACAGCAAACATTGTGATGGAAAAAATAATTCGCAGACTGTCAAACTGCCCAAAGCTGATGTAGGCCTTATCAGCGGGAGTATTAAAACCAAAGAACATCTTGAACTTGCCAGAGCCATGAGAGATTCCTGTGATCTTATTATTGCTTTTGGAACCTGCGCCACCCATGGGGGAATTCCAGCCCTTGCAAATTCTTTTCATAATGATGATATGCTTGGGCATTGTTTTAATACCGTTGGGACGGATAAAGCTGATAGTTTTCCATCCGATATAGTCCCAGAGATGATGGATGCCTGCTATGCCCTTGATGAACACATCCGGGTGGATGTCTGTCTTCCAGGCTGTCCGCCTCATCCAGATCATATTTTCAGGGCACTTCAATCAATTGAGAAGAAAGAGTCCTTTTTGCTGCCGGAGAAATCAGTGTGCGACAATTGTCCTGCATCAAGGGATGGCAAAGGTCGGGTGAACGAGTTGAAAAGGGCTTTGGAACTGCCGCAATGGAGAGTCTTTGATGATACAAAAGAAGTATTTAAATGTTTCCTGGAACAGGGATTTCTCTGCATGGGGCCGGTGACCAGGGATGGATGCGGCGGAGATACAGAGCAGGCACGTTGTATTATGGCCCAGGTGCCCTGCCGGGGATGTTACGGCCCGGTAAAAAAGGAAGGCAACCAGCGGTTGGCCATGTTGAATGCTCTGGCATCCAACGACATTGATATTTCCTCTTTGCCGGAAACATTGTCAATGCTTAGGTTTTCCGGGGGACACGGGCTGTTACGCCCTTTACCCAGGATAAAGGAATCAGAATAATATGGGAAAAGTAATAAATATTCAACCCATCACCCGCATAGAAGGACATGCTTCGATCCATATCCAGTTAGATGATCAGGGTAATGTTCAGGAGACAAAAGTAGCGTTTAAATCCCTGAGAGGGTTTGAAAAATTTGTTGAAGGCAAGCCGGCAGAGGAACTTCCGAGGATAGTAAGTCGAATTTGTGGGATTTGTCCCTGGATGCATCATATTGCTTCCAACAAGGCCGTTGATGCATGTTTTAAGGTCACTCCTCCACCTGCCGGAAATCTTTTAAGGGAACTGATGTTGACGGTTGCCCATATAGAGGACAAGCTGCTTCATTTTTTCTTCCTTGCCGGGGCTGATTTTTTTCTGGGCCCTGAGTATGATTACAGTGTTCGTAACATTATGGGGCTTGTAAAGGCAAACCCAGAACTTGCACAGAAAGTGATCAAGATGCGGCATAAGGCTAAAATGGTTCTGGACAGATTTTCCAAAAAAACCATTCACCCTGTTGCCGGTGTGCCGGGCGGTTTTATAAAACCGCTTTCAATAGAGGACCGCAAAATATTTCTTGATAATTTGACAGAACTTTTGGATTTTGCCCTTTTTGCCCTGGAATATGCCAAAAAAGAGGTTTTTCCAAAATTTGGAGAATTTTACCCTGGCCTTGGAGAAATTACCACGGGTTTCATCGGGATGGTTGACAATAAAGGTGCTATGAACCTGTATGACGGCAATATCCGGTTGATGAAGCCTGATGGAAGCTGTAAGGAGTTTCGCCCGGATGAATATTTGGATCATCTGGCGGAAAAGGTGATTCCATTCTCATATGGGAAGTTTCCCTATGCAAAATCCTGGGGAGAAGGATTTTCAATGGATCTTAATGCTCCAAAAGGCATCTACAGATCCAACACACTTGCAAGAATCAATGTGGCCGACCGGATTGCCACGCCAAGAGCCCAGGCTGAACTTGAAGAGTTTCGTGATCAGCATGGTCGCCCTGCACAATCAACCCTTCTTTATCATTATGCAAGACTGATTGAAGAGGTTTATACCTGTGAAAGGGCAATTGAAATTCTGAAAGATCCCAGGATCATCAGCCCTAAAATCCGAACCAAGGTCGAACCCTGTGCAGGAAGGGGTGTCGGATGTGTTGAGGCACCCAGGGGAACCCTTATTCATGATTATTCGACAGATGAAAATGGTCTCATTACCCGGGTGAATCTCATCGTGGGCACCACTCACAACCTTGCTCCTATCAATCTCAGCGTGGACAGAGCAGCAAGGGATCTGATTAAAAACGGGGTTTATGATGACGTTATACTCAATAAGATCGAGATGGCAGTCCGGGCCTATGACCCCTGAATTTCCTGTGCAACCCATCGCCTGGACGGCGAAAAGGTTATCAGTATTGCCATCACTGACGCAAAAGGATTAATTATCTATAACCATTAAAAAGTGCTGAAAACCTCCCAAAGACCCGACAAATAAAATCAAACAACAATCTTCATCAAATAATCTGCAATTTGAAGTAAGTCAGATCTTTTAAAAAGAGTAATACAATTTTTTTTAGCAAATCCAATATCTGTTGGATTACATTGACCGTCGTGTACAAAGGCTTTTACATTTTTTATTTCATAAAAAAGAGGCAAACGTCCACATTCATTTCGCCAAACTTCTATTTTATCATATGGTCCACTGATCCATCCTTCAATAAGAACAATGTCAACTCCTGTATAATATTTTTCAAAAAGTGTTTGAGGGGACAGATCTTTTTTGTTAGGTAAATAAATTGCAGCCATATTTTTTGTTATCATAGAAACAGGAGCTGCACCTGCTGTCCTGTGCAAGTAGGAGTCTTTGCCCGGTTTATCAAGTTCATGATCATGGGCACTATGTTTAATTGTTCCAACTTTTATATTTTTTTTTAATAGTTGTTTTATTATTTCTACAATAAGGGTTGTCTTCCCACAACCGGGTTGTCCTATGATTTGAATTGGTTTCATTGTTTCCTTAATAGCCAAAATAAAAATTTATATCACACAGATAGCAGAGTTTTATCAATTGATCATTGATCAAACCAGGAACTGGTTCGCTTACAAAAACCCACCAGCATCAACATGACCGGGACTTCGATCAAAACACCCACAACTGTGGCCAATGCTGCTCCTGATGAAAGTCCGAAAATCATCACTGATGTTGCGATAGCAACCTCAAAGTGATTGGAGGCCCCTATCATGGCAGCCGGAGCCGCATCTTCATAATTTAATTTCAATAATTTTGCAGCACCATAACCAAGGATAAAAATAAAAATCGTCTGGATAAAAAGTGGAATAGCGATCCAGACTATTGTTAAAGGGTTGGATGTAATCACTTCCCCTTTGAAGCTGAACAAAAGGACAAGTGTCAGAAGCAGGGCACAGATAGTAACTGACGTCAAAACATGCAAAAATTTTTCCTTAAACCAGTCTTCACCCTTTGTTTTAATG
>JACKQG010004143.1_pt1 | contig 17023 bp, 13 predicted proteins | sample 8237621 | NCBI WGS metagenome assembly JACKQG01 (sample SAMN15677084, study PRJNA649215) | marine metagenome | biome: marine; feature: Black Sea; material: saline water; isolation source: suspended particulate matter (SPM) from the Black Sea western gyre | collected 2013-06-09/2013-06-10 | depth...
TCTGTCCGACTTGTCCTGAGTAACAACCCTGATGCTTACGTACTTAGCCGTGCCCGTCAGTTCCATATTCCTACGCTTACATTTTCGCGTCCGGAGCTTTACCAATCTAATCATATCATGGATATCCTTTCAGTTCAGGGAATCGATTATATCGTACTGGCCGGGTTTTTATGGCTTATCCCTGCCTATATTCTGAAAGCCTACCCCAACCGAATCGTAAACATCCATCCTGCCTTGCTACCCAACTATGGAGGAAAAGGGATGTATGGCAGGCGGGTTCATGAGGCTGTCATTGCTGGGGGAGAGAAAGAGTCGGGGATCTCGATTCACTATGTGAATGAAAAATATGACGATGGGCAGATTATTTTTCAGGCGAAATGTCCGGTGGAACCAGGGGATACCCCTGAAACCCTGGCAGCCAGGATCCACGAGCTGGAACATAAGTACTACCCGGAGGTTATAGAGAAAGTGATACTGGATGCTGGATCCTAGATGCTGGATGCTGGAACCTGGATGCTAGAATCCGGGTTTACCTAGAAGTGCAAACATATTCCGTTTATAGGCTTCGACGCCTGGCTGGTCAAAAGGGTTAACGCCAAGCGTGTATCCGCTTAACGCACAAGCAAATTCATAAAAATAGATGAGCTCACCCAGGTTGTACTCATCCAGAGAAGGGATCGAGATCCGGATGTTCGGCACGCCTCCATCCACATGTGCCATAAGGGTTCCTAATTCCGCCTGGCAATTAACTTCCGAGAGTGTTTTTCCAGCCAGAAAGTTCAATCCGTCATTGTTGTCAGCGTCTGTTGGGATCCTCAACTCTCTGCCTGATCGCTTCACCGACAGAACAGTTTCAAACAGGTTTCGGGTTCCCTCCTGAATAAATTGTCCCATAGAGTGAAGGTCGGTGGTGAAGGTAACCCCTGCCGGGAAAATTCCTTTGCCCTCTTTCCCTTCGCTCTCCCCATAAAGTTGCTTCCACCATTCTGTCAGGATGACCAGCTGAGGCTGGTAGGTGACCATGATCTCAGTTGTTTTGCCTGTTCGGTAAAGTATGTTGCGTATGGCAGCGTAGAGCGCTGCAGGATTCAAATCAACATCGGATTTTCTACGGGTCACCTGCTCCATTTCGATAGCTCCTTCCAGCAGACGTGTAATATCCAACCCTGCCACAGCAATCGGTAGTAGTCCCACCGGTGTCAATACGGAATAACGACCACCTATGTCGTCAGGAATCACAAAAGTCTCATAACCCTCGATGCCGGAAATCTTCTTCAATGCTCCTTTGGATGCATCCGTGATGGCGATGATCCGCTCCCGGGCTCCCCTCTTGCCATACTTCTGTTCCAGGTGCTTCTTGATCAATCTGAATGCGACAGCAGGCTCTGTTGTTGTTCCCGATTTTGAGATGATCGCTACCGCATAGGAGTATCGGTTTAGAAGATCCATCAGGTCAGCGTGATAATCTTCACTCAGATTCTCGCCGGCATAGATAACCACCGGGTTTTTCCTGTCGCTGAGGAGAGAGAGAAAAGATGGACTCAGGGCTTCGATCACTGCACGGGATCCCAGGTATGAACCCCCAATTCCAATGATAACGAATACCTCTGCCAATCGCCTGATCCGTGTAGCACTCCTGTTGATCTTTTCAAACAGCTCGGGATCTTTCTGAGAAGGCAAACGAATCCATCCAAGGAAGTCATTCCCAGCTCCTGTGCCACTCATTAATTTGTCGTGAGCAGATGCTATCTCCGGCTGGATAGACTCAATTGAGCCTTCCGGAAGAAAGGAAATTGCATTGCTGATGTCGATAGATACCTGCATAAACTGAAATTTTGAGGTAAAGATAACAGATTCCCGGCAATGCAGTGTATAAGAAAGAAACAGGGGCGCAATTCAATGCGCCCCTGAAAAAATCAATAAACAAACTCAGATGAAAAAGTACGTTAACCAGGAAACAAAATTAGGTAAGATTTTCTCTTCAATCTGTTAATGAATATTAAGATACGTTAAAAAATGTTAAAATGAATGTTTGAGAATTTCCTCTACATTTGTATAAATGAACCGCAAAGCCCTAATCGGAATCATCATTATTATGACGGCAGCTCTGATTGGCCTGCTGGGAATTCAGCTCTACTGGATTCAGAGTGCTTCATCAGTGAAGGAGGCCAGTTTCAGACGGAGTGTCAATGAAGCCATGGCCAGAGTCGTTTACAAGCTCGAACGGCTCGAGAAGAGAAGGGCTGCTGAGATCAGCCCTTTTGGAGGTATGCTAAGCTTTAACCGACATCTCGATTATTCCCTCTTTATCACCGAACATGAGATGGATTCGTTGATCTCACAGGAGTTAAATATCCGTGGGGTGGATACGCGGTATCAATTCGGGATCTATAAACCGGAACGGGATCTGTTCATCATGGAGAAGTCGAGTGAACACCGGATGCAGCTGATCCAGAAAGGGTATGCTTACCCGCTCTTCTCTTTTGATATGTTCACGACTCCTGAGTACCTGTTGATCTACTTTCCGTATGAACGGCAATTTTTGCTAACCGAACTCTGGGGAATGCTCTTGATATCTATTGTGTTGATCGTAGTGATCGTCTATACATTCTCCTATACGATCACGATTCTGGTCCGACAGAGAAAGTTGTCGGATATGAAAACCGACTTTATCAATAACATGACCCATGAATTCAAGACGCCTATCTCAACGATCTCTCTTGCCTGTGAAGCGCTGAGTGATAAAGAGATCCCGAAATCCGAATCTGTCTACGACAGCTATATCGAAATGATCAGTGAGGAGAATAGCCGGTTATCGATGCTGTCGGAGCGGATCTTGCATGCTTCTGTGCTGGAGAAAGGAGAGCTGAAAATGCATAAAAAGCTGGTCAACCTGCATACGATCATCAGGGATGTGATCAAAAGCATCCGGATCCAGGTTGAGATCAAAGATGGTGTTATCTATGCCAACCTGCGGGCTAAACCATCTCAGCTGGAAGGTGATCGTGTTCATTTGACCAACCTCGTTTTTAACCTCCTCGATAATGCCAACAAATACACCCCCAGAAAACCTGTTATCCGGATCCGGACAGAAAATAGCGGACAGGGAATTACGTTAAAGGTAGAAGATAATGGCTCTGGCATCAGCAAACATGAGCAGAAAAAGATCTTTGATAAGCTCTACCGGATCCCTACAGGGAACATCCATGATGTTCGTGGTTTCGGATTGGGGCTTAGCTATGTGAAAGCCATTGTGGAGGAGCATAAAGGAAAGATCAATATCGAGAGTGAGATGAATAAACGAACCATATTTACCATCTATTTACCTTACAAAATACCAGAATAACAGCCATGGAAAAGAATCAGATCAACATCCTGCTGGCAGAAGATGACCGGAATCTCGGGAATCTTCTGAAAAATTACCTTGATGCCAAAGGATACAACACAACCCTGTGTATGAACGGACAGGAAGCGACAGAGACATTCTCTGCAAATGAATTCGATTTCTGTATCCTCGATATCATGATGCCCGTGAAAGATGGATTCGCTGTGGCCAAAGAGATCCGGGCCCTGGATAAGAAGATCCCAATTCTGTTTCTTACCGCCAAGTCGATGCAGGAGGACAAACTGAAAGGCTTTGAGCTGGGGGGTGACGATTACCTGACCAAACCATTCAGTATGGAAGAGTTATTGATGCGTATGCAGGCAATCCTGAGACGAATGGATGACCACCCGAAGTCGTCGCAAGATGAAACACTATTCCAAATAGGAGCTTACACATTTGACGTGCACCGGCAAATCCTTACGATCAAAGGCAACGAACAGAAGCTGACCTCCAAGGAGACCGGCTTGCTCCAGCTTCTGTGCATTCGCATCAATGATGTGCTGACCCGTAGTGAAGCGTTAACAAAGATCTGGAATAACGACAGCTACTTCAATGCCCGGAGTATGGATGTCTACATCGTGAAGCTCAGGAAATATCTGAAAGAGGATCCTTCCGTCGGGCTCATCAACGTGCATGGTGTTGGATTTAAACTGGTCACAGATTCATGAGACAGGTACCCTCATTATACCTGGTTCCGACACCGATCGGAAATCTGGAAGATATCACGCATCGCGCAATCCGCATCCTGACTGAAGTAGATTTTATCCTCTCGGAAGATACGCGTAAAACGGGTATCCTGCTGAAACATTATGGGATCAGGAAAAAAATGGTTTCTCATCACCAATTCAATGAACACCAAGCAGTTTCATCAATTGTTGATCAACTTAAATCCGGAAAGGTTGCGGCCCTGGTCAGTGAAGCAGGAACTCCTGGCATCTCCGATGCCGGGTTTCTTCTTGTTCGTGCCTGTCTGCGCGAAGGATTAGACGTTGAGGCATTGCCTGGAGCTACCGCGCTGATCCCTGCATTGGTGAATTCCGGGATCCCCTGTGACAGTTTCCTCTTTGTAGGATTCCTTCCTCATAAAAAAGGAAGACAGAGGAAACTGAAAGAGCTGGCAACTCTGCCTTATACACTTATCTTTTATGAATCTCCATTTAGATTGAGTAAATTTATTACTCAACTTATCGAGCACACCGGACCATCCAGAAAGGCATCGGTTTCAAGGGAATTAACAAAAATCCATGAAGAGACTATTAGGGGAACTCTTCAGGAGCTCTCAGATCATTTCAGGGAAAAAGATATTAAAGGGGAGATTGTTGTAGTGGTTGAAGGCACCCTTTAATTGTGATCTTCAGATGTTTCATTTGGTTGTTTTTCTGTGGTAGCAATATCCTTGTGAAATTTGGGTTTCCGGGAATGGCTTTTATGTAGTCGTTTCTTCTTGAAAGACCTCCGCACACGGTTATAGATCAGTGAGGCAGTGATGAATACGGAACCTGTTACAAACAACAGGATGATCCGTGTCAGCAGATCGATACTTTTCAGATCGAAGTAGATCAGTTTAAAAGCGGCTATAACGAGCAGGATCAAGGCCAGGGTCCGGATAAACCGCTTGCGGGTAATAAATCCCCAGGCGAGGAGGATCCATCCGACAGCAGCCATGATCAGAGTAGCCGGGAATCCAACTAACTGTTTCTGAATTTCAATGGCATCATGAGGTTCCTCCGCTGCTATGGAGACACCAAACAGGATCATCTCCGAAATCAATACAAATAATAACATGAATACTGCATAGATCAGGAAGATTCGTTTTGCCAGGGTATTTCCGTTGAATGCTTTGCCTGTGTATTGCAGTATGACAGCCAGAAAAATAAGGAAAAAACCTGCCGGAATATAGTGTGCCGGAAATGTCAGCAAACCTGATGGAATCTCACGGATATAGTGATCAAGCAATGTGATATTCTGGAGGCTTAACAGGGTGGGGTAGATCAGGGTGAGGATCGTGGAAAAGAGGATGGCGACAGGTAAAAATGAAGATCGCAACGACGCTAACCAGGGGATGGCTATGATGAAAAAGATGCAATGGAATGTAAACCAGCTCAGGAATTGAATTCCCTCTTCATGGATCCGGGCATACCAGAAATACTGCCAGATCCAGAACAAGCCAGCATAGAGAGCGGCCAGGAAGATGCCTCTCAACAGCTTCATGTACCTTCTCCGGCTGAACCATTTGCGGGAATATTTTATGTCCAGTTTTTTCAGCATTCTCCTGTCTGTGTAAGCCACCAGTGTGATAAACAGGCTTGCAACCAAACCTTTGTAAAAGAGAGAAGAGTTGTCCATGAGTCCGCCGAGGAAGGCAACCGGGAAGTAACTAAAGAAAATATCTTTAGAAAATACCAGAAGCATAACCGCCACCAAACCGAGCGCTATGATAATAGAGGGTTGATTTTTGGTTTGCTTCGAATAGATCATCAGCAGGATAGAGAGACTTCCCGCCAGCAGGATGATTTGATTGTTACGGAACAACAGCGGCAACAATAAGCTCATCAGGATCATTGCACAGATCAGAAACGGAACTTTGCGAAAGGGCCGGTCAAGCTGTGCCATCAGGAATAAGGATGCCAGATAAACAACTGATAGGCCCAGGGCAAAGAAAAAGAGAGGGATGCTGCTATAAAATTTGAGCAGGGTTATCGCTATCATCGCGAAATATATGAAGAGGTTCAGGACGATAGCGCCCACCTCCAAATATCTGCGCGTGACACGGTGACCGACAAATCCTCTGAAAAGCAGGATGAAATGAAATGTAAGAAAAAGTAACGAAGCAAAAAGGAAAAAAGGAACCAGCTGATCCCTTTCGCTGTTGATCATGATCTTCAATAACCACCAGAGGGCAAATAGTCCCCAGGTGAAAACAAAGTTGATTCGTGTGCCGGTATGGCTCAGGTGACGGCCAAAAAAATAGAGTCCGGCTGAGATGAGAATCAGGAAGGAGAAATAGAGCTCAACCTGCCATCCATAACTCCGTATTAACGCCAGTATCACCAGAAAGACCAAAAACACCGATATAATCTGAAATTCTGCCCGTTTTCGCCACCGTGTAAGCCATTGCAGACCCAGCCACCCAATCAGGGTAACAACCAACCAGAGGATCAATGAGGCTGATATTGTTGAAGCAGGTTTTGGTGTTATCTGCACCTGAGATTGTTGATCTGTCGGGGTCGGGGAAGATCCTTGCCCTGATATCATTTCTGTAGGTGAAAGTAAGTTTTTTGCGATCTTGAAAAGTGTATCGGATGAGTTGGCAGCAAACCATAAACTGGCTCCCAGAAACAGTACGCCGATTATTTTCAACAGCTGTCGGGAAAAGAGATATTCAATGCTTCGCAGGGTGAAGCCATCCCGTTTGGAAGAGCGCTTGCGCTTTTTTCGGACTGGAGAGGGCATAATTTGAAATTGCTCACAAATCTATGTTTTTTTTTCAACTTTATCCCGTACCTTTACAGATAACCCAAACATATAGCTATGTGTGGAAGATATTCCTTTGCCATAGTAGATGAGCTGATCAACGCAAAAGCAGAAACCATTGACGAAAGACCGGCTTACAGGAATGCTTTCAAAAAGCGCCGATGCCTGGTTCCGGCAGATGGTTTCTACGAATGGAAGAAGAATGGGAACAAAATACCCTACCGGATCATACTCAAAAATGGTGATCCGTTTGCCATGGCGGGTATCTGGGAGAAGTGGGTCAGCAGCGACGGGGAGATCATCCACTCTTTTTCAATCATCACCACCGAGCCCAATGAACTGATGGCCCCGATCCATGACCGGATGCCTGTGATCCTGCTTCCGGAAACTGAGAAGATGTGGCTGGATGATACCAATGAAGAGGTGTTAAAAGGATTGTTAAAACCCTATCCTGCTGATTTGATGAGAGCATTTCCTATCTCCACACTGGTGAACTCGCCTAAGAATGATTCGCAGTCGATTATAAAGCCAATTTGAACACAAATGACACACATTAATACGGATAATCACAGATAAAAATCAGTGAAGATCTGTTGAGATCAGTGTCATCAGTGTTCTATTGTTCCACCATTAAATTACAGCCACGCAGATCGGAGTGGTCGAAGCGGCCAAGAACTTCAAAAGACCCGTCATTGTTTAATTTTCCCAGGTCCTGGGTGGCAATGAACGGAGAGGAGTAGATGTTGGCCAAATCTATGATATTGATGCCACCGGTTCGACCCTGCCTCTCCCAGGTTAGTGGATCATTGACATCACGGATCAGTATTTTCATCCAGGGGGGAGTCCGAAACACACCATTGCCTGGTGAATAGGCCTGCGAAAGGATCTCCGACATGCCGTATTCCGAATGGATCTCACCGACACCAAACGCCGCTTTCAGGATATCATGTACCTCTACCCTCAGCAGCTCTTTCCGCTGTCCTTTCATACCCCCGGTTTCCATGATAATGGCATCTGACAGCACAATCGGATATTCTTCGGCGAAATCGAGGAGGGCATAAGTAAGGCCTATAATTAACGTTGAAGGATGTTGTTTCAGGTTGCTTCGTTGCGCTCGCAATGACAATGATTTTGATGGTTGAAGGATTTCGAAGAGTTGACTTTGGTTGTTGAGGTAGAAGCCACTTCCTGGGTGGGCGCCGGACTGGATCAAGGTGTCGATCATATATGCCAGGGAGGATTCGGGTTTTTCCTTCGGAGAGGGGATCAGGGCACAAATCAGATAGTCTTCCGGGCTACCGTAGAAGCGACAGAAAGACTCCAGGATGGAAGAGCGGTAAAGAGATGCATCTGCCACTTCATTCGTGCTACGAATCATTCCGGTGGTTCCACTGCTTCTGAAAATGATCTCAGGCTCCCTCGGCGAAGCATACACTTTCCGGGTTTTAAACAACTCAACCGGCAAAAACGGGATTCCCGAATAGTGCTTGATAGCAGATATATCCACACCCAGAACCTTCACAAAATCAGCATAAATCGCATTCTCCTCCATCTGAAATTGAACAGCATCCAGAGCCATCCGGTTGAACTGGTCTTCTGTGATATCGTGAAATAGTTCCTGAAAAAATCGTAATTTTAGCATCTCATCAAAGATACAAAATGAAATTGCATTCCTTCCACGGTCGTTCCCGGAGCCTTATCTTGTTTCTAATCACCCTGCTGATCCTCTCTTCATGTATCAAACAGGAAGAATATTCTGATATTCCTGCTATCAGTTCCCGCCAGTTTCTACTGGTTTTCGACACAGGACAATATGCTACCAGGGGAATCCTTTCATTTAATTTCCAGGATGGTGATGGTGACATCGGATTGAGGCCGTCAGATACATTTCCTCCGTTCGAGCGTAGCGGTAACTTCTACTACAACCTGGTGATCAGCTATTTTGAAAAGCAGAACGGCATCTGGGTGGAGGTGGATCTGACTCCCCCGTACAGTGCGCGCATCCCGATGTTGAACCCCGGTTATCCAGGCAAAGCGATTAAGGGATTTATCTCAGACACCCTGGCCATGGATCCTTCACCCGATTTCGATACGGTGATGCTTGAACTATTTATTTACGACCGGGCTCTCAACCAGAGCAACATCCTCTCAACTCCCGACATTGTGCTGAAGAGGTCATTGTAACCATGGAAAAGCTCTACTTCAATCGGAAATATGTCTTCATCGGACTTTTTCTCTTCACCGGTCTGGTATTTTTAGTTCGTCTCTTTTACGTGCAGATCCTTGCCGACAGGTTTATCCTTTCCGCAAGTAACAACGTGCTGCGATACATCACCCAGTATCCGGCCAGGGGGCTGATCTACGACAGGAATGGTGAGCTGCTCGTTTACAATGAAGCGGCTTACGACATGATGGTAATCCCGCGACAGGTGAAAGGGATGGATACGGTAGAATTTTGCCGGCTGCTGGAGATTGATTTGGAAGATTTCAGGGAGCGGATAAAGAAAGCCACTCAGTACTCTTCATATAAACCTTCCATTTTTGAATCTCAGATCAGTCGTGAGAATTTCGGAGCGCTCCAGGAGAAGATGTTCATGTTTCCCGGCTTCTTTGTTCAACCCCGGACCTTACGAAAATACCCCCACCCAATTGCTGCACATATGCTTGGATATGTCGGCGAAGCAAATCCCCGTACTATCGAACGAAATCCCTATTACAAGCCGGGCGACTACATCGGGATCAGCGGCATTGAAAAATCGTATGAAGAGTTACTTCGGGGAAAGAAAGGCATGAAGATCCGGGTAGTTGATGTCCACAACCGGGACATGGGTAGCTTTCAAAAAGGTCGTTACGATACGATCTCAGCTCCCGGAACTGATCTCTGGTCTTCGATCGATATCAACCTCCAAGCTTACGGGGAGTTGCTGATGAAAAATAAAAAAGGGAGCATTGTTGCCATCGAACCCTCCAGCGGTGAGATCCTCTGCCTGATCACCAGTCCCTCCTACGATCCCAATCTGCTGGTCGGACGAATTCGGAATAAAAATTTCTCACTTCTGATCGCTGACTCTGTCAATATCCCTCTTTTCAACCGGGCGCTGATGGCGACCTACCCACCCGGTTCTACTTTTAAGGTTGCCAATGCTCTGGTAGCGGAACAGGAAGAGATCATTTTTCCAAACACCCGGTATAGTTGCACGGGAGGATTCCCGCTGGGGAACGGACATATGGTAGCCTGCCACGAACATGAAAGCCCGGTGAACCTGGTCGCCTCGATCCAAAACTCCTGCAATACATATTACTGCAACGTGTTCAAAAGAATCCTCGATAAATATGGTTTCTATGAAACGGAGAAAGGGTACAATGGTTGGCGGAATCACATCCTTACGTTCGGATTCGGGAACAGGCTGGGCTTAGACCTTCCCGGGGAATTAAGCGGAAACATTCCTGTAACCGCCTACTATGATAAATATTATGGTAAAAACCGATGGCGATCGTTGACGGTGATCTCAATGGCTATCGGACAGGGTGAGGTCCTGGTTACGCCAATTCAACTGGCCAACATGACGGCTCTTATCGCCAATCGAGGATACTATTATATACCCCATATCATCAAAGGTATTGGAAAACCCGTTAGCGTCAACAGGGGTTTCGTGCGAAAAAATGAAAGCAGCATTGATCCCGGTTATTTCGATCCGGTGATTGATGGAATGGAACAAGTAGTACTGGCCGGGACCGCAATGAACGCCCGTCTCGACACAATTTCTATCTGTGCCAAAACAGGAACCGCTCAGAATCCGCATGGTGACAACCACTCTATTTTCATTGCATTTGCTCCGAAAGAGAATCCGAAGATCGCTCTCTCTGTTGTTGTCGAAAATGCAGGATGGGGGACGACCTGGGCTGCTCCTATTGCCAGTTTGATGATTGAGAAATACCTGCGTGGTGAAGTGAAGAGAAAACAGGTTGAAGAGTGGTTGGTCAACAGTAACCTGATCGATAAATGAGAATCGAACATGGCATATTCTATCGAATCGACTGGGTGATGATCGTCCTCTACCTGGTGCTTGTCTTTTTCGGCTGGTTCAATATCTATTCGGCGGTTTATGATGAGCAATATACCAGCATGTTTGACTTTTCCCAGCGAAATGGCAAACAATTGATCTGGATTGTGGCAGCCCTTATTCTGGCTATTGTCACCCTGGCGATCGATCCCAAATTCTTTTCCCAGTTTACCTGGCTCTTTTATGGTGGGATGCTCATCCTGATGCTTGTTGTAATCTTTCTCGGAAGAGAAGTCTCAGGAGCACGCTCATGGCTTCATTTTGGCCAGGTCTCCATTCAGCCTGCAGAATTTGCTAAAATGGCCACAGCTCTGATCATAGCTAAAAAGCTAAGCAAAATTGACCTCAACATTAATAAAAGCCGTACCTGGCTCCAACTCTGTTCCCTGGCTTTCCTTCCGGCTATCCTGATCCTCCTGCAACGGGATATGGGATCAGCACTTATTTTCCTGGCTTTCCTGATGGTGTTTTACCGGTTTGGAATGAGTGGCTATGTGCTGATAGGCTTGATAGGAATCCTGGTTATCGGGATTCTGTCTCTGCTGATAGACAAATTTATCCTGATTGGGATTCTCTTTTTCCTGGCTTTCCTCTTTTTCCTCTTCTCCCATAAAACAGTTCGTCGCCTGTTGATTATTCTTCTGATCCTCCTGGTCTCCGTTGGGTATATGTTTTCAGTCGATTATGCGGTTAACCGGATCCTTAAACCCTATCAGCGGGAGAGGATCAATGTGCTGATTGGCAAGACGAGTGATCCTCAGGGGGCAGGATACAATGTTAACCAATCCTTGATTGCGATCGGATCAGGACAGATCTTAGGGAAAGGGTATCTCAATGGTACCCAGACAAAATACCATTTTGTGCCGGAACAAAGCACCGACTTTATCTTCTGTACTGTAGGGGAAGAGTGGGGTTTTACAGGGAGCCTCGTATTGATCGTTTTGTATATTGGGCTCTTTGTCCGGATTATTCTGATCGCTGAACGACAACGGGCAAAATTCAGTCGTGTCTATGGCTATTGTGTCGCTTCGATCCTCTTTTTTCACTTTGCTATCAATATCGGCATGACTCTTGGGCTGATGCCAGTGATCGGTATTCCATTGCCCTTCCTGAGCTATGGAGGCTCTTCTCTCTGGGCATTCACTATACTATTATTTATTTTTATCAGACAGGACTCATACCGGAGCGAGCTGGTATGAAAAACGTAGGACATGGGACGTGGAACGTAGGACGTGGAACGTAGGACATGAAATGTGAGACGTTAAATGAGAAATGAGTCTGGTGTAAGCCAGATATTCCCGGCATCAATTATCGCTTTTTTCATGACTTTTGTTATTGTTTTCATACCAAGATACAACGTATATATGGCAAATGTTAATCTAACAGGGAATCAATTGACTGGTTTGAGGGAATCGGGCCATTGCTGCAGTTGATTTATGATGGTGCGGGTAGTAATAGTATCATCAATTATATACCAGTTCAAGGATTGTTCAGTTGTGGTATTATCGTTCGAAAAATGGAAGAACAAAATGGATTTCACTTTTGGATACTTCTCAGGAAGATCAGCCAGGGCTTCTCCAAACCATTCACTCCTGTTTCCCCCAACGACAAGGCTGCCAAACTCGGTGATCATAAGAGGTTTATTAAATGCCGCCAACTCCTGATAATAGTTCCCGGCAATCTCCTGGAAAGTCCACCATTTCGACCAATTTGCAACCACTCCGTAATTGAGGGCCGTAACTCCTACATAATCTACGAACTCATCACCGGGATAGAATGCTTCATAAAAGCCGTGTGCCGGATGAGGCGACCATATCCAGATCACGTTTCTTGCTCCGATCGAATCAAACAGGTGAAAGATATGTTTCCATGCATCTATGAAATCCTCGGCAGAGTTGTTATGTGGTCCCCAGGGATAACGGTACGGGTCATTCATCTCGTGTCCAATCCGTAGGAAAACAGGCTCCTGAACCGATTTCACCTCTTTAGCCCAGGTTGAAATGTATGTGTCGTAATCTCCCTGTGCAACATCTGCCAAACCACCTTTGTCACGCTGTTCCTTTTTTCGGAGATGCGGATAGTCCCCGGCATCGAAGTCAGTAAGCCATGGTTCCCAGGTTATCACCGGAAGAGATCCGCAGGCCAGGATGGCCTCCACCTGCTCCTTCGGGAATTCTTGCTCCGGCTTGCTTCCCCATGCAGTGAACAAGTGAATGAGTGGAAAGCTTGTCTTCAGGGTGTCTTCCAGGTCGATAATGCTGGCAAAGGATTCTGTGGTATTATTGTCGAAGGCACCCAGCAATATGGTTTTTGGATGCTTCAGGGAATCCAGGTTGGATTTATATGCAGTAAACCAGGCGAGTTTCCCTTTTCGTATTCCCTCCCGTTTCTGCAGGATGAAGTGCTTCTCGATCTTCCGTACCATGTCACTCATGCTGGTAAATAAATTCTCGAGTGGTCCACGTGTCTTGTCGCCCGCAAATACGATCAACGCAACAAGTGCAATGCCTAATACAATTGCACCAAGTGTCGTAAATATCCTGTTCGATCTCTTTACCATCACTCTATGTTTTCATTTGATCCAGATCCACCCGATCCCAGGGATCTTCAACTTTAATATGTTTACCCTGCCAGGCGGCAATGATACCTCCCAATGACATAAGAAATGCAATGAAGGCAAAGCCGATCATGGCCCATGTTTTTTCAGCCGAGAGGACCAGTTCGCTTTCAGACATATAGAACCTGCGTTGAATGATGATGTAAACCAGGAACACAACAAACATGGCTACCTGGATGATCAATGGCCTGGCGAATGGTGTAAAGTAACCTGTTACGGCTTTTTTGGCAGTGGGGATATAGGGGATCTCGGCATTTACAACGGCAAGTAAAAATCCTAGAAAGAAAACAGGCCAGCTGGCAAACTTCAGTACCATTCCCCGCCAATGTAATCCCCGTTCCACCTGATGGTGGCATAACCATCGCTGCACATAGAGGTAGATAAAGATAGCTATGATGGCCACGAGGGATCCATATATCAGAAAATCCACGAACGACATTCTTGCCGGCAACATTCCTGTCAGGAAGAAGATGAACGGGATCAGGGTGAATAAAAAGGAGCTGGCACCAACCAGGTAATAGGTTCCGATCATCAGGTAGGAGATTCTTTGCCAGCCTGTTAATTCGTTGAAAAGTTTCGGAACCTCCACAAAGACAACTTCAAAGACGCCGCGCGACCACTTGAGTTGTTGTTTGCAGAAAGAGCCAAATTCCTCGGGCACCAATCCCCGGCTCACGATAACCGGGTTGAAGACTGACTTCCACTTTGCTGCATGGATCCGGATGGAGGTGATCAGGTCTTCGGCTAGCCCCACACCATGACCACCGATACTCTCCAGGGCTTTCCTGCGAAATGTGCAGTTAGCTCCGATAGCTACCGCTCCTCCCAATCCGAAAAGCCCCATCTGGGTAGGCCCATAGAAGGTGTAAGTTTGTTCGGCTGCTCCTTTCGCGGTAAAAGAGCGGTACTGATTATAGTATGCCTGTGAAACCTGGACGAAGCCAACGTTCTCATCCTGAAAAAAACCAAGGGTATGATCCAGGAAGTTAGGGAAAGGGATATGGTCGGGATCCATGATCAGGATAAACTCTTCATCGGTAAGTTCCAGTGCTTTGTTTACTTTTCCGGCTTTAGCGCCAGGAAGTCCGACCAGCTCCAGCCACACAGCACCATATCGTTCGGCTACTGCACGGAACGCAGGATCCTGTGTGTCATCGAGCAGGTAGGTCGTATGTGGGTATGAAATATCACGACAAGCGGCAAGCGTTTTTTCAAACATCTCCAGCGGTTCTCCTGGTGAGCTGGTAGTGAAAATAGCCACACGAAGACCGTGTTCAGGGTCTACAGGCAGAGGCTTTTTGATATGCAGGTAGTTGATCCAGATAAAGATTAAACGAAAAATGCCATACCAGAAAAAGAGGCTTAACAAGATGAAGAACCAGAGTGTATTTATATGTTTCTCACGAAACCACCAGTCGGCGAAATAGAGGACACTTACAATACCAGCGATCACGAGCACCAGGAGGAAGAATTTGTCGCGAGCCTTCACCTGGGCCGATTCCCGGAATTTCCAGAGATCTCTATTTTCTTCTCTTCTCATTCCAGAGATGGATCATTAGCTGAAGGCTTACGGAATGCTCGGAGTAAAAGTAGGTGCTATTATACCTGTAATCTGCACGAAGGCTTATTTTTTTTGATAGCTGAACCGCTGCAAAGGCGCTGATGGTGTAAGGAAAATAGCGCTTCTTGCTGAATTCCCGATCAGAAATCACGATTGTTCCCGTTGAATCGGTATCCAGGTAAAAGTAAGGAACCAGGGTGGTTGCATAAAAGCCAACATTCCCACTGATGCCGAGATCAATCCATTTGGTCGGATGGATACCGATAGCTGCCAGTCCTGAATGGATTTGCTGATCATTTGGTGTAAAATAGGGATAATAGATCCCCTTAATGCCAGCTGTGGGATCATAGTTAGCAATGATTTCCGAATCTGAACCATCTTTGACAAAGCGGTTCTCTCTGGCGTTACTGTAACTGAAACCATAACCCAGTCTGAAATCAAATACCGACATTTTGATAGGAGGGGCAAATCCCCAGGCTGCGAAGGAAGTAATGGAGTTATGATCAGCCAGGAAATAGTCAAAGTTGAACAGGATCTGTCCATTCCATGAGTCGAAGTTGTTCCAGCCGATGGTTTCAGCAACATGGTACTCAAGTATCACCGTATCGATGCTGCTTCCGGTGGAGAAATAGGGTTTCCGTTCAGCCTGGAAAACGGTAACAAGGTGTCGGAATGACCGCTTCCCCAGTTCGAAGTTGCCTGTCCAGGTAGTGGTATTTTTATATGGATACTTCAGTACTCCAGCGTCTGCAGTTATCTTCCAGTTCCCCTTCCAGATAAAGGAGCTGTTGCCGGCCTGAATCCATAGAGCATTTGTATAGGTGCCACCCTGTGAGAAAAGGGGAGTCCGGATGCTGAAGCGAAGAGTGGATAGTGGATGAAGCCAGATGTTGCTTTCGAGAAATGGAGAGATCGTTTGAAGTGGCTGGTCATCGGTGTAAAAAGAGCCGGTGAAGCCAATCCACGGAGATCTGGCCTGGAGAATCTTGTTAAGTAACGAAGCGGCTTCCGTGTCTGCTGGATTCGCCTTTAACAGTTCCGTTGCCTTCTTTTCTGCCTCTTTGTACTTTCCTTTCCAGAATGCTTCTTTGGCAAGGAGTAGGTGCACCTGAATATTGCCGGGATAATAAACGAGGAAGTTTTTCAGATAAGGTATTGCCTTGTCGTATTTTCCAATATTCACAAGCATCCTGGCATAATCGAATTGGATGAACATGTTTTCTGGATGATACCTGATTGTTAATTCGTAGATCTCTTTGGCAAGTTTGTACCGTTTGGCCCAGTAAGCCGTCTGGGCATAGACCCAGCCTGAGTTCAGATCTCTCTGATGTTCGGCATGGTAAGTTTCCAGTAGCTTCAAAGCCGCTTTTAGTTTTCCATTATCCCGGAGTTTCTTGGCCTGTTCAAGAGTATCAGAAACTGACTGAGCCACTAAGACTTTATCGGGCATCAGAAAGATCAACACCTGAAGAGAGAGAAAAACAATCAACCGCATCTTCATCATAGAATTTTGAGGATATCTCAGGGGCAGACCATATACCAACCTTCTCATTGCAAAAGTACATATTTTTCTACATAGAATAAGTGGTTATTTTGTTTGATTTAGTGTGTGATCTTTATCATAGTACACAGGGGGGGGGGGAGAGACCCTTGATCTTATCAGCAAAAACAAATATTGCCTTTTTATTCTGGATGTCATGATGACTGAGATGAATGGGAATGAACTTGCGTTGAAAATTAATGAGCGAAAACACCTCACTTCTGATTTATATGATAGCCTGGGACAACTTCTTGCTACCTCATTTTATAACCTGGATGGTGTGAAAAATGAGATCAAATTATAATCAGCTATGAAGGGGCATGCAGATATAAAACCACTTAACTAATCAATCCTTTTACTGTGCTGTTATCTCCGCTATCGC
>JACKQG010004144.1_pt1 | contig 17019 bp, 14 predicted proteins | sample 8237621 | NCBI WGS metagenome assembly JACKQG01 (sample SAMN15677084, study PRJNA649215) | marine metagenome | biome: marine; feature: Black Sea; material: saline water; isolation source: suspended particulate matter (SPM) from the Black Sea western gyre | collected 2013-06-09/2013-06-10 | depth...
GTACCATCACGAAACTCCAGTGGAAATATTTCTTCAGTAGCATATAATGGAAACAGGGAAACTATTGAATATAATGTCGGTCCAAATACAAATACAGTTGTTAACCTGACAGGTGATGAAGTATTTGTGAGCCCAAAACTTTTTGACACAATTATATCAATACGAGACAACTTGTCGGATGGAGCAATTACATTTGCCAGAGAAGAATTGGACAATCTGGACAATGCTTCAAAAAACATTCTTAATTCTATAGCAAAAGCAGGTGGTACAGCCAGCACTCTGGAATTAACAGGTAACAGGATTACAGATACAAGGCTTTCTCTCCAGGAAGTATTAGCATCGTCAGAAAGTGCGGATATCGCGGAACTGGTCTTGAAACTTACAGAACAGCAGAGTATCTTTGAAGCATCATTGGCGTCTGGTTCATATATCTTCAAGACATCTATACTTAATTATCTCTAATAATAGAATTGCAAGCGTCCCATAAGACAGATAGACAATATGTTAATTTCACCTCCGCCTTAAACATAACAGACGGAGAATTATAATTTGAATATTTTTTATAAAGGTGTAGATTTTAGATGATATGTTAGTTTCGAACGTCTATCCATTTGAAATCTATTAAACAGAACCATGTTATTAAAAACACGTCTATTCGGTGAAGTCAAAGTCAAAGATGAAGATGTAATTCATTTTACAAAACCGATTCTGGGATTTGATGATTGCAGACAATATCTTCTCATGGAGAATGAATCTATATTCCCCACATTCTGGCTACAATCTATTAATGATCCAAACCTGGCATTTCCAGTTGTATCTCCGTTCTCTGTAGACGATAATTACTCTATTAATCTACAAACTCTTGATCTTGATGATATCAATCTGAAAAGCCTAGATGACGCCCTTGTCCTTACACTAATGGTAGTACCACAATCATTGTCATCAATCAGGACTAATTTGAGGGCTCCGATTATTTATAATCCTGAAAAGAGGATAGCAAAACAACTCATCCTGTATGACGAAAAGTACCCAATACACTTTTACGTAATTGATAATGTAAATAATTAAGTATTCATTAGCAAGGAATCTAAAACATATAACCAGGAAGGTGATAAGTGCTCATACTAACAAGGAAGTTAGGCGAAAGCATCATAATTGATGAGAATGTTCAAATATCAGTTATAGAGATTAATAAAAATAATATCAAAATAGGTGTTAATGCTCCAAAAGAATTGACTATATACAGAGAAGAAGTTTTTTTGAAAATCAAAGATGAGAACGCACAGTCATCCTCATCCGGTATAATTGACTTTATCGATTTCTCTAGTGCAGCGCTTAAAATATAAAAAGACTCCTTCTCCATTCAAATCCAGCCACAGAATGTTGTTTTGTAAACATCTTAATATTGAATTAATTATTACATTGATAACCTTCCCCCTCCCCCCTACTCGTTTCCAATTCAACATTTCAGTTCTATTCTCGGGAATATTTTTCCTGTAAACAACGTATATAATTTATACAAAATAGTACCGAAGCAAAAATCATTAAAACCATAACAAATACAGCAAAATACCAGCAGCCATAAACACTGAAACTTCAAGTACTTAGCAAGTTTTTTTTAAACCATAAAATCATATAGATATTAACTTGTTTTAGGCATGCTTTTAGCTGAGTGTATAGAAGAGAAGATTCAATATTTTAGTTTTGTGACAAAGCCGAGTTAATTGAAACATAAAAAGAGATACATGTAATTTGTTACTTTCAGAGTATTTTGGCTTCTTAAAGGATATAGATATGAAGAAAGTAAATATCCCAAAGATTACCGGAATGGTTTGTACTTCAATAATACTGAATATGATTAATTTATCATTTGCACTTGATAATGTACGTACGGACCAGAGTGGAGGACAGAGTTACAGCTCAAGCTCCGACTCTCATCTTGGCTACAAGCCGGTATTGGATGAATGTCCAAACCTTGAATGTACTGAAGAGCGACATGATAACTTTTTATATAGAGAATGGTGTGAAGAGACATTTGCAAATGGAAATCATATATACGAAGGTTATAAGGATATCGCCTTTAATATTAAATACACTCCAGAAACAGCTAAAACCGATAACTGGCAGACACCGTATGAATCTATCAAACTAGAGCAAGGTGACTGTGAAGATGCTGTTTTTCTTTTTTTCTCACACCTCCCCCCTACTCAGGAAAATGCTGAAATTGTCTGGGGATGGATAATCGACAAACATGGAGTTGCAAGGGCACACGTTTGGTACCAACTGAAAGACAGAGAGGGAAAAGAATACATTGTTGAAGGCTTCTCTAATGATTGGAATGGAATCATACCAATGGAAATTGTGAGAAAAACGGAAACTAGAACACCAATACTTAAAATTACTCACTTAGAAACGAGCAGGTTGTTAACTTTAATTTCGAGACCTGACAGCTGGGATACTTACCAGATATTAGCGGACTTACACAGATCTACAGATTTCGTCAAAACAGAGAATAATAACAAGATAATGTCCGAAGATTCATTTACTCGATACCAACTCGATACTAAACGTATTAGAAGCAAGAAAATGTCACGCGAGTTTATGAGATCATGGGATCAACCGATCGATCACAGGATTAATACAATTGTAAGTAACGAAATTTCAAAAATCTTTAAAAAGCTTTATGAGCTTTTCATAAGGTACGAGCAACAAGCAGAAGATAATAATCCGAATCTACAGTTTGCATTTGGCGACTTAAATCACGTTAGAAGAGATCTAAATTGTAAACGATAAAGGAGCTTTCATGAACACTACTGAAAAGATATTTACAAATATTGACTTATTAGAAACAGAGCCTGTTATTTCACTGAATGAGGCTGGTATAACATTAGCGAAAGCGGGAGAAATGCAAAGGGCTGAAGAGAGTTTCTTAAAAGCAATTGAATTGAACCCAGATTATCCTAAGAGCTACCATAACCTTGGAATACTTCAAGCGGCTCAACAAAGAACAAAAGAGGCGATTGATAATCTGGAAAAGCTAATTGAACTAGAACCAAATATTGCGGAACACTATTGTAATCTTGGAATTATATATTATCTCGAAGGATCTTACTATGATTCTGAATTGTTTTTTTCAATGGCGCTGGAGATAGATAGTGACCATCCGGACACCTTGTTAAATCTAGGAAAATTGCTCTTTAACCTGGAAAGAACTGATGAAGCGATTTCATTGATAGAACGTTTTCACAAAATAGGAAGTTCAAATACAGAAGCAATGTTTATCCTGGGAATGTGTTTCCTGAAAAAGAATGATAAGGAAAATGCTCAGACTTACTGGGAAAAAACATTGGATATGGACCCAGATCATCAACAGGCAAGAAATATGCTAAAGAGGCTAAACGATTCTGACTTTTAATTTGTTATAAGATGAAAATGACTATTATTGCGTAGTAGGAAAAGAATATTAGTGGAAAATCAGGTTCGCAATTATTATGGATTTATAGTGCTGCATACTATTTGAGACAGCAATCCTTCCACTCTTATGACATCTGAAATATAAAGCTATGGGAATACGTGCATTGACAATGATAAACAATTTCATAATACAGACGAGAAAGAGTTGACTCTCCAGCAGGAGATTGACTATTGCGCAATATACTAGCTATCCACCCTTAATAAACGGAGGAACATGAATATGAACGACACACTTAGTAAAGGCGAAACATTATTTGCAGATGGAAGAATTGAGGAGGCAGAAGAATGTTTTTTATCTCTAGTAGAAAACGGTTCTGAATGTAAGGAAGCCTACAACAATCTTGGCGTAATTGCTTTCCAAAATGATGATACAGAGAAAGCCATTGATTATTTTAACAGATCTCTGGAAATAGATCCCTTTAATAGAGATACCATTATAAATTATACTAACCTACTCAGGTCTTTAGATCAACTACCGATAGTGATTCCCCTACTGGAGATAGTTACAGAACTAAACCCGGAAGACATTGAAATCAAACAGCTTCTGGATGATATTCGCAATCTTCATCCATCCAATATCTAATGAAGAATAAACTCAATTAAGGTGAAACATTATTTGCTGAGGATAAAATTGAGGATAAAGAAAAATTTCTTTTGCTTGCAGCAAAGTATGGATCTAACAGAACGTTCGCCTATAGCAATTTTGTATGATCGTTTTTCAAAAAGATGATAGATAAATTGCTATTGATTAATCTACCAGATCTCTGGTAATAGTCCCCCTCATTGAGATACAGTTACAAATTACACCAGCTTACTTAATAATACTGTATCAAAAACACATCCTACAAAAGCCAAAAGTTCCTAACCACCTTCCACTCCTAAGGAAAGAACTCATAGCGCTCCGAGTCTCATCTCCTTTCTACCAGATTGTACTCAGTAATTTCTCTTGAAAACAAAATACTATCTAAAATGAGCAAAAGTGAATAAGAGATGCCTGAGACAGAAATAAGAACATTCCTTTAATTATAATGTTGAATATTTATACAAATCACGGTAAGTATCTTATTATTAATTTTGCTTTAGTCACAATCTTGACAGTTGCACATTCAAACAACTGAAAAATAAAGACTTACACAAAAAGCAGTATAGAATTGAAATATATCAAAAATAAGTTGTTAGGTATGGATTTTGCTCCTTCTAAATACAATCAATAATGCATATGCGTTAGAAACGGATTATTAAACCATTTCTAAAGGAACAAGATGAATAAGGCGGTTATATATGCTTGTCAAAACACTCTTTAATTTAAGGGTATTGATGGATAATGATTTAATGTTTGGAATGGATAAGAATTGATATTTTAGGTCTGGAATCCTAAATGGAAAATAATCTGGAACAAGGTGAAGCTCTTTTTGCTGAAGGCAAAGTAGAAGAAGCAGAAGAGTTCTTTTTAAGGTCACTGGTTGATGATCCGACAAATGCAGAGATTCTTAATAATCTTGGCGTTATCTGCCATGCCGGAAAAGATATCATGAAGGCTGAGGACTATTTCCTGAGAGCCAGTGAGGCTCAAGATGATCATTTGGATGCCATGATGAACCTGGCAGGCTTATACCAGGAAACTAAACGTTGGAAAGATGCAGCCGTACAATTAGAAAAGTGTATTAATATAAATCCCAGTGAGCTGAACTCCCACATACTACTTGGTCGAATATACCTTGAGATGGATGCTTTGGACAAAGCGCGTGTGGCACTAAATAGAGCTCTTGAATTGGATCCGAACCAGGATACAGTTCGTGAGATACTTGAATCTCTTGAAATCAACAAGACACCCTCCTTGCCCCCTGCGCAAGCTGTTAGACAGAGCCCAACAGTGTGCATAGGACTTCCGGTCTACAATGGTGGTGAAATGTTGTCTGGTGCTATTGAGTCTATTTTATCCCAGGACTTCGATGATTTTGAGTTGATAATTTCAGACAATTGTTCAACTGACAACACAAACGAGACTTGTCTAGAATATCAAAAAAGGGATAAAAGAGTAAAATATTATCGTTTAGAAGAAAATTTAGGCGGTAATAATTTTCCAATCGTCTTTGCACGTTCAAATTCTCCTTACTTTATGTGGGCTGCTCATGATGATCTGCATGAAAGATCCTTTATAAGTAAATGTCTGGAAAGGATTGAACAAGATCCGTCGATAGCACTGGTTTACCCACGAACAAAGCTTTTAGATACAGATTCAAACTTTTTAGGCATTGCAAATGATCATATAAATACTGATCAAGACAACCCCATAGAAAGATTCAGGCACCTGATATGGGAAATAGGGCCGTGTAATATGTTCTATGGCTTACATAGGACAAGTATGCTAAAAAAAGCTACTATTTGGGGAAACACATTTGTTGGAACTGATAATCTGGTTTTGGCTGAAATTGCGTTAATGGGAAAAATCATTCAGATAGATGATGTGCTTTTTACAAGGAGATTGAAAAAAAACATTAAAATACTTGATGAATATTATATGGGACTTATGCAAAATATTCCCAAACATCCTCTGATGGATGGCATTACATTGCCGCATTGCAGATTTACGTACGCCAATCTTGAAATCTTACAGTATTTAGAAATTGCAGATATAGAAATGAATTCTTTGATCAAAGATGTGTTGAAATGTTTCAAAACAAAATTTGGAGCAAAGATGCAATATGAAATAGATAGAGCCATTAAATTTATTAATAATGGATACTTTTATTACACCTGGGACAAAAAGAAATCATATACCTGGCATTCAAGCGCTTTGAGCGCTACTGACCTTTTTTATATTAACAATTTGTTAGGTAATCTGAGAGAGGCTCTTTTTATATACCCTGAACGAACGGATTTAAGGGATGTCTATGAAATATGCCTTAAGAAATCTTTTGCTTTTAAGGCCATCTCACCATAAACCATTCAATTGGCACAGAGATTTTTTCAGTGTGCGAATAATCTTGTCCAAAGGCAGTTTAATGATCTGGTCGTCAGTTGAGGCCCCGCTGATGGGCAAGGACCAGTATTTATGACCTACTGCTCCGGAAATACCGAAGAAGTTGATTAGCGGAAACATGGCTGGTATGCACTCAATCACAACAGTCTGAGGTGGTGCAAAAAGCAGGTTCGCATTGGCACCTCCAATCAGGCATACAACGGCTCTCGCCTTGGAGAAGAGGTCCATTGTCTCAAAGAGATTATAATCTGGGGGAGAAAATTCAACAACCTCCCACCTCGGCTCATGTTGGTTTACAAGCGCTGTCATGGCATTAATAACATCTGTTTGATTCTCTATTTGACGTTTGCCGCTTTTAGGCCCGGCAGCCCTTGAGATGTAGATTACCTTATCCCTTTCATGCATGGGTCTATCCGTGGAAATGAACTCTGCTCTCACCCACTTGATCATCTTAGGTACCATATCAAACCCCTTTTTTATGGGTGCAAAGTGACAGTAAATAATCTCGTCTGCATGTAAGATTTCATCCCAGTCAGGATCTCCCACACGGCGGCTGAAATGTACATAATCATTTCTCAGGCCCAGAACGTCTCGACAAATGGTCCAGAAACTATCAAATTGAGGTGGACCGTCAATCAGTATCTTGACATCCGGACGTTCTATGAGTATGTCTTTTGCAAAAACAAGTTGGTCAAGCAGTTCCGGAATAAAGTGCTGCCAGCTCCAGCCCCAGGGTACCAACAAAGGGAAAACGGAGTCTATTTTTCGTACCTTGTAGCTCCTGTTGTTTACCCATGGGCCATGGTGTGCTGCAAGAGGCCCGTGATAGTAGGATTTATTTGTTTTTGGATCCAGGACCATGCCTCCCGGACCTACGAACATCTCTTTGAACCGGACTACAAATGCTTCTTCAGTGGAACTCTGGTTGTAGCGTTCTAATGACCAGCCCTCCGGGTAACCGGAACGAGGATCTTTTGACTGTTGGGTACTAAAGATTTCCGTATCTTCCACTGGATCTTCCAGAAGCACTGGCGGCCGCCGTCTCTCTTTTTCGGAGAAACTATAATATTTTAAGAGTACTGATTTCTCTGAATCAAAAGCAAATTGATTCAGGCTGTATTGAGAAAAATCGATTACCATCTCTTCGTCTGATAAGTTTACAGATTGCACTTGTTTGTTCATATTATTTTTTATTTATGGTCATTTTATACTGCACCCCATTATCCAAATGTCATTAAACCCTGTATGTTTCAATATGTAAAGTGCCATTTCAAAAGAGTAATAAATCTTGCAATATTCTTGATATTTGCTCTAATTGTAAATTAGATAGAGAACGATTCCTATCATTAATACTGATTTTCCAAAGTAAGCAACAAGGAGAGGAAGTAATTACGAGTAGATTCTGGCAAGATCGACCAACCTTGGTTACAGGAGCAACTGGTTTGCTGGGGGGATGGCTTGTACCACGCCTGTTAGATGCAGGAGCAAATGTTATATGCCTTGTACGTGATTGGATACCGAAAAGCCAACTATTGTGCCCATCCATATATGATAACATTACTGTTGTTCGAGGAGTCATATGCGACCAAGTTTTGCTTGAACGAATACTTGGTGAATATGAGATAGATACGGTATTTCACCTTGCTGCTCAGGCAATCGTTACGATCGCAAACCGCAATCCCATCTCCACATTTGAATCCAATATCAAAGGAACCTGGAGCCTACTGGAAGCATCTCGACGTAGTCCTGCGGTAAAACAGATTGTATTGGCATCGTCAGACAAAGCTTATGGAGACCATGATACACTGCCTTATAGCGAAACAACGCCATTACAAGGGCAACATCCCTACGACGTTAGTAAATCTTGTACTGACCTTATTGCCCAAACATATGCCAAAACCTATAAACTTTCGATCTGTATTACCCGGTGCGGCAACTTTTATGGCGGCGGTGATTTAAACTGGAATCGAATCATTCCCGGAACAATCCGTTCAGTATTACGCGGTGAAAGGCCAATAATCAGGTCAGATGGGTCTTTCATCCGAGATTATTTTTACGTAGAGGATGGAGCTGCTGCTTACATGCTTTTAGCAGAAGCGAGGACGGAACAGACGAGTATTATAGGCGAGGCTTTTAACTTTTCAAATGAGATTCAAATTACTGTCCATGAACTAGTCCGGCAGATTTTGTCTCTTATGGAATCTTCCCTGAAGCCCGATATACTAAACCTGACAGATAATGAGATTAAGAATCAATACCTCTCTGCTGAAAAGGCTCGAAAAATATTAGGCTGGGCCCCACTTTTTAATATTGAGTCAGGGCTTCTGAAGACAATTTCCTGGTATCGAGATTATTTTAATAAGGAAAAGTAATCTCAAGAACCTGACAATATACTTCTAGATGAAATATCCCAAAAAGTCCGTAAATTATGACTGTAATCAGTGCCAGATTGATTATGAAAGATTCTATTATTTTCCGTTTTTGTCAACCATCATTAAAATATACATTTGCTGATTTGGGAAAAACTCCGTTTGCTAATTCTTTTATTGATGAAAAGAATATCAAGCTACGTGAAAAGATCTATCCTCTTCATGCCTATGTCTGTGACAAGTGTTATCTGGTTCAACTGGAAGAATTTGAATCACCAGAGAACATATTCAGTGATTACATCTATTTCTCATCTTATTCTGAATCGTGGCTTGATCATTCAAAAGAATATTCAGATAAGACAATCAGAAGATTCCGGTTAGACGAAACAAGTCAAGTCGTTGAAGTGGCAAGCAACGACGGGTATCTTCTCCAGTATTTCAAAAAAAACAATATACCTGTACTTGGGATTGAGCCTGCACAAAATGTAGCGGAAGCCGCCCGTAAAAAAGGGATTAACACTTATGTTAAGTTTTTCGGAGTTGATACCGCTAAAGAGCTTGTGTCAGAAGGACACCAGGCGGACTTGTTGATAGGGAATAATGTCCTGGCCCATGTTCCTGATATAAATGATTTTGTGAGAGGATTAAAAATCGTTCTCAAAACAGATGGGGTAATTACCCTTGAATTTCCGCACCTTTTGCAACTCATAATTAATAGTCAGTTCGATACCATTTACCATGAACACTTTTCTTATTTTTCTCTCATCTCAATTACAAGGATTATCGAAAAACATGATCTGATGATTTTTGATCTTGATGAGTTGCCCACACATGGCGGGGCTTTAAGGATTTATGCATGTCATACTGAGAACAAAACATTTAAGAAAAATAGATGTATTGATATGCTGTTTGATAAAGAGGTTGCAGCAGGGCTAAAAGACATGAATACATATACAAATTTTAATAAAAATATTTGTTCAATAAAAAGCGACCTTTTAAGTTTTCTGATCAAAGCAAAATCAGAAGGTAAAAAGGTTGCGGGATATGGCGCTCCTGCAAAAGGGAACACCCTCCTTAATTTCTGTGGTATAAGAAAGGATTATTTACCGTACACCGTTGACCGCAACCCGAATAAACAGAATACTCTCATGCCCGGTTCTCATATTCCGGTTTATTCTCCGAATAAAATCTTTGAGACCAAGCCTGATTACGTTATTATACTTCCATGGAACCTGAAATCAGAAATTATTAAACAGCTTTCGGAAATCCGGAAATGGGGGGCATCTTTTATAGTTCCCATACCAAAACTTGAAATAATTAAATGAAATTTAATCCGACTCTCTTATCAGGCGCATTTATAGTTGAACCTGAATTCCATGAAGATGAACGTGGTGGATTTTCTAGATCATTCTGTAGAAAAGAATTTGAGGACATGGGATTAAATCCAAACATTGCTCAGTGTAATATTTCATTCAACAAAAAGAAAGGTACGTTGCGTGGAATGCATTATCAAGTGGGGCATCATGCAGAAGCCAAGCTTGTAAGGTGTACAAAGGGTTCGATATATGACGTCATAATTGATTTAAGGCCGGAAATGCCGGAGTTTAAGAAATGGTTTTCTGTTGAACTGTCGGCAGAAAACCAGAAAATGCTTTATATTCCGGAAGGTTTTGCGCACGGGTTTCAGACATTAACAGATAATACTGAAATCTTTTATCAGATGTCTGGATTTTACTTTCCTGATAGTGCCAGGGGCGTAAGATGGGACGACCCTTGTTTTAATATTAAATGGCCAGATGACAACAGGATAATTTCTCAAAAAGATTTGGACTATTCTGATTTTAATTCTATTAATGAATAAAGCCATTGAAGCGTATCATCCAAACCATTTCATCATTGTTTGACAAGAATATCTTTATCAATTATAAACCGGTCATTGGTTTTCAGAAACAGCTAAAATTCAGCTCTTTAATTTATTACCTTTTCCCCTCGATCTATCCTAAATAGCAACAAATCATGTAACCCGCTTAAGGAAGCCGTCTCTTGCGGAAGTAAGCATTATCTTGCTTTCTATAAATTTGTCGATTTCAAATTTAATAATTAAACTTTCTTCACCAGATTTTACGTTTTCTTCCAGCTCGCGAAGGTATTCAAAAACTGCAGTTTTGGGGTTATTCCCCTTACCCCATGGACGATCATTAAAAATATCACCGGGCATATCCTCAACGCCTGAATCCCACACAACACAATAACTCCCGACAGATGTTAGAGGTGCATATGCCCTCAACTCTGCAATAACATGATCGTGAGTATGGTTTGAATCAAAAAATACAAGTATTTTTTTATAGCTTCCAGCTATTTTTTGAACTTGATCTATAACTTCTGGCGAAATGGATGAACCTTCGACCATCTTAATTAAATGGTTCATGGGATGTTCTTCTATAGCGTCACGGTTATGTGACCGAATATCAATATCAATACCTAATACCATCCTATTCGATGCCTTTGGATCAAGAGTTTGGCCTTGTTCAATAGCATCGCAATAATCTAACAGGGCTAGCATAGATGCACTGAGGATTAGAGAGCCACCATGCGCTATGCCAGTCTCGATAATTAAATCCGGTTTTATGTCCCAAACCAATTCCTGAACAACGTAGATATCCTGAGGTATTTGAATTACCGGTCGTCCAAGCCATTTAAAATTGTGAGCATAATTATGTTTGAGCGCTTTCGTCAGCCAAATATGAGTTTCTTCAAGCAACTCTTTATCCATGCCGGCGGAGTTAACGTTATTTATCACTTCAGCATTAAATTCATTTATTTTTGACATACTAACTCTCCTGATTGTATTAATATTCAGTTTCAAAGTAATCCAAATTGATTAACATATCTTTTCCACTTTTTACTATTTTCAACGGAGGATAAAAATGCATCAACATGTTTTTTAATTAAAACCATCTCATATCCCATTCCTTCGTATGCTTTTGCTAAATAATAGTGACCCAGGGCGTGGTCTTTGTATTTATCAACAACGTTTTCAAAATAAGATGATGCTTTCTTATAGTTCCCTATCGACATATTCCAATTATTCACAAAATTAACTTTCAAGTTCATTATATACGCAGCTTCTTCTATTTTTTCAGGATCTACACCAGGAGCTTTTATATTGGCCCTTGAAATTATGTGATTATTCATGTCACTGTCTATCAAATAGCCATTTTCAACACATATATCATATAACCTGCTGCCAACTATCGGTATTCCGATAAAGATATGGACCCAATCAAAACCAACATCCAGAAGCATATTTTGGGTTTCTAAACGATGCTCGTCCATTTCACCAGGAAGCCCTAATACAATAAATGCGTGCACTGTAATATCATTCTTTTTCAATATCTCCGCCTTATCCTTAATTAAACTGGTTTTAAGCGGCTTATTGATTATTTTTTTCAAAACATAATCTGAGCCCGATTCTATTGCCAATGAAACGGAACTCACCCCTGCCTTTTTTAAAAGCAGGCCTATTTCATCATCAATTGCATATACGGCAAGCCCATTTGGAAATTCAATGCGCAGGTCAAATTCACTCAATCTACCTAATAAGGTCTTTGTCCTTTCCAAGTCTGAAAAGAAATGGTCGTCTTCAATTAACAGTACCGTTACTCCAAATTCATTTTTCATCTGTCTAACTTCTTCCATAACTTTGCCAACAGTCATACATCTTACTTTTCTGCCGTGTAATTTACCATTTGAACAATAAACACAGTTGAACGGGCATCCTCTGGATGTATGTATACTCATCTCCCTTTTTTGTTCATTACCAGCATAACGTTTATCTAAGGACCGGGCATTATAGTCGTCAAGATTTATCAGCGAAAAATCAAATATTGGTATTTCATCTAAATCAGTGATGAATGAATCATACATTTGCTTCCGGGCTTTTACAGTTTCTCTGCTGGCCCAAGACTGATGAGCACAAATAAGTTTTTCATAATCAGATGAGTTTATGAGATCTGCCATTGGGATCTCTCCCTCTCCATAACATACTGCATCAATATCAGAAAACTCTTCCAGTATCTTACTGTATAAATTGGTGGGCAGACCCCCTCCGGCAATTACGAAGGCAGTGCTTTGTTGCTCTTTAACAGCCCGAGAAGTCGATTCGAGATCATTTAGAGATGTGTTAAACAAGGCAGATATGCCAACAATATCCGGCATATAATCACGAACTTTATTTTTTACTATATCCGTAAAATATGAAGGATGATATTTACAATCACCCTTTATGGCATATAATGCATCAATATTTAAATCAAGCAGTTCTGTTTTGACTTTAGTTTTTGACATTTTTTTTATATAAGCGTCGATGGATAATATCCCATAAGGGGATGTAAACGCCGGAAGGGTTATTGACGTTGATTGGTCTATATAGTCATTGATATTGAAGTATGGAGGTATGATGAACAAGATTCTTCTCTCTTCACTCATGGCATTCATCTGTAGATAATATTAAAAAGAAGTAATTCATAATCTATTATTCTAGCCCTGCAGACACATCAAGCCAGTCAAGTGCCTATATATTGAATACTGTTACTTATTCAAACAGTATCTGCCTTCCATCAAATTTTTTATATCTGTTAAATTATGACTTTTTTGAAATGATGAAATCGAAATTAATGGCATATCACTGCCAAACTTACCTTTTACATAACTTTCAATTACTTTATAATCTGAACCAAGAAAAGAATATGTTACGCTCCAGAAGAAATCCCTATCGTTCTTGAAATTGTATTGGGGTAATAATATACTTTTATCTTCCAGATTAAAACCAGCCTCAATATCCATATTGATATATCCCAGGCAATTCTTCCAATTGTAACCAGATAATTTCTTCATTTGAGTTATAAAGTAATAGTGCCGTGTTGTTCCTACCAATACCCATGGATGCAGATCAATTATTTTCATTCTCTCCAATAAGGACTCATCACGTGCTACGACCTGGTTTACCTTATCCATATATTGATTAGCCAAATCATAATCCACATTGTCTAATCTTACTTGCATATACATAACACCTCCAGCTCCCGGTTTAAACCAGTCAAATCTATTTCGATCAAACGATTTGGGGAGATACTGATTATCAAAGCAGTAATCATATAATTCAGTACCTGGATAAGGTGAATAAAAAAAACAATTTACACTATCTGGTCTCGCCTTTTCCACAAACTCTAATGTATGCTTGTAGTCATCTTCATCCTGTGTGGGAATTCCAAACATAAGATTAGTAACGCAATTTAAACCAAAGTCACGACACACCTGCACGGCTCTATAAGAATCTTCAACAGTTTGCCTTTTATTCATAAACTTCAAAAGTCTTGGAGAAGCTGTTTCTATGCCGAAATTCATTGTTTCTACGCCCAGTTTAACAAGTTCGGCCGCAACATCAGTGTTAAATGAATTCGCTTTGCCTGCAACCTGGCTGCTAAATACTATTTCATTTCCGGATTGTTCAATAGTTTTCCGAAATCGTTCTAATCTTTTTGAATTGCTGGCAAATAGGTCATCTAAAAAATGAAAGCTCTGTACTCCAAATTTATTGTGCAATTCCAGTACATGTTCTACAAGGCTATCAAAAGGAAAAGGCAGATAACTTTTGCTTCCAGAATGGCAAAAAGTACATTCATACGGACATCCCATAGCGCTCAATACAGTTGCCTGTCCTGTTGTCTTCATTCTTTCAATCTGGCTTTTGGAATGGAAGTGCCTGTTATATAAATGCTTATTAGGGTGCTGTTTGCCATATATAAGCTCTCCTTTAAGATTTTTTGTATTCACCAAGATATCTTCCCATACCCCCATGCCATCACCCACAACAACTGCGTCAAAAAAACCGGTCTGAATAATTTCATCAGGCATTAAAGTAGGATGAATACCACCAGCTATAATTCTTGTATTTACCACCCCCCTCATTGTTTCAGCTAAAAACAAAGCCTGATTTCTCTCCCAGGATTTAAAAGAAAAGCCAAGCAAATCAGGTTTGTATTGCTCGACAAGCAGTTTTGTTTGAGAACCGTCTTTATCTTGCGGTGAAGCAAAGCAAATATCAACTTCCCATCCTTGTTCACGAGCAAGAGAGCACAACATTGAGGCGGCGAGAGAGGAATTTTCTGTAAAGATTACCATTAATAATTTATTCATTTGATTACTCTATAATTTACATATTTCCAAATATTCTAAATATCCATCTTATCAAAAAATCACAACCTGACCTTTGAAGTTAAGCTCTTCCATCAAGTACTGATACATTTTGTCTTTATGCACAACGGCTGCAATGACTACTACCTCATTTGCAGCAGCTTTTTTCAGAGTATCGATAGATTCAATCTTCTGTCCGTTTATAGTTTTTTTCTGTATTTTTTCGTTTTTATCTACATATGCTCTGATATTACAGTCCCGTAACGGGCTCATAGCCAACATCATTTGAGCATGAATTCCTATTCCCCACAGATACACAGGAACTTGACGTTCGGCCAAACTTCTGAACACACCGCCGGCATCAAGCGAACATTCATCGATCCAATGATTAATTTGTATAGCCACCGAAGTATTAGGTGAATATGTTGCATCTTGCTTATCATCTTTTTGATACACCCCCCAGATACATGGCATAACAAATCCTTTTTCATCTCTTTCGCGAGATCCGCTCGCAATCTCTACAAACCCTTTGGATAAAAATAAGTTCCGTAAATGATGTTTATCAAAATGGATAATATGTTGGAAATAGAAAAACCGTAAAGGGCAACCATTGCTAAACTCTTCATATCGTGTAGAGTCGGGAACTTCAACATAAACCTTACCATTAGGCGCTAATTTATTAGCAACACTTTGCAGTGCTGTTTCCGGATCAAGTAAATGTTCAATTATATGAGACAGTATAATAATATCTGCAAATTGGTTATGAAACGGGATAGCAAATATGGACCCCTGCTCAGATTTTATGCCCATTTTATTATTTAAAAGAGCAACGCATGATAATGACGGATCTACTCCAAATAGATTGCTATAACCATGTGTCTGCAATGTCTCCAGTAAATAACCAACGCCGCAACCGATATCAAAAATCGACAAATCACGCTGTTCAATCACTCCTGCCAAAAGATCGGCCGTTTGATTAAAATACTGTTTCTCATTGCCTGTTAATGACCGTTCAATATACTCTGTGCTGTAAAAACTCGATTTGTAAAACTCGTCGTAATCATTTTGCGTTGATGGAGTGTAATTCTGAACAAACCCGCAAGAAGCACAACTGACCACCTTGTATTTGTTCTCAAGATGTTCGTTATCAAACAAGGCATACTTTACGGAACCCAGAATAAACCACTTTACGGAGTGACACACAGGGCAGCATATTCCTAAGTTTTCCGTATTCTTAGACTGCTCTGATAAAAGCGTATCTACCATAATGTTCACCTCATTTGACAATCTTGTTTATACTTACGTGTTGTTATTTCTCTTCTTCAAATAGTTACCGGCTTGACAGGCACGGTCAATTGCAAACTTTTGACAAGTATCTTTCGCGCATCTTACTGTAGTAATTTTAAGTTCTTTGCCCATGACTTCAATTTTACATTATCCGGAAAATGCTTGCTAAAATGAAATGCCGTTCCTTTGCTTTTCTCAAACAACCCGTAACTGAGAGAGGTACCGTTGGCTTTTTTGATACCTCCATCCGTATTAAATGACGTTTTATCACCCTGACAGGAGAGGAACCAATCTGCTGGATCAGCACCAAAAATATCAGAAAAATTAATTTCTCTTTTTTCCATGTGTAGGATTTTTCGATAATGTACATTAAGAGAGGCTTCCATCTTTTCTGTGGAAAATCTTTCTCTAACCGATTTAGATGCTTGATTTCCAAGAATTTGTCGCTCATCGGGATTATCAAATAGCCATTGAATCGCATCTGCAAATTCGTCCGGTGAGTGGACAATTAACCCTGTCTTATGATCTTCGACAATCTGGCACTCTGCAGGATTATCCAACACGATGGGTACAATCCCCATAGCCATTGCCTCCAGTAGTGCATTTTCAGTCGTCCCATAGTGCTCTGGATTAAGTAAATATACAAGAACATTGATGGAATCTAATTCAGAAGCAACATTATTCGTGTAACCTCTAAACTCGATTATTCCC
>JACKQG010004145.1_pt1 | contig 17019 bp, 15 predicted proteins | sample 8237621 | NCBI WGS metagenome assembly JACKQG01 (sample SAMN15677084, study PRJNA649215) | marine metagenome | biome: marine; feature: Black Sea; material: saline water; isolation source: suspended particulate matter (SPM) from the Black Sea western gyre | collected 2013-06-09/2013-06-10 | depth...
AACAAAGCGCGAATATTGGAATATTTCGGTGCCGAAAAACCGGACTGGGAAGACTGGAAATGGCATACGCGGCACATTATCAGAGACGTCAAGACTCTGGGCGCCTTGATCAAACTCACCGATGAGGAATACCAGGCCGTCAAGTTTGCACGGGAGAATAAAATCCCGTTTGGTATCACACCCTACTACCTGTCCCTGATGGATTATAAAGCGGGCCGTGAAAAGGACTATGCGGTCCGCGCACAGGTGATCCCAACCCTGAGCTACGTCAAAAACATGAAAGCGCTGAGGAATACCCGGGAACCTTCAATGGATTTCATGTTAGAGCGGGACACCTCCCCCATTGAAGGAATTACCAGACGGTATCCCATGATAGTTATCCTGAAACCTATCCTGACATGCCCTCAGATATGCGTTTATTGCCAGAGGAACTGGGAGATAGAGGATGTCTACTCTCCAAATGCCGCCCTGTCTAATGAAAAAATGGAAAAGGCCATCCAGTGGATAGCTGATACGCCAGAGATAAGGGAGGTATTGATCACGGGAGGAGATCCCTTGCTCCTCTCCAATGCAGTAATTGAAAAGATCTTAGTTAGACTCTCCCACATAGGACATGTGGAGAGGATTAGAATCGGGACGAGAATCCCGGTCACATTACCTCAGCGTGTGACCGATTCCCTGGTGGACGTCATTAACCGCTTTCACAATCCGGGAAAGAGGGAAATCGCTGTGGTTACCCATTTCGAACACACTTATGAAATTACACCTCAGGCCATGGAAGCCGTTCAAAAATTCCGCCGTTCAGGAATGGAGGTCTACAACCAGCTCGTGTACACCACCTATAACTCCCGGAAATTCGAAGCCGCGGCATTGCGGCTTAAGCTGCGTCTGATCGGAGTGGCCCCCTATTACACCTTTAATACCAAGGGGAAAGAAGAAACTGACGACTACCGGGTTCCCATCCCCAGACTGCTGCAGGAACAGCAGGAGGAGGCGCGCCTCCTGCCCGGGTCAGCCCGCACGGATGAAATCGTCTTCAACGTTCCGAAGCTCGGTAAAAACTATCTGCGTGCCATGCAGCACCGCGATTTCATATCCGTGTTACCCGACGGTCGAAGGGTTTATGAATTTCACCCGTGGGAAAAGAAACTCCATTTGGCAGATACCTATATTTACACAGACGTCTCCATATACAATTACCTGAAAAGGTTGAAGTCCCTCGGTGAGGACACCTCACAATACAGAACCATATGGTACTATTATTGATTAAAGTGAGCTAAAGTGCCTAAAGTTTGAAGTGCCTAAAATTAAGGAACTCCGTAGCATTTTATAAAAGATGGTTGTATTAAGGCCTGCGCGACAAACCCGGCCACGAGACTCGGGCAATATGCATTCAAGTGCCGAATTTTGTTTGCCTGTAACCGGTTGATTTTGCTACATGCCGTTTTTAACTTTTGTGAATCTTGATGAATTTGTAAAAAGTCACTGACCCCCTTTTCGTCATTCCCGCGGGATTCCAGGGGGAATCACCCGCGGAGGGACTGGACTCCCGCATTCGCGGGAGTGACAGCCTTGGAGTGTTTTTACGAGACCATCAAAGTTAGGAGGACTTATGCACGATCCCAATTATGTCAAGATAGCCACAGGCCTCTTCATCATGCTCAACCCCTTTGTGCTCATTCCTGTGTTCCTGGGCCTTACCGGGAGTATGTCTAAGGCCCAACGGATGAAGGTCGCAATGACAACCTCTATCGCTGTTTTCATCATAATGATTATCGCGGTATTTGCAGGTAATCATGTGCTCACATTTTTTGGGATCACAATAAGCGATTTTCGTATCGCCGGCGGTATTCTTATACTGCTCATGGCCATAACCATGGCACGGGCCAAGGATGAAGGGATGCGCTACAGTGACAAGGAACATGCCGAGGCCAAGTCCAAGGACACAAATATCGGGGTGGTCCCGCTTGCAATCCCCTTAATGGCCGGGCCTGCGGGGATCAGCGTTGCCATCATCGATGCCGACCTCTGCAACACCCTTATGTCCCGCTCCATGCTCGTAATAATCATTGCCTGTCTGAGCGCATTACTATGGTTGGCCATGGTCCTCGGGGAGCAGATTGGGCGATTCTTAGGTCATACCGGTCAGCAGGTCCTTACCCGCGTTATGGGCCTTATCCTGTTGGCCCTGGCCGCGGAATTTCTCGTGACAGGTATTCAGGGGGCTTTTCACCTGACTAACTAAGACAAACTCGTAAAAAGTCACTGACCCTTTTTCGTCATTCCCGCGAACGCGGGATTCCAGGGAAATCAATCTCGCCTGTTGAAGATGCCGTAACTGGGGATTGCGGACATGGGACCAGTGGAACTGAAATGATTATTTAAGTTTCGGATTTGGTTCTCCGCATATGGCGGATCATGGTCAGGAAAATGCTGGAAGATTTTCCTGGATGATGCGACCCAGGTCACTTAATGAATAGGGTTTTTGCAGGAGGGCGAAGGCCATATCTTCTTTCAATACTTTTTGAGCCCTGGTATCATTGGGATTGCCTGTTAGTATCAGAATTTTGGCCTCCGGATCAAAAGCCTTGATTTCACAGGAAGACTGATAACCATCCATGACAGGCATTTCAATATCCATGAGGACAAGATCAGGCGATAATGCCTTGTATTTTTCAAGGCCTTCCAGTCCATTAGATGCCCGATCAACCTTGTCATAACCTTCCATCTGAAGGTATTGCAGCATCAAGCTCGAAATATCATTTTCGTCATCAATAATAAGAATCTTATGTGGCAGCATTTCAGGGTCTCATTTGAGAGGACGTGGGGTTGTACAATAAAGTAGTCCAACCATCACATATTGTGTTTTTCCCTCTTTTTTGAACATTAATTGAACATTCGTGTTCGCTGAAATATAAGGAATTTTCGGTAGCATAAATCGTTTTTGAACAATTTAACACGAGGATGGGGGACGTGATTTTAGGGCCTCGGCAAAAAATAATTGCGCAAGATTGCGCAGGATTTTGGTTCGTATACAAGGCACATCCGCTGGTGCATATCAGGATATGTGCCTGTGGATGTAACGCAGTAGACGGGCCAAAATACAAGCAAGATGTGTAATTATTTCTTGCCGAGGCCCTTACATGAATGAGCCCTTGGAAATCGACGAGCCGCATTTTACAATCAGCCCGTACCATGAAACACCCAAACTCTGAACCAGTTTTCCTTGACTTCCCTCCCGTTTCCAATATCATTCCCAGTACGTATTTATTGAAAGGGAGCTATCCGGTCGTCATCATCAGTTTAGTACCGTATTACCAGGTTTTCTGTCACAAAAAACAAGAAAATCTTTGCGTCTTTGCGCCTTTGCGCGAGACCATTTGGATTGCAGGCATCGCCCGCTTTAGATAGTACCCATCCATAAATGGAATAGACTACAAAGGGTGCGTGGAAGAGTATCTGGAAATGGGGGAAAGACGGATAGCGCGCTTTGGATTTCAATGACGATTGTATTTGAAAAAGGAAGATGCTCAATGGGACGCAGGGATTGGATCGAATGGGCCGGTGTTCGAAATACGTCCCCTCGCGGTCTTATCTTTCTGCCTCCCTTGATTGGCGGAAACGTGTCCCACGGGATCGGTATGTTTCGATGGCTGATCCGAAAAGGATATGACCTTATTTCTTTCAACTATTCCGGCCACGGCAATTCTTCAGGCAGATTTTCTCTTGGAGCTACGCTCCGCGATACAGTACATATGCTTGCCCATGCTCAGCAACTGGCTTCAACACGCCGACTTCCTTTATTTGGCATTGCTCCATGTTATTCGGCCACGCCCCTTCTTTATTCGGCACATCACCTCAAAGAACCTCTACAGGGGATTGTGCTGATAAATGCTGTCTTGCGGTTAAACCCGGTGGCTGTGATCAGATCTTTCTGGACCCATTACAGAAAAATGTTTCCGGGCCAAATAGGATTCAAGAAATGTCTGGCTGCCGTAGCCCATTATGCAGATTTCTTGTTTCCGGGCGTCAGGAAGGGAAGAGATGGTTTTGGGGTATTGGAACGCAAACGAGTCAGATTATTTGCCACACTTGCTGATTTTCTTACCTTGGATCCGTTGCAATGGGTCACGCTGCACAAGACCGACGTCCTCTGTCTTTATGCCCGTCACGATAGAATCCTCAAAATGTATGACGAGGACGCCGGGACAGATTATAAAGACGATGTTTCCAGGATATGTCCCCGAACTCTGTTCAGATCCTTGGAGGGAGACCACTTCCTTTCCCATCAAATGACCAGAGACCGGGTAACCATCTACATTAAAACCTTCCTGCAAAGATGAGGGCCTTGCTGTTGACTGTTTTGCTCTGAGACGATATTTGAGCAGGTCATAGAAATGATGAAAATAAGGAGGAACATATGGCAACACAACCACCAGAGCGGGACTGGAAGTATATGAGGATGGTTAAAGAAGACCTTCTCGCCACTCTGTGTGAGCGAGTCAATGGGCAGGCCATGGACATTCTCAAGTCGGAAGCAAATTCTGAACACGAAAAGTACGGACATCTTTACAGGCATGTTAAGGAGTCAGATGACATAGTTGCAGATTGTTTCGACGATTGGCGTCGTTCCACATTGTTGATGAAACTTCTCGCACTTCAGCGACATGGTTTGCTCACATCAGACCACATGCAACATCTTTCCGGGGAAACACAAGAAAGGCTCAAAGCTCTGAAAGACTTTTGAGCAGACAGGGAGAAAGGCCAAACTATGGTAGCGGTGCCGATATAGAAAATCGGAAATATATTACTGATTAAAGCCTTTAATGCCGGCTTAATTCGCATTATATTGCCGATTACAACTTTATGATTTACATCGATCATTAATCAGTAATATAATGCTTACTAAATCACGATAGGGAGGTTAATCAGCAACATATGTCCTATTACATCGATTTTTCTGTAGCGACGAGCGATCAGATCGAAACTGCCCTCTGCAAAAGGCTGGAAAACATAAGGCTCGCACGCAACATAACCCAGATACAACTCGCTGTTGAAGCCGGTGTCTCGCCAAGAACCATCGGTCGGCTTGAGAAAGGCCAGGGTGTTTCCGTTGATACATTTATTCGGGTTCTGACGGCGCTTGGTATTCAACAGAATCTGGAAGCCCTGCTGCCTGACCCGACCGTGCGACCAATCGAACGAATCGACATTGGTGGCAGCGAGCGCAAGCGCGCGCGTCCTGGCCTATCCAGCGATGAACGCGCAATGTGGTCGTGGGGCGACGGCGAGGACAACGATGAATAATGATGCGCGCGTGCTTCTCTGGGGTAGCGTGATCGGCGCCGTCACTTGGTTGGAAGACAGGGAAGTTGGTGTTTTCCAATACGCACCCAATTTCCTGGGTAGCGGTATTAAATTGGCACCCCTCATGATGCCGCTTGGTGAATTCCCCTATGAGTTTCCGGCGCTTGCACGAAACACCTTTAAGGGGTTACCCGGATTGATCGCAGACTCGCTTCCGGACAAGTTCGGCAACGCGATCATTGACGCATGGCTTGCCTCACAAGGACGAACAGCGGCAAGTTTCCATCCGGTAGAGCGCCTCTGCTATATAGGTAGTCGCGGCATGGGGGCGCTCGAGTTTGAGCCGGCCACGCTCGGTCCGCCCACCAGCACGAACGCGGTCGAGGTGGGAAAGCTCGTCGATCTGGCAAACCAAATCCTTGACGAACGTGCCTGACAAGTCGTTGGAAATTCGACGGGGAATGACTGATGTGTTTCCGCGTTTCAGCTCCAGCGGTGAAGAATACTTACCCAATTCTTCGTCTTATCTGTCTGCGGCACGGTTCCATGTTATCTATATAACGTGTGAGTTTTGAAAGGAAGGTCCTCTGTAACAACAGTATTTCATGAAATCTTGCGTTTGTCCATCTACAGAAAGTGAACGATTCCAGATCAAATCTTCAGTTTGGAACCTGACTTATTCTCAATCCCATTGCAGGCACTGGAAACTGCAGAGCAAGTATATTAAGAAACAAGTGCTTTTGAGTGTTCGAACGAACGGAGTGACCTTGCTGATCGGGATTCAAGGTGCGGGAGAGGGATCTTTTCAGGAGAATTGCCGTGGCCACAGAGGAGAACAGTTGGGGCCGCAGTGGAAAAGCATTCTGACATTTGTATCATCTGGATATCTCAAAGATTCAGCACCACCTGAATGTTGACATAACTGCCATCAAGGTCAACCAATGCAAATAGTGTGATATCATCATTCAGAGGGGCGGACCAGGGTTGAGGTATGTCATGATAGTTGAATTCTTCTGCAGTGTCTAATTTGTAGGTTGGGTTGAGTCCTGCTTTGTAGAGAACGAAACTCGTTCAGCATGGGTGTCGATCCGCTCTGTCCATCTTACTCCAGTGCGCGATTCAGGCTTCCTGAAACATATCCCTCCAGGTCCAGGGCTATATGGATAAAACCGATGTCTCTCAGTTTTTCTACAATCATTTTCCGCATTTGAGGCTCAGTCACTCTGCCCATGTCCGATAGTTCCAGCTCGATCCTTGCCACGGGGCCGTGATGCCTTACTCTGAACTGCTTGAAGCCGTTAGCTGAGAGAAAGGCCTCCGCCTCACCTACCATCTTCAACTTCTCTTCGGTAATGGGATCTCCGTAAGGGATCCTCGATGCCAGGCATGCCATGGCCGGCTTGTCCCATGTTGGGAGACCCATCTCTTTTGATAAAAACCGGATCTCTTTCTTGGTGAGTCGGGCATCAATAAGGGGTTCGATGATGCCCATTTCCTCGGCCGCCTTTATCCCTGGTCGGTAATCATCCAGGTCATCCAGATTGGCGGCAAGGGCTATGTGTCTGATATCCCTATTTTTTGCAATCTTATGAAGCTCTTGGGACAGGCGTTTTTTACAGTAATAACACCTTTCAGGGTTGTTGGCTAAAAATTCAGGGATACTGACTTCATCATATTCAAATACAATATGCTTTATCCCTCGCTTTTTGACAAATTCGGTCGCCTCTTCCTGTTCCTTATAGGGGTAGGTAGCAGAACTGGCCGTGGCCGCCAACACCCTCTCTCCTAAGACCAGATGAGCCACGGCCAACAAGAAGGTGCTGTCCACACCCCCTGAAAATGCGATCAGCAGAGAACCAAGTTCCTCTAAATGACGGACGAGGCTCTCCTTTTTTAGTCTTGCGTTGCACGTGTTCATTACTATATTTGTTAATGGTCCCGATACCCTATCTTAAGTTATGAACGTGATATTTATCCTTTTTCTCTACTAAACGAACTCGAAATGTTGATTTTGGGCAATCCAATATTATTTTATACCACAATGTAGTATTTGGTTCAAGTGTTTTTATTCATCTCGACAAAAATTGTCACAGGTTTTGTATGAGGTTCTGATATCCTGCGCAGGGCCGGTTTTAAGTAAGGGAGGTATCAAATAATTTCTTGTTTTACACCCTACAATGTAGTATTATTACATTCACTAAAAAAACCCATGCACTATTAACCCTATTCATTATTGATCGATGCTATAATTGAGTAGGGGGGATGATATTTAACTATTTGACGATCTCGGAATTAAAGCTAAACACACGAGATCACGCGCCAGGTTAGCGCTATAATATTCTGAAAGGAGATTACAAAATGGATAAGGATGAGCCCAAATCGGTCGGGCAACGAATCAAGTTGGCCCGCAATGAAAGAGACCTTAGTGTCCAAGAACTGGCCAGCGTAGCGGGATGCTCGGCCGAGTACATGGAATGGGTTGAGGATGGTCAGGTTATTCCACCGGTCGCATTACTACTTCAACTGTCAAAAGCCTTACAACTCGATTCCGGTACCTTTCTCAAGGTCGACGACATGCTCAATCAGCGTTTTGAGGAAGCCGATAAACGAACAAAACACTATTCCTACCAAACACTCACACCGCCTGAGACTGATAAGCATCTCATGGCTTTTTCGGTGACCGTCCCGCCAAAAACGGCCCACAAAGGAGTGGGCTATCGGCATGAAGGCGAGGAATTGGTATACGTCCTTTCAGGTGAATTGGAGGTCGTTGTCGATCAAGAAAAACGAAGTCTGGCTGAAAAGGAATCATACCGCTTTAACTCCAATCTCGATCACCACTTCTCAAATCCCGGTGACGTGGAGACCGAATTGCTCGTAGTTCTTTACCTACCTTGAAGCGTAGCGGATCATTTACCGTTTTAGCCTTGGTAAAATTGCCCGGTAAAAGGTGACTGTCAGCCTTCCTCTTACTCCCAACCATCCCGATATATCGTGATCGAGTCTGGATGGCCTGAAGGCCCCAAATAAGCAAATGCTTCCTGTCAACGTCTGTTAGGATTTGTCCATATGATCCCTGGAAACAAGGATTTCGGTTTTGGCATCATCACCTGATGAACAAGCTGCCTGAGATAGAACAAGAATGTCAAGGAAAGAAATGAATTGCTGGGAGTATATGAAATGCGGGAGAGAACCGGGTGGAAACAACGCGAAAGAATTAGGGATATGCCCTGCATCAAATGATGGCTCCTATGACGGGATACATTCAGGAAAGAACGCAGGTAGGTTCTGTTGGGCCGTGGCAGGTACTTTTTGCGGCGGAAAAGTTCAGGGATCCTTTGCCGAAAAGCGGGCATCCTGCATTAGCTGTGAGTTTTTTCAGAAGGTTCAAACAGAAGAAGGAATCGCCGATTTGCGCACGAAGTTCTTGAGATTTGTCAACCGCGGCACCGCTGCTCCCTTTTTGAGTAACCTGACATACAGGCATATGAAGGCGGGCGAGAGATTCATAACGCAAGGAGAAGTCAGTGATACGGCATTTATAATTCAGCGTGGTTCGTGCCTGGTCATCGTTGAGAAAGACGGCGAACTGCATCCAGTACGCCACCTTGGGGAGGGGGACATAGTCGGGGAGTTGACCATCCTCACAGGAGAGCCACAAAATGCTCATGTTGAGGCACAGACAGACATGGATTTGTGGGTCCTGAACAAGGCCCAATTTGAAGATACCACCAGGGAAGAACCTGAACTGCTTGATTTCTTAACCGAATTGGTAGCTAATCGATTTGATTCCAGAAGGCCGACGGCGGACAGGGTTATCGGCAAATACATCGCTACAGAAATCATCGGCCGAGGTGGATATAGCATCGTCTTCAAGGGCATAGACTCGGGTTTGAATATGCCCGTTGTTATTAAGATGATGAGACATGATCTGGCGCTGGAGCCGGACTTCTTAAATGATTTCCTGAACGAAGCCAAGACAATCGCAAGCTTGAATCATGAGAACATAATAAAGGTTTATGATATCGAAAAACGCTTTAAGACGGTTTTTATAATAGAGGAGTACGTGGATGGCGAAGTCCTGAAAGAGATGCTAAAGCGTCTTAAGACAATACCGCCCGCGGCAGCGGTCGAATTCCTGATCCAAATATGCGCAGGCCTCCTTTACGCACATCAGCACGGTATTATCCACCGAGACATAAATCCGGCCAATATTATAGTACAGCCCTACCGCCCATTGAAGATATTGGACTTCGGGCTGGCCTGTCCCATCGGCGCAAAGGCACTGGATCTTTCGGGAACGGTCTTCTACATGGCCCCTGAACAGATTAATGCCAAAACCGTGGACCAACGGACAGATATCTATTCTCTCGGCATCTCAGCATATGAGATGCTAACGGGTAAACGCCCCTTTCCCGAGGAAAACATTGATGCCTTAATGGATATCCGTTGCAAGGAGGAGATTCCAGACCCCGCAGCAATAGTCCCTGACCTTCCGGAAGAACTCCGTGGCTTTGTACTCAAGGCCTGCCGCCGCCGACCTGAAAAGAGGTACCAGGATGTGGGTGAAGCCCTTAAGGACCTCCAGCCCCTGGTCGCCAGGTTTGGGTCGAAAAATTGCCTCTCAGAATGTTTCTGAAATTTTTTACTTGACATATTGAGATATATGCTACATTGTGGCACAATGTGTCCTACATTGTGACGCTTAATTACTGGGTATTTGTTCGGTTCGTGTTCACTTACTATGTCGAGCCCGTACCCGTCAATCAACTCGGATGTTCCGATCAAGCATGAAAAAAGGCGTTTTATATACATGCCACATCATGAATAGCCGAAATTAACCTAAAGGGAGAGGCCTGCGATGAAACTGAAGCGTCGTGACATTCTGAAACTGGGGCTGGCATCCACGGCTGCTGTTGCTCTGGACATGAAATTCTTTCATTTGGCCAAGAACGCGGTGGCTTCCTCCAACGAGGACACTGACAAGGTGGTAAGGTCGACCTGTTCACCCAACTGTACCGGTGCCTGTGGCTTTAACGCGCATGTGTCCAACGGGCGCATCAACACCCTGATCCAGAGCGCGGACTATCCCGAAAAGGAATACAACCCCAGGGGGTGTCTGCGCGGTCTTTCCACCACAAACCTGATCTACAGCAAAGACCGTCTGAAACATCCCCTCATACGCACCGGGCCCCGGGGCAGCGGCAAATTCAAGAAGGCCACCTGGGAGGAGGCCCTGGATTACGCGGCCAAGAAGATCAAAGATATCACCAAAAAATACGGCTCCAACGCGGTGGCCCTCACCGTGCAGGTGCCGGGTACCGGCTACGTTCAAAAAGGCGCCTTTGTGCGCCTGGCCGCGCTGAACGAGTGGAGCATACACCATGGTTACGACCAGAATGGCGATTTGCCCATGTTCTGGCCCATGACCTTCGGGGTGCAGACCGAGGAGCTTGAGTCCCTGGAATGGCTCAACTCCCGCTACACCATGGTTTTCGGCTCCAACCTCTATCAAACTCGCCTGCCAGACGTCAAACAGCTCACCGGGATGAAGGAGAACGGCAAGCTGGTGGTGTTCGATCCGGATTATTGCTCCACCGCGGCCAAGGCCGACGAGTGGGTGCCCCTCAAGCCGGACACCGACGCGGCCATGGGGCTGGGGCTGGCCCAGGTGATAGTGGCCAAGAAGCTTTACGACAAGGAGTTCTTGCAGGACTACACCGATTTTCCTACCCTGGTGCGCAAGGACACCGGCAAGCGACTGCTGGCCAAGGACGTAAAATCCCTGTTCGCCCAGACCGCGGGAATCAAAATCCCCGCCGAGCGCCGCCTCTACGCGATCCACACCCCTCGTGGCTTTGCCATCCTTGACCCCACCTCCCTGAAGCCCACCGGGGCCGACCTGCAGGGCGAGTTCACAGTGGAGCTTACGGGCGGGGGCAAGACCCGGGTGCGCACCGTAATGACCGAGTTGATGGACCTGTTGGCCGACTACACCCCGGACAAGGTGGCCAAAATATGCGATGTCCCGGCCGAGCAGATCGAGCGGGTGGCCACCGAGGCGGCCACCCGAAAGCCGTTGCACGTCATCTACGGGGCAAGCAACTACCAGTGGTATCACGGCGACCTCAAGGGTCGGGCCCTTTCCCTGCTGCTGGTTCTCACCGGCAACCTGGGCAAGAGCGGCGCCGGTATGTCCACCTACGCCGGCCAGTACCGCATCCGTTTCAGCCTCAAGGATTGGTGGGCGCCCAAGGGCGGCAAGCTCAACTGGGTGCCCTATCTGGCCTTTTTGGCCGGCAAGGGCATCAACTACCCCAAACACGGCATCAAGGCCATGATCGGCGGCTGGGGCAACCCCTTTGACCAGCACAACATGGCCGACATCCTCAAAAAACGGGCTACCTCCGGCGAGCTGGAATTCATCTGCACCTTTGACTTCCAGATGACCACCTCCTGCCAGTGGTCGGACGTGGTCTTCCCGGCGGCCAGTTGGTACGAAAACTACGACCTCACCGCCACCATCCTGCACCCCTACCTGCAGTTGCAACAGCCGGCCATCGACAAGCTGTTCGAGAGCAGGACCGCAATCTGGGTGGCCCGCGAATTGGCCAAAAGGCTGGAACCGGGCCAGGAGAAGCTATTCTATCCGGACCTGGACGAGAACGCGGCAGCCGAGGCGGTCACCAAGCTGCTGTTAGCCAAGGGCCATCCCGAAACCGAGGGGATCACCTGGGAGATGCTGAAAAAAGGTCCGGTGCGTCTGCATTCCGACGCCCCCGGCGACCGACAGGTGCCCTTCTACAGCCAGATTCAGCACCGGGTGCCCTTCCCGCCGCGCAGCTATCCCGCGCCCTTGAAGGCCACGGCCAAGTTCGTCAAGAGCGGCCGCATCGAGTTCTACAAGGATGAAGACCTGTTCCTGAAGCTGGGCGAGCAGCTCCCGGTGCAGAAAAAGACCTTCGTGGACACTGAGTACAAGCTGTACCCGCCTTCCAAGGAAAAATATCCTCTGCACTTCGTCACCAAAAACGCCCTGTACCGGGTGCACTCCACCCACTCCAACAACGTCTGGCTCAACGAGTTGCAGGGCAACCGCCCCAAAGTCTTTCTAAACCCTGAAGACGCCACCAAACGCGGCATTAAAGACGGGGAGATGACCGAGATATTCAACCACCGGGGCAAGACCAGGGCCAGCGCCGTGCTTGACCCCGGCTGCCGTAAGGGCACCGCCTTCTTCGAGCAGGGCTGGTGGGCAAGGTATCTGGACAACCAGTCCTACAACTCACTGACCTACCCCTGGATAAACCCGCTGCACGAAATCTATTTCGTGCCCGGCATATGGTCCCCAACCAGCGTCTGGAATGAATGTCTGGTGGACGTCAGGAAGGTGCAATCATGAAAAGAGGAATGGTCATCGACCTGGAAAAATGCATCGGCTGCCGTTCATGCGCCGTGGCCTGCAAGTCGCACAACGCCCAGCCTGCGGGTACCTGGTGGAACCGGGTGCTGACCCCGGGCAGCGAGTATCACGCGGTACCCCCCGAGGCAGGGATGGAATACTTCCTGCCCATCCACTGCCAGCACTGCGAGAACGCGCCCTGCGAAAAGGTCTGCCCGGTGGGGGCCACCTACAGCACCGAGGACGGCGAGGTGCTGGTGGATTACGAGCGCTGCATCGGCTGCCGCTACTGCATGGCAGCCTGCCCCTACGGGGTGCGCCAGTTCAACTGGCAGGATCCGAAAAAGTCCATGGACCAGTACCAATATTCGGCCGATTATTACCCAGGCAACCCCAGGGACTTCCGCCTTAAGGGCAGGTTGGTCTACACCCTGAAGCGGCCCAAGGGAATCGTGGAAAAATGCAACTTCTGCGTGCAGTACAGGGCCCAGGGCCTAGACCCGGCCTGTGTGCGCGCCTGCCCGGGCAAGGCCCGCTTTGTGGGCGATCTGGACGACCCCAAGAGCGAGGTCTCGCGTATGATCAGGCGGCGCAACGGTTTCAACCTGCTGCCCGACAAAGGCACCAAACCCACCGTCTACTATCTACCTCCCAGCCGAAAGGAGCTGTAGCCATGAGTAAAGCAGAAAAAATCACCCTGACAGTCACCGGTCTGATGATGCTGGCCGGTTTAGCCGCCTATGGCTACCAGTTCAAGGAGGGCCTGATCGTCACCAACATGGCCAACCCCTATTCCTGGGGGCTCTACGTCTCCGGCCTGGCCTTTTTCGTTGGCAACGCGGCCGGCGGCCTGGTGCTCAGCTCCCTGATCTACCTCTTTGGAGTCAAAAGCCTAAAGCCCTTCGCCAAGCTGGGGGCCCTGGCCGCCTTTGCCAATGTCACCGCGGCCATGCTCTCCATCCTGCCCGACATCGGCCAACCGCTGAGGGCCTTGAACGTGCTGTTTCACCCCCAGCTCTTGTCTCCACTGGTCTGGGACGTGGCCGTGCTTAACCTCTATGCCGTGCTCTCCCTGATCTATCTCTACATCCTGATGCTGCCCGAGCTGAAGGGTCCCCTGGCCAAAATTGCCATCAAGGTGGACAACCCCGAGGAGTTTTCCGAAAAGTGGGCCAAGCGCCTGGCGCCCTTCTCCCTGATAGCGGCGGTGGGCATCCACGTGATCACTGCCTGGATCTTCGCCACCCAGGGCGCACGTGAGTGGTGGAACACCGCTATCCTGGCGCCGGACTTCGTGGCCGTGGCCATGGCCTCGGGCACCGCGCTGGTGTTCATCGTCTCCATCTTTGTCTACGGCGCCAAGGAGGAGTACCAGCCAGCCTACCGTATCATGGCCCTAATCATGGCCATTGCCACCTTTGTGCATATTTTCTTCATGTACAACGACTTCTTCATTCATATCTGGTACGGCAACCAGGAGTCCCTGGACACCCTGGCCGTCACCCTCAAAGAATACGCGGGTGTCCACGCCTTTGAGGTGCTGGCGCCGCTGGTGGCGGTGATCCTGCTGTTGAGCAAAAAGGTACGGCAGAGCGCCTTTGCGGTGGTGGCCTGCTGCAGCCTGCTGGTGTTGGGCGTGTTCGCCCACCGCTACCTCCTGATGCCCGCGGCCTTTGAGCGGGTGCCCCTGACCCTGCATCCCTTAGGCATCCAGCACGGGGAATGGTCGGCGGCCATCGCTTCGGGCCGCTATTCCCCCCACGGCGATACCTTCGTCACCAAATGGGATTACTTTCCCAGCGGCATCGAGTTCACGGTGTTCTTGGGCGTGGTGGCCTTTGTCTGCTTTCTGTTGATCGTGGCCATCAGGACCCTGCCCATCGTCAAGGAGGCCAAGTGATGCCGGCCCAGGCCGGCCTGAGCGGGGAGTTGCTCTCTCTGTCCAGGCTTTTCAGCTACCCCGAGACCTGGCCCCGGGCCGAGGACTTGGACGGCCTGGACCCCGAGGCCAAGGAAAAGTGGGGCCAAGAGCCGGGCCCCGACGGCCTGGAGGCCCTGCAGAACCAGTACGTGAGTCTGTTCATCAACGCCCTGCCCGAGGTGCCCTGCCCACCCTTCGGCTCGGTCTATCTGGAGGGGACCATCATGGGCGAGTCCACTGTGGGGCTGAAGAAACTCTATGCCAAGTACGGCCTGGAGACCGACGAGATGCCCGACCTCATAGCAGTGGAGTTGGAGTTTTTGAGCTTTCTGGCCGACCCGGTGGCCCACGCCGATCCCGAGGACTACCAGGCGCTGTTGGCTCATCTGAGGAGTTGGACACCCAAGTTTTTGGAGCGGGTGAGGCAAAACGACGAGTCCGGCTTCTTCAAAGCCGTGTCCTGCTACGCCAGAGAGATGTTGAGCGACAGTTAGCTTTCAGAAAGGGCAATCCCGTAAGTTGGGCCTCCGCCTTCACCTTTTCCCTACTGCCAGAGTAAATCCCTCGACTTTCACGTTTTTCTATTTTTTCTACTGAAATCATTGACCTATTTGTGCTATTATAATAGAGTGTTGATCTGCTTTATCACATTAAGCACAGCTCATTAATTATGCTCAATTGATTGAATTGTGGATGTTCCGGAAGTACTACAGGTGATGATTTAATGAGACAAATCAGAGATAGAATTCCAAATATTTCTATCTCAATCTCAAAGCAGAGTAAGCGTAACCATGAATGAATTTAATTGGGAACAGGAATTCCCCTATACACGAGAACAGATGTTCGACCTTGCAGCAGATGTTGAAAGCTATGAGGAATTCCTACCAGGATGGCATGGGGCAAGAATCTACAAACGCGAGGGTGATTTGTATTACGTCGAACAGGAGATAGGTTACGGCCTGGTTAGAAAGCGCTTTACATCAAAGGCAATTCTGAAACGACCTGAACGTATTGAGATATGGACTACTGACAAGCCTTTTCGACAACTAAACATTGAGTGGATCTTCAAACCGGCGAATAAGACCGGGTGTTTCGTCCAGTTTTACATCGGATCTGAATTACGTTCCAAGGGTCTCGAAAAACTCTTGAGCAGATTTTTCTATGAAACATTGCAACACACAGTTGAGGCTGTGGAACAAAGAGCCGATCAGTTTTATGCTTCTTCAGAAACGTCTATTAGATTTCAAGAGCAGTTTGAGATTGAGTAATCAGCAGGTCAAAAGGCCAAAGACCCTAGCATTTTCCGTGATAGGAAGTTGCTTTGTTTTTCTCGTCTTTTCCCTCCGTGTAAGGGGTCATCCATTAAAGGCGAGTCAAGGTGTTACTGATTATGATCCGTGGTGAGTAGCTTCCATCCATTTTTGAATGGTGAATTGAATGGGGGTCGGACCAGGGTAACTAAGTGATATAATACCTAATTGGCGACAAAATACTCTGTTTTTTGGCCTTAAACCGCCATTTTCGACATCAAAATGAACCTTTTAAGGTTGCGCTAATAAGATGGCAAGAGCAAATCGACATTACATACCGGGATATGTGTGGCATATTACCCATAGATGTCACAAGAAAGAGTTTCTTTTAAAATTTGGCCGAGATAGGCGTCTTTGGATCAAATGGCTATTTGAAGCAAAAAAGAGGCATGGGCTAAGCATCTTGAATTATATGGTTACATCAAACCATATACATCTTATGGCCTCAGATAACGGAGAAAGAGATACGATCCCCAACTCCATACAATTAATAGCTGGCAGAACAGGACAAGAATATAATCAAAGAAAAGGACGAAGAGGAGCTTTTTGGGAAGACCGTTATCATGCGACTGCCGTTGCGTTCGATGATCACCTGTTCAAATGCATGGTATACATGGATATGAATATGGTTCGGGCTGGGGTTGTGAAACATCCGGCGGAGTGGCCTCTTTGTGGTTATGTTGAGATTCAAAATCCTCGACAAAGATACTCCCTGATAGATTTCAAAAGATTGATCCCATTGCTTCAAATGAAAGATATGGGAGAGCTACAACAATCCTGCAGGAAAAGGGTAGAAGAGGACCTCGCAACGAGGAATCGATCAAGAGATAGTAAATGGACAGAAAGTATAGCAGTTGGAAATAAAGTATTTATTGAGGCTACCCTAAGAAGGCTTGGAATTAAGGCGAAAGGTCGGAAGATTGTTAGAAGTAAAAAAAGCTACGAACTTCGTGAACCGGCTGTTCCTTACGGGGCCAATTTCACCTCCAAAAATGGCCTTTTAAGGTCTCAAAACACCTATTATTGGGACGATATTGGTTAAATATCAATATGATAGCTTGGTCCGACCCCAAGCGTTG
>JACKQG010004146.1_pt1 | contig 17014 bp, 4 predicted proteins | sample 8237621 | NCBI WGS metagenome assembly JACKQG01 (sample SAMN15677084, study PRJNA649215) | marine metagenome | biome: marine; feature: Black Sea; material: saline water; isolation source: suspended particulate matter (SPM) from the Black Sea western gyre | collected 2013-06-09/2013-06-10 | depth...
TGGGTATGCGAAAGGGGGAATTGAGAGATATCGCATTTCTGTTATTCCGGGTGACAATCAAATGTATCTAATTGTGACAGAATTAAGCAGAAAAAGCCCACTTTTATTGTAGTTACCTGAACTATTGGCTAAATTAGGTTATTGTGACTCCTATCGTGTAAATTTGTGTTAGCGTACTATTTTAACTACATATATTTTATTGAAAGTTAACGTAAAATATTTAACATTATTGTCAAATATGAATATGAACAGAGAGGAGTAAATAGTGCATTCACACATCCGCTGCATTATATTAACATATTTGCCACTATTATTAGTCAGTTTAAATTCCGCAAGCGAACCCACCCCTGATCCTTCCCGACTGATTATATCCTTTTATGAAGATCCCCGAACCGAAGAAAACTGGGAAATTAGAGAGGGCGTACTTGTAACTCACATGTCTGGTATTGATAGCTTAAATAGAACGTATAATGTAAACAGTTATGAAAAAATCTTTCGTCATCCTAACCTTCGTCGACATATTGTATTTTTAAGGTCAGATACTACTGGAAATATAGCAAGTATATCTGCTGAATACACCACCGAGAATGAAATAGAATTAGCTCATCCTGATTACCCGGTCTCTCCTCTTGTTATTCCAAATGATCCGGAATATAACAATAATATACTAAGTATGAGAGCCGGGATTGATATGTTCAGAGCCTGGGAACTGAGGACGGGAGATCCTTCTGTAATTGTGGGTATTGTTGATTTCGGAATTCACTATGATAATTCACAACTCTCTCCGGCCATATGGGTGAATCCAGGGGAAGATATAGACGGAGATGGTGAGGTATATGACTCAGACGACTTTAACGGTATTGACGACGATAGCAATGGTTATGTCGATGACCTTATCGGTTGGAATTCCTATTTAGACAGTGGTGAGATCACTTTCAACGCTCACGGTACATGGGTTTCCAGTGCCGTGGCTGCCCAGACAAACGATACAACAGACGCGCTGGGTATCGCCGGAGGATGGTATCCTAATCAAGCAAGCGTAAAATTCGCAATGGGACAAGTTAGTTATTCAGGACAAGGAGGTGGCCTCTCTCATATACTTCCTGCATTGGAATACTTAGGTACATTTGTAAATGTAATTAATATGAGCTTACAAGCTGGGTATGGCAATGTAGATGTTCCAACTTGGGTAGATATCATAGAGGAAGTGATCCTTCCCAATAATGTGGTACTGGTAGCAGGTGCGGGAAATAATGATAGTTCCATTGTTGTTGCTCCTGCCAATTCCGCCTATGTCATTGCAGTAGCGGCAACGGATCCTATCGCTTCAGGCATTTTCAAAGCCTCTTTTTCCAATTATGGTGCTAATGTAGATATCGCTGCCCCAGGGGTTGACTGGATTTCTTGTAACGGAGAGGGTGGTACGTGGGAGGTCAGTGGTACTTCCATATCGTCTCCTATTGTCGCTGCTGTGGCAGCTCTTGTTCGTGGGATGGATCCTACCCTTGATCGTAACCAGATAAAAGCAATGCTTTTAGATAATACCCGCCCCATCGATGATCCCGAATATGGGGATATGTTGGGAAGCGGTCAATTGGACGCATACAAAACGCTATCTGCTGTTTTCTCTCCAAACGCTCCCATTATACAATTTGACCCTCCCGACCAAGGACATCCCGTCATTGTCTGGTCAACTCCAGAACAAGACGTAGTCACGATAATTGTGCAAAGAAAAGTAGTAACCAATGACCGCTACCGGGAGGTGGTGGAATCGTGGACGCAGATCATCTCCCTTTCTGGAAATGAGACTTCATACACCGATCTTCTTTTCGGAATAGTTCCTGACGGACCCCTAATTGCCATGTACCGTATCAAATTCATAGACCATGCTCAATTGAGCTCCCTCTATTCCAATACCATAGATACAGAAGGTTATCTGGGTCTACCTAAGCTATCGAACATCAACCAGCGTTCTGCTGAATCCATACCTTTGCCATTCCCCGCTGGATACCCGGCGATGATTCTTTATAATGATTATTTATACATGAGCGATTTTTTTCAAGGACTCTACACTGTGTCTTTTACTGGCATAGACCAAATGGCTTTCACTGATTCTATTATTATTGACGACCAGGAGTGGTGTGAACAAATGGCCACGTCCAGTGGGTACCTCTATGCCTTTCACGGGAGTAATATCCACGCCTATGACCTCACTGAACCTGCGCACCCCGAGTTGATAGACCATGATTATACAACTTCTACGATTGCTTATAACATTGATGTAAGGGACAGTCTTGTTTATATAGGTGGGATCCATCCATATGGCGGTGAGGACTACTGGAACACTTTCGAAATCGTTTCATTTGCAAATCCTTCGGAGCCTGATCTGCTCTATCTGTTGGAGGAACTTCGCGGACACGATGGAGTCCAGGTATCCCATCAATATCCCCATTACGTGGTGCTGTCTGGATACCCTCACCCTGAGGTGTTTGACGTTTCCGATCCTTCCAACCCTGATCTTGTTTATTCTTCCGGTTCCCGACTTCATTACGTTAAACAATGGAATGACGTGTTTGTTGGTCTTGACGGTGGTACAATAGAAATCTGGGTTCTATCTGCAGATGGTTCCTTTACCCAAACAGGCTATCTTGTAGAAGAAGTTTTTACTATAATGACCGCGGAAGGCGAAATGCTTGCAGGTGCAAAAGACAGTGAAGTCGTCCTGTTCCACTGGAATGACGGTGACCCTATTGAGGTATCAAGAATTACCATCAGTCAGGACATAAGGAGTTTGACTTTAGATGATACTCGTCTGGTAGTTTGCACTAGTGACAGCCTTCACGCCTTTATTTTACCGGAGGTCAATACGCAACCAGAAATAGACATACCAACTAAATTCCATTTGATTAACCTCTATCCAAATCCTTTCAATAGTACAGCTCAAGTAGAGTTTACCCTCGATGAATATTCTGTAACCACACTGCAATTGTTTGACGTGTTAGGACGAGAGGTAATGACACTACACCACGGCGAACTGCCGGCTGGTCGTCACCAGTTCTCCTGGGATGCTTCTGGTCTTGCTTCCGGTATCTACTTCGTTAAGCTTAACGCAGGTGTGAATACAGCAATTACAAAGGCTGTTCTGTTACGTTGATTCTATGATAGAGTCGCCAACAATATTCTGCAGCATAGTTTTACATCCAAACATCAAAGAATACTTGGATTTCATTATTTCCCCGAAAAATAACCTTTAGATTCTTATAATGCACGATATTATGGAAGATACAGGAATTTGAAAGTAGCGGACTACTATTCTCGAAAAAAATGGGGGGACTTTTGTCCTTACTCAGTGTTCGAAATTTCACTTGACTATTTTCACTAAAAAGCATAAACTACATTTGCCTATGTAATTGGCCAGGGTATTAAGTAAGGGAGTTTTAATCCGGGATTATAAAATTAAGTACGTTTACACCTTTACCTATATTGTAGTTTAGGAGATCAAAATAATGAGAAAAAATCGAGTGTTTTTATACTTCTTAGTATTAGTTCTACCCGTAGGGTTACTGTTTGGGGGCAACACAGGGAAAATAGCTGGGACAATAGTTGATGTTGAGACAGGATTACCTCTGCCGGGTGTTAATGTAATTCTTGTTGGAACGTATTTAGGAGCAGCCACTGATGCCTCAGGAAATTATTTAATCTTGAATGTTCCTGTAGGTGAGTATACAATTAGAGCTCAGATGATTGGTTATATAGCTATGAATATAAAAGATGTGCTTGTACAGACAGATTTAACCACTACTCAAGATTTTGTTTTAAAACCAACAGTACTCGTGGGGGAAGAAATAATAGTTGAAGCTGAGCGCCCGTTAGTTGAATTAGACAAGACATCCAGCCGTAGATCAATCACTTCTGATGACTTACAAAATATGGCTGTATCAAGTGTGGAAGGTGCAGTCAGTTATACGGCGGGTGGTGTTACAGATGCGGGTGGTAATTTGCATCTGCGTGGTGGGCGTTCTAGGGAAATTGTTTATCTCTTTGATGGAATTTCCTTGAACGATCCTCTGACGGGAAACCCTAATGATGCGGATATACCAATTATGGCTGTTGAGGAAACAAGTGTTATTACGGGTGGATTTGAAGCCGAGTATGGTAGTGCTCAATCAGGAATTATTAATGTGACTGGGAAGGAAGGAAGAAATAGGTTCTCCGGTAATTTTCGTTTATCTACTTCTAATGGAATTTCTGAATTTCTGGATGATGAAGACCCACATAACCGAAAGACTCTTGAGTTTTCTGTAAGTGGACCAATTGTGAAAAACAATGCTTTTTTCTCCATTGCTGGGGAGTTAAATGAAAACTATGGACGTTTGGAGAATCAATTCTCTAATCTGCGAAATTATAGTGGCAAATTCTCCTGGAAAATCACCGATAAAATGAAACTTAATTTTTCTGGGTTATATTCTCATTCTAACTTTGAAGATGGATATTCTTATAGTTGGAGCCATAAATTATCCGAAGACAAGCTAACGGAGTTTATTCCTTCATATATTAAACTCTATGACGGCGATTTTGGGGTAGTACCAGATGGTATTATACAATTAGAAGAAATACCAGATTTTTATCAGGACTGGTGGTTTCAGGAAGGATTACAGACGGAGGATACTGATGGAGACGGGGTGTTGGATATGTACTTTGAATTTGAGCCCTATACCGACTGGAACGGAAATGGCCAGTGGGATGAAGGCGAATATTTCAATGATTTAGATGGAAGTGGCACATGGACAGGAGACGCTTTCGAATTAGACTATGATGCGAATGGTCAACTTGTTCCGTCGGATGGTGATGAGGTAGATGAAGATTATAACGAGAATTTTGGTCTTGATTCTGAATCCGCTCTTGATAGCTGGTATGGAAATGGTCAGTTGGATACGGAAGATCTAAATGGTGATGGGATTTTGAATGATGGGAGTGATGAAGAGCATCCTCTGTTAAATGAAGCCGAGGATGGTGTGGATTATAATGGTGATGGTGATATGGCGGATGTAATAAATGAGGATTTGAATGAGGATGGGTTACTTAATAGTGAAGATGTTGACAGGAATAATAGCTTAACAACTTATTCTATGTTTGATCGTCTACCCTTATGGCAACGTGAGAGCTATTTATGGAATTTCGGTTTAACTCATACCCTGTCCAACCGGACATATTATACCATTCGCGTAGCGCAGTATACAACCATGCTTGAGTCCAATATCATTGAGCGTTTGAACGAAGATACCGATGGTGATGGTCATTTGGATGTTTATTGGGGAACGGAGCCTTTTGAGGATATTAATGGTAATAACGCTTGGGATGAATATGAGTGGTATGCGGATTTGAATAATAATGGTAAATATGACAAAAACCTGGATTGGGATGTGGATGGCGACGGTGATAACCGAAATGAAGATCTAAATGGGAATGGTGTTTTAGATACATACACTCCGGATGCATCCGTTACAGGTTTTGATGATCCACAGGACATGTTCCATGATGCTAACCACAATAATTACGTAGATGAATCTGAACGGGATTGGGATGGAGATGGCAATGTAGATGATTATGATCGCCGATATTTTTGGATGCCGTGGGATGACATTCCTGATGAAGGATTTAAACATACCGACGGGGATTTTTATGGAATTGGAGCTGCCCATCCCTACACCTTCCTCCGCGATCACTATCACTTTGACAAGAAAGTTACTACAACTTTTAAATTCGATTTAGTCAGTCAAATCAACCAAGACAATAAATTTTCCGTTGGTGCTGAATATAAAGATTATGATTTAACTAATTTCTGGCCCCCGGATCGATATGGTTATGCTGAGTTTTATACAGTGAATCCTCAAGAAATTTCAGTTTATGCGAGTAACAAGATGGAGTATCCTGGTGCGATTGTAAATGCAGGGATACGAGTGGAATATTTTATACCAAATAATGAGTATCCCGCTGATGAAACCGATCCTACCTGGACCAGTGAGGATATAGATGACTGGGATGGAGATCCCGAGACTGAGCCAGAACAATATAAAGCTTGGAAAGATGCTGCTGGATTATATGAACATAGTTTGCTTGAAACAGATAAACAAGGTCGAATAATCAGACCGATAAAGAACCCCCAACAAGCTGAAAACAAATTAATCTTTGCTCCACGTTTGGGGATATCACACCCAATTACAGATAAAGCTATGTTGTATTTCAATTACGGACGCTATTACCAACGTCCAGCCCTGGCATATATGTTCAGAAACATCACATATAATATGGGTGGTGGATTTCCTATTGTTGGAAACGTGAATATGGATCCAGAATTATCCGTTTCTTATGAAGTTGGCATTCGTCAACAGTTATATGGTCTCAGTATGATTGAGGCTAAGGGGTTTTATAAAAACATTTTCGGTTTGACAGACACGCGACCAATTTACTGGACTGTTAGCGACTGGTACACAACCTATTATAACCGAGATTATGGAAATGTTAGGGGGTTTGAATTGATTTTCATAAAACGTCCCCCTGGTTTACTTTATGGGGAGTTGAACTACACGTACTCAGTAGCTAAAGGGAAGAGTAGTTCCGTGGGTCAGGGATACTTAACGGAATGGTCAGGAAATATCGTTCCTACTTTTGAAACATATTTAGAGTGGGATCAAAGACATACCATAAATGCAAATGTTAATTTATCTTATCGTGGATTTTTAACAACTTTAGTCGTTAACTATGGTAGTGGCACTCGTTATACCAAACCTGAACAGGGTAGGATTATAATTGAAAACACTGAAAATTATCCTTGGTATATGACTTCAAATATGAGGATGAGTTACAAGATTAAGTTGGGGAAATATTATGGTAGTATTTTTATGTACGTCACAAATCTTTTAAATTTACGTAGATTTAATGACGTAGATGATTTGAACTGGTATCATCAATATCAGCAATTGGTGGAACAATTCGATAATAATGGTGATGGTGAAATTACTATGGATGATGGCCAGGACAATTACTTTGGATATATGTCCAATGTAGATCTTGATCATGATGGAAAAGTCGATGCGAATAAAAAATATCCCGAGAGAGGACCTTACTTACATCCTGCTATTTATCAGGATAAACGTCGTTTCCAAATTGGTATTACAATAGGATTCTAAGAACTATGAGAAAAAATAACTTACTAATCAGCGTATTGTTACTCTTCATCATTCAATCTCTGAGTCTTGAGATTGGTTGGTGTCGAAACCGTAATCAGAAATCAACTCCTCCCGTGATGTATAAATCTATGGCTACCAGACCGGAAAAAGCTTTTTTTGTCCACACTACGAATAATCTATGGTCGGCTATTACAAATTACGGTAGTGTTGGAGATCCTAATTCACCAGCTACCGGACGTCCATCAGCCCAATGGCCTGGAGGATCGGGGAATAATTACCTGTATGATGCCGGATTATGGATTGGTTCAAAAATTGGTGGTGAACCAGCGGTTACAACCTATTTTTACAATCCTCATGTCGAATACATGCCCACTTCTGGATTTCTTGGTGAGGTAGGAGCAATTATTAGCAAAGATATTCACGGGAATGAGAATTTAAAATCACGATCGCTTGAGGATAGCTATATGGTTTTTGACGATTTAGAGTCCCATACTGAGAGTGAGCATAATCCACTGGGAATGAAAGTCGTGCAAAGAGGTTTGACTTGGAGCCTGCCAGATTATGACGATTTTATTGTTTTTGAGTGTTACATTATTAATACAGGTCTGAATGGTTGTTTAGAAGATGTTTTTGTAGCTTTTTGGTATGATATCGATGTTTCATCTTCCGATGATACAGAACCGCATATTGATGATTTAGTGGATTATGACGGTTGGGATGGAGGAAACTCAAACTCGGATATTATGGATGTTGTAGATCCTTTTGATCTGGATGCTGATGGGATTACAGGATATGACGAATGGGGGGTTCCCTACTTAAAAGATGCACCTCAAAATCCGAATTACAATCCCGGATCTGCAGAGCCAGATGGGTTCTATGATGAATGGGCACTGATTTTTGATGATGACGGGGACACACTTTACTGGCAAACCGATGTAAGTGAATTGGGACGCGTGGCTGGTGAACCCGCAATAGTGGGTAGTACATTACTCAAGGGGTATCAATTTCCTCGTAGTATTTCATACATCTACGATGGAGACCATCCCGGATCATCTGCAAATGATTACGGGGAGCGGGAAAAATCTCCCACCAATGAGGGCTTCCTCGGAGGTGTTTTAATTTATTCTTCTGCTTCTCCTAACGTTACGGAAAGCGGGGAAAATTATATGGGCGCCTATTCTCACCAGTGGTGGAACTGGGAGAGTGATCCTATGGACCTGGATAAAGACAAGCTTGATTATATGAATGGAGAACACGTAGCAAGTCAAGGGAAGCGGTTCTTAAATAACCCACTTGAATTAGGATTTCCTCAGTTTGACTATCGCTTTCTGCAAACCACAGGTCCTTTTGATATGGAGGAAGGTGATACAGTCAAAGTTGTGTTCGCATTGGTATGCGGAAAGGGATTGAAAGGATTAAGACAGAACGCTGACAATGCCATCAGAGCTTATTATTCCGGGAGTAAGGAAGGTAACCCCTATAATCCCAATGATTTTGATGCCGATGTGCACTGGAATCTTCCCATTCCCCCTGAAGTACCTGAACTCTCTTATAGCCCTTTGAGCGGTGGAGTAAAGTTAGGTTGGGATACCAGAGCGGAACTCTCATTTGATGCCAACCTTGGCAAAATCGACTTTGAGGGATATCAGGTATATCGCTCTGCGTACATTCCTCAGGACTGGGAATTAATTGCTGCATTTGATAATCTTGATGAAGAAGTGTATGTTGTTAGTGTAGATGGAGATACAGTAAACGAAAAGGATAATGATGGGAATTGGATAAAGATTGCATTGCCACCTATTGAAAACAGTTATGGGGATTTTGGGGGTGTAATCGTATGGGGGGATACCGTAACTGCTCCCTTAGATGGTATTCCTTATTACTATGCCGTTTCAGCTTATGATGGATATAAATCTGCCGAAGAAGCTGGTCAAGAACTGTTACCGTCCTATTCACCCCTGAGCAATTATAAAAAGTCATTAACCAATGCTCCCATTCCTGTATATCCAGGTAAATTATATGAGTCTGGTGATGATATATCTAGTGTGGAACAGGTCAAAGTAGTTCCGAATCCCTATCTCGGGACAGCCCAATGGGAACAGCAGTATGAGGATCGAATTAAGTTCACTAACCTACCTCCCGTTGCAAAAATATCCATCTTTTCCCTGAGTGGAGATTTGGTAGAAGTCCTTGAACACACTGATGGAACGGCAGAAGAGTACTGGGACCTGGTATCAAGGAACAACCAATCAGTGGTGAGTGGGGTATATATTTTTGTGGTTGAAGCACCGGATATAAATATGGTTGGTCAGACATCCAGTGAAATAGCAAAGTACATAGGTAAATTTTCAATCTTTAGATAAAAATGAAGTAGAGAAATGAAACAAAAAGTAAAAATAGTATTCCCGTTTTTCTTCCTCTTTCCTCTGTTGTTTGGTCAACAGGATTTTGAGAAGGTAGGCACATCAGGAGCACACTTTCTGGATATTAGTCCTGATGCTCGAGTAGCTGGTATGGCTAATAGCGTAGTGGGAGTGCAAATAACCGACGTATCCTCGGTATTTTATAATCCTGCCACTTTAGTACATATGCCTAAAACCAGTTTCTTTTTTTCTCAGGTGAACTGGTTTGCTGATATTGATTACAATGCTTTTGCCTGTGGCATTCCAACGATGTTAGGAAACATAGCTGTGCATGTTCGGCAATTAACGACTGGGGAAATTGAAGAGACGACCGTATTAGAGCAACAGGGAACGGGCAGGAATTATATATGGAACGATCTGGCAATCGGAGCATCTTGGGCACATTCGCTAACAGATCGATTCTCCTTTGGAGTAAATGTTTCATGGGTGACTGAAATGGTTGATTTGTATAATTATGAAGCAAGTGCTTGGTGTGTTGATATTGGAACATTTTATCTAACAGGTTTCCGCTCTCTGAAATTGGGAATGTCTGTAAAAAATTTCGGACCCGAACTTGATTTTACGGAAAATGGAGAAGATGCTAAGTTTGATGATTACCATAATGGAGAATACCTACCAGAACCAGAGACATATCGTCCTTACCATATGCCACTGACATTTCAGCTCGGAATATCATACAATTTATTTGAGAATAGCCCGGTTCATAACCTTAATGTCGCGATTGATGCTGTTCACCCCAATGACTCTGCAGAACGACTGAATATCGGAGCTCAATACAGTTTCTTTAATCTATTCTTCATTCGGGGAGGGGTGTATTCCAATCATAATTCAGCTTCCTTTATGGGAGGAGTTGGAATTGATCTGGGTAAATTTACTCCTATAGGTCATAGTTTGAGATGTGACGCATCCGTATCTAACTATGGGTTGCTGGGATTTGTTAAACAATTTACTATAGCTATTGGTTTATGATATGAAAAACAAAACATCAAAATATATCGGCTTCTCAATCCTCATCATCTTTCTGTTCGTAACAGGCTTAACAGGGACGAATATAACCTCATCAAAATACAATGCTGGTACTAACGTGCTTACACTCACATTTTCAGATTCAATTCGGACTGAAGATGTGTTGTTGGGGAAATTAGTATTTGACGATGATAATGGTGGTCCCAAGGCTGATGTTGTTTTTACTGGTGGAACCATACTGACGGGAGATACCCTTACAGATTCTCTGAAAGTTTCACTCATTTACGGTGGTATTATTGATCATTGGACAGATGAAAATGGCAAGGAAAGAGATATTTGGGGGAATGTTGTTTCTCTTGTAAATGCGGTTGAGGCGCTTGACTCATCCTCATTGACCCTTGTTTTTGATGAGGGAGCTTTCATAGACAATAATGCCGAACTTTTTGTTGATGAGGACGAGAATGATGTCTATAGTCCAGCAGAGCATTTCACAGATTCGAACGGTAATGGCGTCTGGGATTCGGCTGAAGTGTATATTGATGCAAATGTGAATGGTGTCTGGGATTCGGCTGAGGTTTATATTGATGTAAATGAAAATGGCAGCTGGGATCCACCTGAAGAGTTCACTGATACCGATGGTAACGGCGTATGGAATGATGCTGAAATTTTATTTGATGATGCTAATGGAAATGGTATCTGGGATTCAGAAGATTTTGATGATGTCAATGGAAATGATATCTGGGATCCGGCTGAAGAATTTTTCGATTTGGATGGAGATGATGTCTGGTTTCCTGGTGAAGACTTCATTGATAGAAATGAAGATGGTAATTGGAATCCAGCTGAATCTTTTGTTGATATAAACGAAAATGGCATATGGGATTCGGCTGAAGTATATATTGATTTAAACGGAAATGACATATGGGATCCTGCTGAAGAATTTGAAGATTTAAATGGTAATAATGTATGGGATTCCACAGAAACTTTTTATGATTATGGCCTTGATGGTCTCCCTGATACAGATGATGAAGGAGAAGAAGATGGAGTCTGGTTCCCTGGAGAGGAGTTTACTGATGAAATTAATTATAATGGAGTTTGGGATCCTGGTGAGGAGTTTACTGATGCAGACGGCAATGGTGTCTGGAATGATGCGGAAGAATTTACCGATACAAACGGCAATGGCATCTGGGATCCAACAGAAAATTTTATTGATGAAAATGGTAATGGACAATGGGATCCAGCGGAAGACTTTCTTGATAAATCGCTAAATGGTATCTGGGATCCAGGTGAAGAGTTCACCGATTCCAATGGTAATGAGGTATATGATCCTCCGGAAGAGTTTATAGATGCTAATAACAATGCTACCTGGGATACTACGGAGGTATTTGTTGATGCCAATAGTGATGGTGTCTGGAATCCCGACGAACCTTATACTGATACAAACGGCAATTTTACTTGTGATTCTGCAGAAGTCTTTACTGATACCAATGGTGATGGAGTCTGGACCCCAGCAGAACAATTATTCACTGATACCAATGATAATGATACCTGGGATGATGCAGAAGAATTTACTGATTTGAATGATAATGATACCTGGGATCCGGCAGAAGATTTTGTTGATGCCAATGGTAATGGTGTCTGGGATCGAGGCGAAGAGTTTACCGATGTTAATGACAATGGTACCTGGGATGATGCAGAAGATTTTATTGATGAAAATGATAATGATGTATGGGACCCTGCTGAACCCCTTGAAGATGCAAATGGTGATGGAATATGGGATGATGCAGAAGGTTTTATAGATGCAAATGGGAATGGTGTCTGGGATGATGCAGAGCCATTTTCAGATGACAATGAAAATGGTGTTTGGGATTCTACAGAAGTAGTTGGAGACCCTAATGGAAACGGTGTTTGGGATGATGGAGATGAATTTATCGATTGCGATTGCAACGATGATGGAACCATCATATGTGAGGGTGATGATGGTTGGAATGAAGATATGGGCAATGGCCTATGGGATGGGGTTGAAGATTTTCTAGATATGGATAACGATGGTGAATGGGATTTTAATGACCTAAATAGTAATTGTATCTGGGATAATTTTCTGGAAGGGGAACCATTTACAGATGAAAATGGCAATGGTATTTGCGACCAGGAGTTCCTCACCTATGATGCAAACGGCAATGGTATCTGGGATCCCCCTGAGGGTTTTATTGACGCGAATGGCAATGGTGTCTGGGATCCGGCTGAGGACTTCGTTGATGCTGATGAAAATGGAGTCTGGTTTCCAGGCGAGGAGTTTACTGATATCAACGGCAATTTTATCTGTGATTCTGCAGAAGTCTTTACTGATGCGAATGGCAATGGTATCTGGGATCCAGCTGAGAGTTTTATAGATTTAGATGGTGATGCTGTTTATGATTCGTCTGCTGAGGAGTTTACTGATTTAAATGGTAACGGGGTCTGGGATCGCTATGGGGTTGTTCCTGCCACTACTATTTCGACTGATATTTCTGAGACTGAAGAGTATCCTATTATGAGTGATGCAAAGTATGATGCCAATATAAACAAACTTACACTTATTTTTGATAGACCGGTTCAGTTTGATCAAATTCCTGAAGATGAAACATTTCGAAATGGACCCGGGAATGACAATCTTGACAGCGGTGAAGATAGAAATGCGAACGGTGTACTTGATAAAGAGTCTAATGTTAACATTTTCAAAGTGGGCTTCACGGATGACCTCGGAAACAGTAAAAGCTTAGAAGGTCTTGATCAGATAGTTCAGACTGCTGATTCTGATACAATAGAAATCTTACTGACCCGAAATGACAGTAAAAGATTGGAAACTACGTTAGACATTTCATCACTGTCTATGAATTTATCTAAAGGTGCTTTTTTAGATACACTTTATAACCCCTCAGCAGCCAGCATATTACCTGTTACTACAATTATAGATTCTCTGCCACTTTTTGGTGACAGTGCCAATTATAACATTTCTAAAAATGAATTATTGATATTTTTTAGGTCAAAGGAAACGAATAAACGTAAAGTTGTGATAGATCCTGCTCCAATTTACTCTAAGTTTACTTTTTCCGTTGGAGATTCCTCTATGAACCTTTCCGGAATTGATGGGAATCCATTTATTCAACAGGATATTACTTTGAAAGTAAAACTGATGCTTGCCGATCAAAAAGGGCTGGAGATGTTAATTGATGACATGGATACTGAAGAATCCCTCTTTTTAGCAATTGATGAATATGCCATTTACGATGAAAACAATAACGGTAACCTTGAAGTTTCAAATATTCCTGTGACAATTGACAGTTCGGATAATGCTCTAAAACAACCGCCGCAAATTGTATCTTCAGGAATAGTTTATGATGCTTATACAGACATCCTGACATTACCATGGAATATGGGAGTTGGATTTTTCAATGAAATTGCTGTTCCCAGTAAAACAGGAGTCTCTGACTATAGTGCTTTGGAAGGGATTGCCCTTTATGATAGTTCCGAAGACAGTTTGATTACATTCAGCCAGGGAGAAGTATATTACCCCACATCCAAGGATACCACTTGTATCAAACTGAGTGAGGAGGATGCAGAGTTACTTGAAAATTATCCAAACCGAGCCAGTCTTTTATTGACTGTTGAGCCTTTTACGTTTTATTCGGTAAGTCCCCATAAAAATGGTAATAGAGCAGTAACTGAAGATAGTTTATTTGTAGTTAACTATCGCTGGGATAAAACTGCTCCAGTGGTTAACGAGGTTCTCTTCAATATAATAGATTCCACCCTCGCAATTACTCTAAATGAATTGGTCATAGTGGATTTATTGTATCCGGGGAAATTTACTTTTGGGGGGATTGCAATTGATGGTGAAATTGTGGTTGACAGCGCCGCTCAATATGTCAGCAACTTAACAGTGAAAGTATCTTCTTCAGTTTATAACGCTATTACTAACCTTGATGATAATGTGAGGATCAATCCTCTATTTCAATCTGTTGCTGGAGCGTTTGTTAACGCAGATAGTACCATTTCAGGATGGATTGATCAGGATGCTAATTATGGTCGTAAATTCTGGATAAAAAGTTTCGAAGCTTTTGCCCCACCACCTGAACAACGTTTCGCTTCGCTCCGGTCAGTGGGAAGTAATTGTGATATCTATGTTGATGACCAGGTCTGGGAAACTAAAATTGATTCAACAGATCTTGATGCAATTGTAACTGCATTTGATAGTTTAGCTCCAAATGATTCCAGTAAAGGTATTGCCAGCGTTGTACGTGAATTTGTGGGGGAAAGTGAAAAAGATACTGATAACAATGGTAAGATCATCTTTGTCTTCACTGACATTTTAGATGAGTATGGTCTGGGACGTAATGACACAAAATCCTCACTATATGTCCACGGTTATAGTACAATGATTGATACTCTGCCTGCGGAAACTTACTCAAACAACGGTGATATTATTTATCTTGATGTGGATCCAATGGACCTGGATGCAGACGAGGAAGCTTTAAATACAATGTACAATGCAATTGCCCATGAATTTGCAAAGATGGTGTTAATACATAATAAACCCAACCAGGAGTACTGGGTAATAGACGGTGCAAGTTTTATGGCACAGAAAAAAGCCGTGGGTGATGTCAAATTCTTCGGGGAAGGTACGGGTCCGGTAATTACTTCTGGAAATCAATTGACTTATATTGCTACAGGATACCAGGCGCTTAAAGGCCGAACGGATAAATATAATGTGTTTCTGTTTCTATCATATCTGCAGGAAAAATATAGTCCAGATGGTACCGGTTGGGATATTATTCAAGCGATAACGCATTCTGATTCGGTGGGAATTTTAGCGGTTGGTGATGCTCTCATTTCCCTTGTGTATTCAAAAACTGTGGAGGAGATATTTGCTGACTATGGATTAGCCTGTTATCTGGATATGGCTCAGGCAGATACTCTTTATGATGGTATTTACAGCTTTGACTCATTTGATTTACAAAAACCCCCATCAGGGAAAAGTGCTTCTCTATTATCCTGGGATGCTTCAATAGGAAAAGGTGCTCCGTATTCCTTTAAAGATATTTCCCCATGGTCTTACAACTTTATTATTATGCAGGGTTACAGCTTTGATCTGGCAGGAAATGTGAACTATCTCAGTCCAGATCTGCAGTCGACCGATACACTAATTTTCGATGGATATGATGGAATAAACTACAGTGTAAAAAAGTTGGTGTTGAAAAACAGTTTCTTGAATCCAATGGACCCAGATTATGAGGTAACAGGTTTTGAATTGGATGAAGAAACCAGCTATGCCAAACTTCCCGTAACAACAAACACATCATATGCTCTTAAAGACACTCTTGGCAATGCAACTTATGGTGTTCAGTTAATGCTGTTAATGGTTGCAAAGACCGATGATACGCAACCGCCTGCTACCTATGATTTTGTTGTGTCGAATATTACCGCTGCTCCGGACATCACTGATTTATATGCTTATCAGAACCCCGGGATACAGAACTTCCTGGATGTCTATGTGGTAAGTGAACGCAGGGTTTTTGACGCTTTTGGGAATGAAGGTCCCGTAGTAGAATTTCATTCTATCGAGGGGGATTCAGGGTCATTATTATTGGAAGAATTATCCTCATACGGTACGGATCTGGTAATTTATCAAACCTTGTATAAGCTCACTGAAGAAGGAACCTACTCTTTTGTATATCAGGGTCGTGATAAGAGCGGAAATCTATTTGAAATAGACTCACTGGTGATTTTAGTGGATTATTACAACCCGGGTACAGTTTCCAGGATGGTTCTTAGCGATGCTTCATTTAAGTTACCTGTAGGAAGTTTAAGTAAGCCAGAGTTTGTAGTTTCTGGACCAGTACGTTCCAGTCAAGCAGTTGATTTCCCAGAGAATCTGGAGCTGGTAAGCGATATTGTTATGTTTGGGCCCCTCGATCGGAAACTGGATAAAAAAGCTACCGTGATTTTTACCCTTGATGAACTAAAAGAATCTTCATCACCGGTAGGCATCTATCAATTTTACAAGGGAAAGTGGAGACACATAGGAGCAGACGTTTATGGTTCAAACCTGTCAGCACAAACAAATGCATTCGGTCATTTCGCAGTTCTGGCGGGAAAACATGGCGAGTTTGATAAGGAACTCACGCTACCTACGGAATATACCTTGTTCCAGAACTATCCCAACCCCTTCAACCCGGTTACCCAAATTACTTTCTCTCTTCCAGAGCCAGCGGTGGTTCGGTTATTGGTATATGATATTCTGGGACGTGAAGTAGCACAGCTGGCTAACGGTTCTTTAGATGCTGGTATCCACGAGGTAAGCTGGAATAGTCGTTCTGATCGGGGTGAGCCAGTAGCTACGGGAGTCTATTTCTATAGACTTACTGCAGGTGATTTTCAGCAGGTCAAGAAAATGGT
>JACKQG010004148.1_pt1 | contig 17011 bp, 18 predicted proteins | sample 8237621 | NCBI WGS metagenome assembly JACKQG01 (sample SAMN15677084, study PRJNA649215) | marine metagenome | biome: marine; feature: Black Sea; material: saline water; isolation source: suspended particulate matter (SPM) from the Black Sea western gyre | collected 2013-06-09/2013-06-10 | depth...
AGGAAGAAGGCCGGGAAAAAACGATCCTGTTTAATCTTTCCGGACATGGCTATTTCGACATGAGTGCTTACACCAACTATCTTGCGGGTAATCTCCACGATCACACCCTGGCTGATGAAGATATCCAGGTCAGTCTGGACAAGTTGGAGGGGCTGCCGCTCAGCTACACCGGATAATTAGTGTCTGTCCAATGTCGGAATTTCTTTCTCCCTAGCCCCATCATTCATGGCAGGGTTAGGGCTATTAATAACACGTTGACACCGTTCACGGCGTTTTAAACGTATGATACTCCAAATGATAAGGGCATGAATGCCCGTCTGGAATTTTGCCATTCAAAGCCCAGCCCTGCCTGCCCGTCGTAGGCACGCAGGCGGGAAGGGCTGGGCTATTGATATTATAAAACTTGTGACTTTATAATTTGATAGAATTCACCAAAATGCGCTTAAAGTGTTCATCTCATTTTTGCTGGTGTAAAAATCAAATTTATACAATTCCAAAAACCATTATTATATTTCCTCATTAAAAGGAGGTATTCATGGGTAATTCCATTACTATTCATAAAATCAAGATTGCTACCTGGAGTGAGTTGCAAGACCGACAACCGACTTATAGCTTAGTGTCAAACGTTGATCTGGTCATCATCCGCTATGATGATAAAGTATCGGTCTTGTATGGCCGCTGTCACCACCGTGGCGCACTGCTGGCCGATGGCTACATCGATGGTTCTAACCTGATTTGCGGGGTGCATTTCTGGGATTATCGTTATGACACCGGTGTCAGTGAATATAATAATGACGAAGCGCTAGCGCGTTTCTCAGCCTGGATCGACAAAACCGCCGACGCAGTATTCGTGGATGAGAATGAAATCGCAACCTGGGAACTTGAAAACCCTCAACCCTACAACCGTGATGAATACCTGGGCTTGTATGCCGACACACACGGCACTCCTGAAGAACCTTTTAATCTCCATATTGAAGAATTGGCTAAGAATGGCTTGAAAAATGTCGGTCGCCACGGACCAACATCCGCTATGGGCGTACCTTTAACGGAATTACCCCGTTGGGCTGATATTCAAATTGTCACCGGCCAACTGACTCGCAAACCATTGTTGGATGATGCTTCAGTAAATACCAAACTAGTAATTGGTCCACGCGTGCAGAAACCGTTGGAATTGGATATCCCTCTTTTCGTTAGTGACATGAGTTTCGGCGCTCTCAGCGAAGAGGCCAAAATAGCTCTGGCAAAAGGCGCTGAACTGGCCGGTACGGGAATTTGCTCAGGCGAAGGAGGGATGTTACCGGAAGAACAGGCTCATAATTCGCGCTATTTCTATGAGCTGGCTTCGGGCAAATTCGGTTGGGATATTGAAAAAGTAAAACACTGCCAGGCTTTCCATTTCAAGGGCGGACAGGGCGCCAAGACCGGCACTGGTGGACACCTGCCGGGCAATAAAGTCACCGAAAAAATCGCCACCGTCCGGGGCTTGAAAATCGGCCAAGCAGCTATTAGTCCCGCTACTTTTACTGATTTCACCACACCCAGTGATTATCGCCGATTGGCTAAAGAAATTCGGGAAGCTACCGGTGGAATTCCGGTGGGCTTCAAAATCTCAGCCCAGCACATCGAAGCGGATATTGATTTCGCACTGGAAGCCACAGCCGATTATATTATTATCGATGGCCGTGGCGGTGGTACCGGGGCGGCGCCGGACCTATTTAAAAATAATATTTCTGTTCCTACAATTCCCGCCTTAGCCCGCGCTCGTCAGCATCTAAATTCAATCGGTGCTGAGGATATTACTTTAATCATCACCGGTGGATTGCGTACGGAAGCAGATTTTATTAAAGCGCTGGCGCTGGGCGCCGATGGAATCGCGATCGCCAATTCCGCCATTCAGGCCATCGGCTGTCTGGGGATGCGAGCCTGCCACACCAATAATTGTCCGGTAGGTATTGCTACCCAGCAACCGCACCTGCGGGCACGGATCAAAATTGAAAAATCAGCTCAGCGGTTGAAAAATTATCTTTCAGCAACCATCGAATTAATGAAAGTGATGGCTCGAGCTTGTGGTCATTCAGACTTAAACGATTTTACTATCAGTGATCTAACTACCTTCAAACCGGAAATTGCCCAATTGTCCGGAATCCGGTTTGGCGGTGTGGACTCGGTATCAAAACCGCTTTGATCAATCTACCTTAATTATTAAAATAGGAATATATATCTACCATATTGCAAAATATAGTTGTCATTATGCATATTATATCTTACATTCTCATGGCAAAAAATTATGAATACCAAACTTAAACTAGCTCGAATTGAAAAAAACCTGTCCCAGCAGGAGCTGGCTGAGCAGGTTAACGCCACTCGTCAGACTATCGGCCTGATTGAAAATGGTAAATATAATCCCAGCCTGGCATTGTGTCTCAAAATCGCCCAATCACTAGACAAAACCCTCGACCAACTTTTCTGGGAGAACAAAGATGACTAAACCACCCTTTCCCATGGATGAGCGCACCCGCGTAATAATAATGCGGATTTGCACAATTATGTATGTACTAACGCTAATGGCTTTGCTGATTGACATTCTATTCCGGCAATTCGTGCTTGGTCAATCCATTGATAGTTTTAATGATTTAGCAATGATCTACACTTTTAATGTTATTATCTTGATTGGTGCTATTCTATATTTTGGCGGTGTTCCATTTTTGAAAATTCGACTGAAACCCGTGTTGGCTCTATTTATCCTGTTGGCAGTTTCCGGTACCGTTTTCACAATAATCAAATACCGCCTTACCGACCCACTCCTGATTATTAACAAATTTGGAATAATAATCGTCATCATTACAATATTTTTTCTGATTTGGATCACTGCTGCATTTTTCGGCAAGCGAAAGCTGGACAAAAAAATATAATAATTTTCAGGATTTCAAATGAATACCATTGAAATTGACAATATTACTAAAACCTTCGGCATTGTGACTGCCGTCGATCAATTATCATTAAACGTCCCCAGTGGCAGCATCTATGGATTTATCGGTCCCAATGGATCCGGCAAAACGACCACCCTGCGCATGATAATGAATATTTTTTATCCAGACAGCGGTAAAATCCGCGTATTCGGTGATGAAATACGCAGCGCATCTTCAGATCGGGTTGGATATCTGCCTGAGGAGCGTGGTCTATACAAGACAATGAAAGTGCGGGAAGTCCTCCGCTTCTACGGCGACCTGAAAAACGGCCGTAACGTGACCAAGGAGGTGGACAACTGGCTGAAACGCCTGGACTTGGCGAATTGGGCCGACAAGAAGGTCCAGACCCTCTCCAAGGGTATGAGCCAGAAAGTTCAATTCATTGCCACTGTGGTAGCCAAACCGGAACTGGTGATTCTGGACGAACCCTTCAGCGGCCTCGATCCGGTTAACATGGAGGTCCTGAAGGATGTCATCCTGGAATTGCAGGCTCAGGGTACGACAGTAATTTTCAGCACTCACGATATGGCGGTGGCCGAAAAAATGTGCGATTTCATTTTTATGATTTACCAGGGCCGTAAAGTACTGGATGGGACTCTCAGCAGTATCCAGCAAAAATATGGCAGCGATACTATCCGAATCAGGACTGAGGATGGAAAACAGGCTTTAGGCGACCTGCCGGGAGTAGAGAAAATCAATGATTTCGGCCGCCTGCAGGAACTGCGCATGGAGGCTGGAACTGATTCACAGGAGATACTGGCGGCCATAATGAAACGGACCCGCATCGAAAAATTTGAAATAATTCAACCGTCTTTACACGACATTTTTATCCGCATTGCCGGCTCCGAAGCCGCGGAGGCCGGTCATGCTTAAGACATTAAAAATCGCCCTCCGAGAATACAAAGCTACCGTAAAAACCAAAGGGTTCATCATCGGACTGATAATTGCGCCAATTTTTATGAGCGGCAGTGTTATTGCTATCGCTGTACTTGAGGACCAAGTCGATATAACCGATAAAAAGGTGGTCATTATCGATAATTCCGGGATTATGGCTGATTATTTGATTCAACTGGCGGAAGAACGTAACCAGCAGGAAGTATACGAGCCGGAAACCCACAAGAAAATCAAGCCAGCCTACCTGCTGGAAGAGATAACACCGAATCTGGATGATCCCGATGCTCAACGGCTGGAATTATCTAATCAGATCCGGGCTAAGGAAATCTATGCTTTCATGGAGATTGGGTCCGACGTTGCACACCCTAAACCGGATCGTACCACTTCCCGGATCACCTTCCACGGTGAAAACACGGCCATGGACGATCTGCGGAGTTGGCTACGCCAGCCCGTGAATGACCGTCTGCGGCGCTATCGGCTGGAAGAGGCCGGTATCGGTGAGGCGGAAGTACAGGACCTTTTCTACTGGATATCGGTGGAAGGTATGGGTCTGGTAACGACGGATGACAGTGGTGAAATTAAAGCTGCGGAACGAACCAGTGAACTGGAAGCGCTGGCGGCCCCGCTGATCATGATGATGCTGATGTTTATCATGACAATGATGGGTGCCATGCCACTCCTGAATTCGGTTATGGAAGAAAAAACCCAACGCATCGCGGAAGTTATTTTGGGATCGGTACGGCCATTTCAATTCATGATGGGAAAAGTTATCGGTGGTGTGGGCGTTGCCCTGACCGGTGCCCTGGTATATCTGACAATGGGGATTTTCGCTGTTAATAAATATGACGTGGAAGACAAAATTCCACTGGATGTGCTGCCCTGGTTCTTGGCCTTCCTGATTCTGCTCATTACCATGATGGGTTCCGTCATGGCTGCCATCGGTTCGGCCTGCAATGATGCCAAGGATGCTCAGAACCTTTCTTTCCCGGCCATGCTGCCCAATATGATTCCAATGTTCATCATGTTTCCGGTGTTGAAAGAGCCCCTCAGTGCATTTTCCACTTGGGTGAGCCTGATACCACCCTTTACTCCAATGTTAATGGTACTGCGCATGAGCACACCGGTGGCGATTCCCGCCTGGCAGCCCTGGGTTGGTGTTATCGGAGTAATTATCTTTGCTATCTTTACCGTTTGGGCCGGTGGTCGCATCTTCCGGGTCGGTATCTTGCTACAGGGAACGCCACCCAAACTGGGCAATATTATCCGCTGGATCGCCCGGGGATAAGCAGAGAGCAGAGAGCAAAGAGCAGAGGAGCGGTGGTACACAGCTTAATGCCCTGTGAAGAATGACAAGTGACCAGAGACAAAGAACTCAAACCTACATCCTGCAAAACGGGATCTCCGGTCAGCAGGCCAACCTACGCCTGATAAATCCAGACTTCCAGTCGTAGGCACGAATCATGACTACTACCTGGCAAGCTGTCGGCAGGCCAACCTGCGTTCTGTAATTATATTCCAGAATCTTCGGTCGGCAAGCAGAACTAAGAACCAAGAACTTTAACACTCAAACACCCTATCACTCTGAACGACACACTAAGTTTAGAAATGGATACTATTTATATAAATAATACTTTTTTGTCCGTTCCCTGAATGAGTTCACATCCTTATTCAGATAATCTGCCACATCAGCGTAGCGATAGTTTTTAGTAAACAATTCCCGAACCTTGTTTGAACCGGTCACTTTATCAAACATGCGTAGTCGGTTTTCTTTGGCCATTTGAAAAGGATTTTGCTCGGGATACAATTTTATCAAAGCTTCCAGATATTGAAATTGCAAACTCAATAAATTGACTTCCGCAGGATCAATAATATGAATCTGAATACCGCCCAGGTAAGTTCCCATATCGCGGCCATAGAAGGGTTTATACACCACTGGACGGAAAATGACCCCCGGCAGACCAATCGAATTTAGTTCAGCGGCCAATGTATCGGCATTAACCCACTCAGCTCCGACGAATTGGAAAGGCGCTGTATAACCTACGCCTTCAGAAATAACACCCAGCTCACCCATCACACCGGTACTGACATAGTAAAGTGGTGAATATTTATGGGGAATATGGGGTGAAGTAGGTACCCATTCCAGACCGGTATCTTCAAAAGTCATGGATCGCTTCCAATGCTCCATCGGGACCACGGCCAGATCGCATTGAATACCGTCTTTCAACATACCTTCGCCATTTAGCATTCGGGCAAATTCGCCCACTGTCAAGCCATAAACATAGGGCACCGGAAACTGGCTCACAAATGAGAAATAGCCATCTTCCACCAGATTACCCTCGACCCGCTTACCGCTCAGTGGATTAGGGCGATCCAATACCATAAATTCGACATCATTCTCGGCACAGGCTTCCATACAAACCCCCAGGGTGCTGATAAATGTATAAGAACGGCAGCCGATTCCTTGGATATCATAAACCAGCACATCCACATCCTTCAACATATCTGGAGTCGGTTTGCGGGTTTTGCCATACAGGGAAAAAACCGGCAGACCGGTGCGTTCATCAGTATAAAAACCCACGTGCTCACCGGCGGTCTGGGCGCCGCGCACACCATGCTCAGGACCATATAAAGCAACCAGATTAACATTTCCTGCTTCGTGCAACAAATCCACTGTCGAGCGCAACTGCCAGTCAACACCAGTGGCATTGGTGACCAGACCTACCCGCTTGCCTTCCAACAAGGCAAAATCCTGCTGCTTTAACAGTTCAATACCGGTTACCACCTTGGTTGGCTCTTCGGAGATCATTACCACTTTCCCGATCGGAACGGTAGTAGCGCAGCCTGTAAGTAAAATCAACAGGGCCAGGCTTGAAATTTTCAGTATCAGTCTAATAAACATTTAAACACTCCCAATTTGCAGGTGAATTTCCATACCTATTCGATTAATAGCAATATCAGCGGCCAAGAATATTGAGTTGATATTGCAAACCACGCCGTGAATTTAAGAGTTTAGTGGTAGTCTATTATCGGTACGGCAGCGAAATAAACACTAAAGATGCCAAAATAACAGTCTAATTATTGAAGTATTAAAGTGTTAGGCCGCTGCTAACCTCCGGCCAGCTTTACCTTAAACCAGACCTCCAACGCTTCGGGCATCTGCCGGTTGCCAACACCGGAACGACCCATGCCGCCTCCGGGAGGACTACCGCCCATACCTCCACGACCACCCCTGCCACCGCCGGGACGGCTGCCGCCTCTACCGCCGCGGCCGGCCATTTGCGATCGCAGCGCTTCCCGGTCAATTTCACCGGCCACAAATCCCACACCAATTTTAGCACCTGGGCTAAGTGCCTGACCTCCGGTTAGTTCGGCAATATTCGTAAATGGAATCTGTGCTTCAAAAATGAACTGTCCCCGGACGTACACCGATTTCAGTTTGATATCGTCAATACTGGACAGCGAAATACGGTCGATTAATGTATTGTCACGCCCATAGATATCAACTATGGTTTGTGATCCCAGGAGTAACCGAATCTGTTCTTCACGCTCATCATAGGAAGCCCGTCGGTCACGCAACAGACCGCGCATTTCACCGAGTCCGGTTCCAACCGGGTATTTAATACCAAAGGTCTGTCGCTTACCACCTTTAGGATCGATCCAGATCGTAAATCCCAGATTCAAGGCCCGGATAATGGTTTGCTGATCGGCCGTGCGGAACGACAGGTAAAGATTGGACTCATCATTCATTATTCCCAGGGCGATCTTCGCCCCTTTAGGCACGAACTGACTTGAGCGCCATTCCTTATCGTCACCATCAATCACAACTGTTCCACCGGACCAGACGCTGTCCAATTTGGACTGGTTACAACCGGTAAAATGAAAGGTTAGAAAAATAAGTATCAGTACATTGATTTTATTAAAGCTTATCATTGGTGAATCCTTTTATCCTGATTATTTCATGGGTTATGAATTAATCATCCTCCGGGCCGATACTCCCAACCTGTCGGGATCGGTATCGGGGTTAACCCCGACTTTGTCGGCCTTCGATGAATAATTTATCAGTTAATTACCGGGTTTGGCTTTTCTGTGATGATCTCGACCCCCCGGCTTTGGTCGATGTTTATCAGGCTTTCCCAGACCGAAACCGTGGGGCTTGGACCAGCGCCCCATCCGTCTATTCATGAAACGCTCTTCGAATACCCGGTACTGCTCTTCTGTCAATAATGGTATCAACTCCACTTTAAGCGAATCCATGGAAGTTCTGATTTCTTCCATTCGGCCTTCCATAATTTTAAGAAAGCGATCATGGTGTTTTTCCAGAACCGCCCGGACAGCCTGCTCCTGATCCTCCGCCGGGTCGATTAACCTGATAAATACTTCAATAAAGCCTTTCTGGTAGCGCATTCCCACCATGCGTCCGATGCGTTTTTCCACCAGATAACGGCTTCCAAGAACACCGATAATTATACCGAGCACCAGTGTACCTATTAGAATTAAACCGGCTTTAGTTTTATTTTTAAACATCTTGTCCTCCAAATCTATTCCATGGCGTAAACAATATTTTCAAGCGAATATTCCGGTAACCCCAGCAAGCCTTCCAAGGAAAGATTGCCGGAGGTCGACAGACCTAATATGAGCAGACCGACAATTGTTAAGGCCGCCGCTATCGCCACCGGCCGAAATACTTCGCCCAGGACCGATCGCCAGCCGTTAACCGGGGTCCGGGCCAGCCCACGACCGGCTACAGCATCCATGACGCGCTCGATAAAGAATGGCCTGAAAGATTCAGATGACGACGTGATGATCAAATTTCGCAGATCAGTTAACCGGCGCTTTTCAGACCTCAACTCAGCAGATTCGGCCAAAACCCGCTTTAGTATTTCCTGGTCCGGCTGGCTCAGATTATCATCAAATGAACGCCGGAGCAAAACCAGCCATTTATTCTTCATGCTTTTCCTTCAAAAACCGGTTCTAAAATAATTTTCAATTTCTTCTGCGCCCTGCTCAAACGGGACAGGACCGTACCGATTGGCAAATTCAGAATTTCCGCCGTCTCCCGGGTCGAATATCCATCGATTAACCGCAGGACAATAACCGCTCGAAAGCGGGGCGCAAGCTGCCGGATAGCCCAGCGTACCGTGGCCCGTGTGTCACGGTCGATTCCCACAACCTCCTGGTTGCTCAAATTCTCCGGATCAGCTTCCGTTTGCTCGGCAAACAGCAACGCCTTACGCTGGCGCCTTTTCAATTCATTCAGCGAAAGGTTTATGGCAATTCGGGTAACATAGGTTTCAACCTTGGCCTCACCACGAAATTTATCCAGGGCGTTATAAAACCGAATAAATGTTTCTTGACCAACATCCTCCGCTTCCTGGCAGTGTCCCAGCATTCCGATCGCCGTCGCTGCCACTCGCGGTTCCAGTAACCGAACCAGTTCCCGGAAAGCATCATGGTCTCCGCCGCACGCCGCTGCAACCAGTTCTGTTTGATCCATTCGCTGAATTATTCACCTACCTTTTTGACAATTCGAAAAAAGGATTTATTCCCTTTACTGCGGGACAAATCGTGTATTTAATTTGACTCCCGAAAAGGCAAATGGTAAAAAAAAGAATCTGACCTGAAAAAAGGCGGTTCACCAGCTATCTTTAAAACTCGAATAATAGCTCCGGCTAACTACTCTCTTCCACTAATCTAATGGCCGCGCCACCACTGGGAGCCAGATCCAATATCAGGCGATCCCCATAATTAATTTTCTTCTGCTTTATTTCGTAGGCATACGGATTAGTCTTCCAGTCCGCTTCCGAGGCGTCAGCATAGATTTCAGCCCGGTACTTGCGCCTGGGATCCAGAAAATCTAATGTGATCTCCAGGACCCGGCCATTTTCGTCGGTAATGCTGCCGATATACCAGTCCCCGCTGTTGCGATCCTGGCGGGCTATGGTGATAAAATCTCCGATCTCTCCATTCAGGACGATCGTTTCTTCCCAGTCGGTTGGCACATCTTTGATAAACTGGAAAGCGGGATGATCCCCGTAATTCTCTGGAAGATCCGGCGCCATATGCAGAGGACTGTAGATCACAACGTAAAGAGCCAGTTGCTTGGCCAGCGTGGTATTGACCCGGCTGTTTGGTCTATTAGCCTGTTCAAAAAAGAGATCGAATATGCCCGGGGTAAAATCGAATGGTCCGCTCAATCCGCGCGTAAAGGGAAGAATAGTCGTGTAATCCGGTGGATTACCGCCATCGGGACCCCAGGCATTGAATTCCTGCCCCCGGGCGCCCTCGCGGGTCATCATGTTCGGCCAAGTCCGGCGGATACCAGTATCCTTGATCGGCTCATGTACGTCCAGCATGATACCATAACGCGCCGCCATCTCAACCACCTTCTGGTAATGGCGCACCATATACTGTCCATGATGCCATTCCCTGTGCTCAGTTGGTTTGCCATTTTCATAGCGGATAATATTCTGACCATGTCCCACATACCCGGTTTTAACCGTATTGATCCCATGTTGCTGATACAGTTTGAAAGCGTCTTCCAATTGAGCCTCATAATTACCGATTCCGGTGCTGGTTTCATGGTGACCGATGATTTTTACGCCTTTCCGGGCGGCGTAGGCACTGAGCCGTGGTAGATCAAAATCGGGATGAGCTTCCGTAAAACTGAAGATATCGCCGTTGGCCACCCAGTCTCCATCCCAGCCGGTATTCCAGCCCTCCACTAGCACTCCGAGAAAACCGTGCTCAGCAGCGAAATCAATGTAACGTTGTACATTTGCTGTCGTAGCACCATGCTTATCGCCGGAACCCCAGGTGTACGTTCCAGTATGCATTCCCCACCAGATTCCAATATATTTAGCGGGCGCGATCCAGGAAACATCATCCAGCCGATTGGGTTCGTTAAGATTCAATATCAGATAGGAAGTGATTAAATCACCTGGTTTTTCTGCAATCTGGATCGTGCGCCAAGGAGATAGGTGGGGCGTTGCGGCCCGCACCTTGTCACCCTCGGCCCAAGGCACCAGATCGCATTTCAAGCGATTATCCCCCCGGTTCTCCAGGGTCATGCTGGCATAATCCGTTAGGGCCGCTTCATGAATGCTCAGGTAAAGACCATCGTTCGTTTGCATAGTGAAGGGTGTATGAACTGTATCAATTTCACTGATTGCGGTTTGCGAGTAAAGATATTCATAGCGGTTGTGCTGGTAGGCCCCGATCCACCAGGCCTGGTGATCGGCACTTAGTGCAAATTCAGTTAATTCATCCAGGATCACAAAATCTTGTAGATATTCCTGTTCCGGAAATTCATAGCGGAAACCGATTCCGTCATTAAAAGCCCGGAAGATGATATTCATCAACCTGCCTTGAGCACCGCCGGTGGTCAATTCCACCTTCAACTGGTTATAATGATTCCTGATTTCCCGTACCTCGCCCCAAGGCTGTTCCCAGGTTTCATCAAAACTGGAATGGGCGGTATTCGTCAACATTAAATGACTGTCCAGCGACGGTTCCGATTTGAGGTGTATTCCCAGGCGGGACCAGCCGATTACATCTTTTTTAAACCGGATTACCCGGTAATGGGGTTGTCCTTCATGGATTCGAAATTCGATCCTGGTGGAACCATCTGGAGCTGGGACAGAAACGGTCTGGCTGCTGTTAGAATCGGTAGTGCAATTACTTAAAATAATCAAAATGATTGTTAGTCCTGTTATCCGGGAATAAAGGTGACAAATCTTCGGCATGTTATCATTTCCTGGTTTACCTACAAATTGGGGCCAAAATGTAACTAGGATTAACTAAAAAGGACAGGTCGGATGCGCCTTGGAACAGGCGCATCCGGTGTCACAAAAACATCACAAACAACTGCTGTTCAACTGGCATGGCCACAAATTTCTACTTGGAACCAACAACAGTAATACTGTAAATCCCGAGATCGCTAGCCCGATACGCGGCAATTTCCTCAGCCGACAGATATTCCTTTAAAACATTATCTGGCAAATCGATTAGTGATCGCTTTTTTACATCGATGTTAGTAAAACCTGTCGTTTCAATGATCTTCAGATATTCAGCTTCTTGGAGAGCTCCCGCCACACAGCCGGCATACATTTCCGCCGATTTACGAAGTTTCTCCGGCAATACTCCGTTTAAAACAATATCAGATACACAGAAATGACCACCAGCTTTCAAGATACGGTGGATTTCACCATAGGCCAGCCCTTTATCCGGCACCAGATTAAGCACACAATTACTGATCACCACATCGGTCGTATTTGATTCCAGTGGCAGACTTTCAATTTCGCCTAGTTTGAATTCAATATTATCATATCCCAGCTTCCGGTTATTTTGATCAGCCAGGGCTATCATCTCTTCGGTCATATCAATTCCGATTATCTTTCCGCTATCACCGACAATAGAACGGGCTACAAAAACATCGTTCCCCGCCCCGGAACCCAGATCGACTACTGTCTGACCCGGTTTCAGGCCGGCATGTTCCGTGGGCAAACCACAACCCAAGCCCAGATCAGCTTCGGGGACGTAACCTTCTATTCCGGTATATTCGTCTCCGATGATGCTGTAATCCGTTCCTTCCACCGGTCCACAGCAGGACGGTTTACTACCACAACAGGAGGTCGTCGCTTTTTGGGCGATATCGCCATATTTTTCTTTTACAATCGTTTTTATTTCTGTTTGATCACGCATTATTTTTCCTTTTTATTTACAGCCGGAACCACAACAAACCTTGGAAAACAAATTGCTGAACTGTTTCCGGGCCTGCTCAATAAAAGCATTATCAACACAGTAGCAGGTTTTAGGTCCCTCCACATTTCCCTGGATCAGTCCCACCCGTTTTAATTCCTTTAAATGCTGGGAGACGGTGGCCTGGGACAGGGGCAGTTGATCGACGATATCTCCGCACATGCAGACATTCATTTCAGTCAGGATTTTCAGAATCCTGATTCGGGCCGGATGGGCCAGGGCTTTGGCAATTTCCGCCAGTTGGGTATCCACTGTATTAAATTGGTCTGCTTTGGTAACAGCCATATTAGTTCCTTATTGTATATCGTAAATATACGATAAGTATTATTACCATATCAATAATTTTCTAAACTTTCTGTGCCAGAGATACTTCTCTCGACCAATCGGAATCAGAAGGTCAGCAATGAACAAGAAAAATGGAAGTTCGAAATTAGAAATTGATCGCTGCCCTACACCAATAATCCATTGCGAGTAATACCTTTCCCCCGTAACTGCTTGTTTACCAAGCTATTTCTCCCTAACTTTCCCTGGAAGTAATAAACGGGGAATTATGCCACCAACTGAGCTATACCAGGAAATTATTAACTACTGCCGGGCCAACGCCGACCCGGCGATAGTCACCAAATACGCCCGTTATTTTACCGAAGGCTACGATGCTTACGGCCTGGGCAAAGGTGTACTGGAAGCCAAAGTTGACGAAATTCTGGTCAGAGATAAAATCACCATTGAGCTGGTTTACACGTTGGGTGACCTGCTGATTGTTAGCCACAAATACGAAGAAACCTATTTTGCCACGCACCTGCTGAAACATTTTACCGACAAATTTTCCTCCGCTACTTTTACTGCGGTGGGGCACTGGTTCGAGATCGGGATTGTGAACTGGGCACACTGTGATGTAGTCTGCCGGGACGTAACCGGACCGCTGCTGAAAAACAAGGTCATTGATATCGCAGCACTGGCCACTTGGCGGGGAGCGGCCAACACCTACCAGCGCCGGGCCGTACCCGTGACCCTTATCGAGATCCTGCCCGACACTGAAAATTTCACCCCGCTCCTGGATCTGATCGAACCCTTGATGCATGATACAGCAAAAAAAGTACAACAGGGTTTGGGCTGGTTCCTGCGGGAGACCTGGAAGTTCCAGCCCACCCCCGTCGAAGCTTTCCTCTTAAAGTACAAAGACACTGCCCCGCGCCTGATCTACCAGTACGCCTGTGAGAAGATGGGGAAGGAGGAGAAGCAACGGTTTAAGAAAATAAAATCGTTAAATTGAATTTTTTCTTGATAGGGTTAATAAATCTAAGTTAATATCCTTCATTAATTTGAAATTTCATCAGAAATATGTAAAATTGACTGTCAGTCATATGAACGGATATAATAAAATAAACACTTACGCAAAGTTATTTAGTCCCGCCAATTTTAAAAAAGTAATCTCGAATGGCGATTGCTCAACAATAGTTAGGAAAATAGAAAAATACCACGCATATCATCAAAAAGATAGTGTCAAAACATATGGGGAAATAATTAATTCATTATATCGCAATATGCTTCATTCCTATAGGAATGAGTATATCTACAAAAATACTATCATAAATAAATTATTACTTGGAAAACACAGTACGAACACTACAACGGTACTCAATGAGTTTAGGATTGGAAAATCAAAAGCAGATTTATTATTTATTAACGGGCAAGTTATTTTATACGAAATAAAATCAGAGTACGATAATCCCGATAGGCTTGAATCTCAAATTATTGAATATCAAAAAGCTGTTGATCAAATATATCTTGTCGTAGGTCCCAAAGACACTAATTATTATTTAGCTAGTAATATTCCACATACTATAGGAATACTAGAACTTACAAATAGAGGCACCTTGAGCACTCAGAGAGTTGCAACAAAAACTTTTGGAAACTTAAATCACGATATATTATTCAAATTACTTAGAAAAGATGAATATTTATCCTTAATTAATCGGTTTTATAGTTTTGTGCCCAATGTACCTAACACGCAGATTTATCGTGAATGCTTAAGATTGTCAAAATCAATCGACATTATAGAATTCCAAAAATTAATTTTTAATAAACTGAAAGATAGAAAATTACGTGATGCAATAGATTTCAATTCGAATCGCACGCCTTATGCTTTAAAGCACGTTTGTTATTTTAGTGATCCAAACCAAAAAGAGTATCAAAATTTATATTCATTCCTAAATATGGGGGCTTAATATGTATTTTCCTTTTTTACGCGGGAAACAATATGAACTTATTGCACTCAGGGAATTATCTTTGACCATTTCTGAAAACCAAGATAAAATATCACCTATAATCGAACCTGTAAAAAAATCTACATCTACTTTACGCTTGACAGTCCAGAGTTTCAAAGAAAGAGAGATTAATTTTAATATTATTCTTAATCCTATTGTAGGTGATTTTCTAAGTAATCGATCTATACTGATTGATTTTATTAATGATAATCTCAACGATTATTCGAATTATCAAATCACATTTAATATTAACTCAACTAATTCCTTTAGCGATTGTTATAGTCTCGCTCAGCAGATAGAACCTAATTATAATGGTTTTACATTTGTTCATTTATCTGCACTGGATGATATATCAGAAATAAGTCAATTTACTAGAATTAAGGCTATAAAATATAATATTATTGATTTCTATGGTACTAACCGAAGATATCACAGGAATTTCGACCAAAACACCATTGTTTCACTTGAAGATCGCTTCAACATGTTAACTAAAAATTCTGAATATTTGGACATTCCGGATGAGCCCTTTTCAGAAGAACATTTATATTATCAAAGTGATGGTTTTGAGGGGTTTTCAGATTATTTAGCTATTGGCGAACCATATTCTGAATCTGGATTTTTACCATATGCTGTTGTAATTCACCTAACATATCTTGATAGCGGTACAAAAATTAGAATTCGGCATTTTGTATCAGACAGCAATGATGATATTGATGACCCTGCCGGTAAATTTAGCGAAGCGCTTCATAAGCTTGTTGACTGGCTAAATACTTCTGGATTAGACACTCAAGCAACGCGAATATTTCGCGACTTGCACAGAACTGGTCACTTTCCAGGATTAGGAGTTTTAAAGAAGCTGTCAATAATGAATCACATTGAATTAGTTATTTCTATTTTATAGTAATGAATTGCTGTAACAATTGTTTTAACAGCAACTATTTGCAATTATACATCATTTCCAATTCACCACAGGTTGGTATTTGCGATTTTTGTGGGACTGACGATGCACATCTATTAGATCCATGTAAATTAATAAATTTTTTTAGGAATATTTTAGATTTGTATATCAATTCCTCCACCAGTTCGATTATGATTGAGCGACAAATTCTGATAGATTTCCCTGACAATATCTTTCACATTAAAAATGACGATATAATTCGTAGGCTATTAGTATCAATCGCAGAAAGTGACATGGAATCTTATACAGATATTTTCAGAGAGCCAGTAGTATTAAAGTTACGTTCAGCAGCTGAAGAATTAGAATTATCTTGGGATAAATTCATTGAGGAAATCAAATATGAGAACAGATATCATATCCAAGCTGCTTTCAATTTAGATATCCTTGAAAATATTCTAAAAAGACATTCAATTGAGTTATCTGCAGAGAAAACATATTATCGTGCAAGAATAGCAGATAATAAATCTGGTTTTGAGGCTAAACTGATGTATAATCCACCAAGGGAAAAAGCACAAGCAGGCAGGGCAAATCCATTTGGCATATCATATTTATATCTTTCTAACGATATTCAAACAACAATCTTTGAAAAAAGAGTTACTAAATATGATTATGTATCTATTGGTGAATTTATTTCAAGAGAAAAATTAAATATCATAAATCTTAGAGAAACCACAAACTATGATCCAATAATACTAGCAGAAAACGAAGAACTAGAAGAATTTCTGACTCAAATACCATTTTTAATGCGACTTGAGAATGATCTATCTATGCCTTATAGAAAGAGCGATAGTGAATTAGAATACATACCTACTCAATATATTTCTGAGTTTATCAAATCAATTGGATATGATGGTGTAAAATATAGAAGTTCTTTAAATCCTCGTGGTTCAAACTATGCATTTTTTTATCCTGATAAGTTTGAATGTATAAAAACATTTGTATTAGAGATCGATGAAATTGAATATAAATATCGAGCTCTAACTTGACACACTTCGGATAAACCGCCATGAACATCTACTTCTTCCTCTCTGCACTCCTGCTGCTCTTGCTGGCTTTTGCCCATGGCTGGTGGGGGGAGAAAAAAGTATTTCCCAAGATCTAAGTAAGTTTAGGGATTGTATCATTTTTAGTTGAAACAAAAGGGAAGCTCCTTGCAGATTTGGGTT
>JACKQG010004149.1_pt1 | contig 17008 bp, 15 predicted proteins | sample 8237621 | NCBI WGS metagenome assembly JACKQG01 (sample SAMN15677084, study PRJNA649215) | marine metagenome | biome: marine; feature: Black Sea; material: saline water; isolation source: suspended particulate matter (SPM) from the Black Sea western gyre | collected 2013-06-09/2013-06-10 | depth...
TTTACTTGCAATACTCATGGGCTAAGTATCGCAATATATTACAGCGTTTCAATATCAAAATGCTCTAGGCTACGCCGCAGCACTTTTTATATTTTTTACCGCTACCGCAGGGGCAGGGGTCGTTGCGGCCGACCCGGGATCCGTCGGCATGAGTCGCGGCGGCGGCGGGGCGGGGCGGCGGGGCGCCCATGCCGGGCGGTGCGCCGGGCGGCAGTTCGCCTTTCGCCTGTTTGGCCGCCGCGATGGCCGAGACCTGAGATTGCGACTTGTTGTCGACCATCATTTTATTGAGGGAGCGCCAGAAGCCTTCCAGCGCCTCCATTGATGAGCCGGTGCGGAAAATGTTCTGCGCGATTTCGTTTTTGATGCGGTCCATCAGGTCGCCGAACAGGTTGAACGCTTCGCGTTTGTATTCCACGAGCGGGTCGCGCTGCCCGTAGGCGCGCAGGCTGATACCCTCACGCAGGCTGTCCATGTTGCGCAGATATTCCTGCCAGTGTTCGTCCACCGACTGCAGAATAATCATCTGCTCAATGCTTTTAATGCGGGTGGGATCTTCGTGGCTGATTTTCAGCTCATAGGCGCCCTTAACGCCGGCGAAGACCACATCGATGAAGGCTTCCACATCGTCTTCCTGCGGCAGGTTTTTCGTGTGCAGGCCGATGGGGAAGGTGGTGTTGACCCAGGCGACAAACTCCTCGCGGCCCTCTTTGCCGTTGGCGACAGCCATTTCGGCGTTTTCGTTGATGATATCGGTGACGATGTCGTAGAGCTCGTTGCGCGGATTTTCGCTGAGCAGCACGGTCTGGCGGAAGGTGTAGATCACCTCGCGCTGCTGGTTCATCACATCGTCGTACTTCAGCGTGTTTTTGCGGATGCCGAAGTTCATCTCTTCTACGCGCTGCTGCGCCTTTTCGATCGACTTGTTCAGCCACGGATGTTCGAGCACTTCGCCCTCCTCGATGCCGAGGCGTTCCATGATGCTAGCGATGCGGTCGGAGCCGAACAGGCGCATCAGGTCGTCTTCGAGCGAAACATAGAAACGGGAGACGCCGGGGTCGCCCTGACGGGCGCAGCGCCCGCGCAACTGGCGGTCGATGCGGCGCGCTTCGTGGCGTTCGGAGGCGAGCACGTAGAGGCCGCACGGTCTTTCTTCGAGCAGGTCGCGCAGCGTTTTGCCTTCGCCCTCGAGCTTGGAATCGAGCGAGATGCTCTTGTCCTGAATCTGTTCCCGGTTCATCCAGATAACGCCTTCGCCGAGCTTAATGTCGGTTCCGCGGCCCGCCATGTTGGTGGCGATGGTGATGGCGCCGGGCTGTCCGGCCATGGAGACAATTTCGGCCTCGCGGGCATGGTTTTTGGCGTTGAGCACATTGTGCGGAATGCCCTGTTTATCGAGTAGGCGGCTGATCACCTCAGAGGTATCAACGGTGGCCGTTCCGACCAGGATCGGCTGTTTGCGGTTATGGGCCGCTTTGATCTCGGTGATCAGCGCGGTGTATTTTTCGCGTTTGGTTTTATAGATCTGGTCGTTGATGTCCACGCGGCGGATCGGGCGGTTGGTGGGGATCACCACCACGTCGAGGCCGTAGATTTCGTGGAACTCGGAGGCTTCGGTTTCGGCGGTACCGGTCATCCCGGAAAGCTTGTCGTACATCCGGAAAAAGTTCTGGATGGTGATGGTGGCCAGCGTCTGGGTTTCGCGTTCGATTTTGACGCCCTCTTTGGCTTCGATGGCCTGATGCAGGCCGTCGGACCAGCGGCGGCCGGGCATTAGACGACCGGTGAAGGTATCCACAATCTGCACCAGATTATCCTGCACCACATACTCCACATCCTTTTCATAGATGCAGTGGGCGCGGATGAGCTGGTTGACCGCATGAATGCGCTCGCTACGCTGGGCGAACTCGTCCTGCAGCTTCTGGCGCTTTGTGATTTTTTCTTCCGGCGACAGGTCGTTGTCGCCGTCCAGCTCGGAGAGAGAGGTGGCCAGATCGGGCATCACAAAATGTTCGGGATCTTCCGGGTTGAGCATTTCGCATCCCCGATCGGTCAGGTTGGCGTCGTGGCCTTTTTCGTCGACGGTGAAGAACAGCTCTTCGCGCAGTTCGCGGGCCTGCTCCTTATAGGAATCAGTGAGCATCATGTTGTTCACCTTTTCAACCAGACGGCGGCTGGCCGGCTCTTCCATCAGCGAGGCGAGCTGCTTGTTTTTCGGCATGCCCTGATGCACCTGATAGAGCCGCAGCATGGCGCCGTCGGTATCGTCCTCTTCGAGGGCGGTGAGCGCTTCCTTCATCAGCGTATTCACCAGTTCGCGCTGGCGGTTGGCGAGGGTTTTCACCGTGCTGTTGAGCGAGCGGTATTGATCGTCGGCGGAATAAGGGGCCGGGCCGGAAATAATCAGCGGGGTCCGCGCCTCGTCGATCAGGATTGAATCGATTTCGTCGATGATGGCGTAGTTGTGGCCGCGCTGCTGCACCATTTCCTCGGGGCGCATCGCCATGTTGTCGCGCAGGTAGTCGAAACCGAACTCGGAGTTGGTGCCGTAGGTGATATCGCAGTCATACTGCTCGCGCCGCTGCGGCGGCGCCATCTGGCCCTTCAGGCAGCCGACGGTCAGGCCGAGGTATTCATAGACATGGCCCATCCACTCGCTGTCGCGGCCGGCGAGGAAATCGTTGGTCGTTACCACATGCACGCCCTTGCCGGAAAGCGCATTGAGGTAAACCGGCATGGTGGCCACGAGGGTTTTGCCCTCCCCGGTCATCATCTCGGCGATTTTGCCCTGATGCAGGGAAATGCCGCCGATCAGCTGCACATCGAACGGCACCATATCCCATGCCAGCTCGCGGCCGGACACCTGCACGGTGGTTCCGCACAAACGGCGGCAGGCGTTCTTCACGGTGGCGAAGGCGTCTACTAGCAGGTCGTCGAGCGTTTCGCCCTGTTCGAGGCGCGCCTTGAACTCAGCGGTCTTCGCTTTCAGCTGCTCGTCGCTCAGGGCTTGATACTCCACTTCGCACGCGTTGATCTGATCGATCAGCGGGCGCATCTGCTTCATATCGCGGTCGGCCTTGGAGCCGAAAATCTTCTTTAAAACGGAAGTGATCATGATTTCTCCTAAAAATGGGAGGACAACATAACCACGGAACACACAGAAAACACGGAAAAAAGTACACCTTAGATACAGGATTTTTAAAACCATGACTCGTTGGTCCCGCTGGAAATTAAAACCAGATGGCGGGATCGGGAGGATTTTTCTCAAGCTCTGCGAGCTCCGGCATTCCGGAGCAGCCCTCCATTCAGAGCTGGGGATAAGGGGCGCACGGCAAGCCTGGTTGCAGAGGGCCCCTTTTCCCGTCCACAACTCGCAGTGGTTTTTATCGAGAAGCCATTCGCGTAAATTAGCGTTTATTCGCAGTTAAAAATCTCTATTCTGAAATTCCTATGGCCCGTCAAAAGAACAACAGCAAAAAAAGCGGCCGCGGCGGCGCGGGCCAGAACCGCGCCGAGACCGACGCCTTTCTGGCAAAAAACCGACAGAAGTCCGCCGTCGTTGAAACGCCCAGCGGCCTGCAATACACCGTCCGCGAAGAAGGGACGGGCAAACAGCCCGACGAATGGAGCACGGTTTAGGTGAATCAGCGCATCCTGCTCGTCGATGGAACCGTGATCAAAGACACCTATCACGGCGCGACGACCGACACCTTCTCTCTCGAAGAAGCCATTTCCGGACTCAAAGAAGGACTGCAACTGATGAAAGAAGGCGGAAAAACCCGCTTCGTGGTTCCGCCGGATCTGGCGTGGGGCAACCGCGGCGCCGGTAGCAAAATCGGCCCCAACGCCGCCCTCATTTTTGATATCCGGCTGGAGAAAGTTATCGATAGATAACGTTTAGTTCGGAGTTAATCGTTCTCAGTTCGTGGTTGAACAACCCTGAACCCTGAACTCCCACCGCTGTGCCCGTGTCGCCTTGCTGCCGGCGCAATTGAATCCGTGTGGCCTCTCTCCCGTTGGTCTGGTGTGCCAACCTCTCTCGGCTACGCCTCGGGTGGAAAATAAGAGGGCTTTCGTCAGTGCGGATTAGTGAAGATTAGTGATTAAAACGTTCCAGTCGAAGAGGGGAGGCCGGGGGTGAGGCGCAAAGAATCCCCCCCCCCTCGCTGTCAGCTGCGGGCGTTGTTACAGACTGAACTATAACGCCGGCCCGTAGGGCACACCGCTGTATGGAATCGACGGTGCATTCATGAACGCCAGTACAAGCAGCACGATGAATCCGATGATCAGCAACGTCAGCATTACGCCGTGCCAGAAGTGGCGGCTGTGAATGTGCTGATCCATTACGTGCCAGATCGCCAGCATGTTGTCATGCAGATGGTGACTCCAGTTCATCATGGTAACGACCGGATGCATTTTCCACCTCCCTCTGGAGGTATTATAATTCAAAACCCATGAAAGCGAGGGGGTTTTTTTGATTTTTTGCGCGGAGGATTGAGCCGTTCCCCTCGTTATTTTGCGCTTTCTTTTCGTGTCAATTCCGCTCTGCAGGGGGACGTGCGGGCGGGCCACGCCCATGCTTCCAGCTTGGCAGGCGCCGGCGCGGCAAACTTTCAGGGAACCCCATCTGTGCCGATCAGTGAAAATCAGCGGGTTGAATTCCCCGGCAGGATCAGGCGGAGTTGAGGCGGCGCAAATGAGTGTCGAATAATATTTATTGAGTTGCTCTAAGATGTTTAACTTCGTCTCGTTTGCGGGACATCTTTCCAATAGAATGGATAGGGGAGTCGAAACACCGGCAGGGAGTTTTCCTATGGCACACATTTTGATCATTGATGACGACGCTGAGATCCGGACAGCACTTGAGTGTTTTCTGGCTGGGGCCGGTTATTCGACTTCGCAGGCCGCGAACGGAAGCGAAGGATTGCGCCTGCTGGAGAAGGGAAAAATCGATCTGGTGATTACCGACATCTATATGCCTGAAGCCGACGGGCTGGAGGTGGCCCGTGAGATCAAAAAACGGTACAATCAGGAGTCCGTTCAGATTCCCGTGATTGCGGTTTCCGGCGGCATAAAATTTTTCGATGCCACTGTGCTTTGTTATCTGCAACAGGCGAAACGTTTTGGTGCGTCGCGGACGTTTAATAAGCCGCTGGATTTCGGCGCCATTCATGAGGCGATCCAGGAGCTGCTTGCGGGCGATTCATCCGACCGTGTTGTCCCGGCCTGACTTTTGCGTTCTGTGTCGAAGATCCTGTATTCAGGCTCGAGACTTCGGCTTGAGGGTTCGGGGCGTTCCACACCCATGCTTCCAGCGCGACCAGCGCTGGCGAGGTAAACTCTGGCGGAATTTCATCAGCGCCGATCAGTGAAAATCAATGGTTTGAATTTCCCATCCATCAGGACCAGGCGGAGTTGAGGCGGTGCGGCGGGAAGTAGAGCGGGCTTTTTTCGTTAACGAGGGAGACCTGATCTTGCGCGGGAGCGTGCCGGGGTTCTGTTCCGCGGGGCGAGGATGAGGTGCCGGATTGACCCCGGATGTGCGCGAGCAGTTCTTTTTCTTTTTCGCGCAGGAAAGCTTTGAGGGAGCGCGCTTTGTAGCGTTCGCCGCTCGCGGCGGAGTCTTCGGCGGACAGGAGCGGCTCCGCATCCTTTACAATGTGCGGGGGCAGAGAGGCTTTGGTGATGGGTCCGGAGTCTATGCCGGAGAGGGCGTAGAGGATGGAGTCTTCGAGCTCCCGTACATTGCCGGGCCAGGTGTAGTGGTTGAGGATCGCTTCGGCGTCCCGATTCAGCATGGGGGTGTCCGCGTCGTCGCCCAGTTTTTGATGGAGTTTCTGGCTGATGATCGGCAGCAGGTCTTCGGGCCGCCGGCGCATGGGCGGGATGTTGATGCGGGTGGAGCAGAGGTGGTCGTAGAGGTCGTGGCGGAAATGGCCCTGTTCGATGAGTTGTTCGAGGTCCCGTCCCGCTGTGGCCAAAATGCGCACGGCGGCCGGCGATCCACCGGAGTTGGAATCACATTGTAGATTTTGACCTTGCAGGAAATCCAGCAGCCGGAACTGCAGTCCGCTCGGAAAGCGGTCGATTTGTTCCAGTAGTACGGTTCCGCCGGAGGCGTTTTCGAGCAGGCCGCGCTGCGAGGCGGAGCCGAAAAGGGCGGCTTCCAGCCGCGGCGGAGCCAGCGCGGCACAGTTGACAGATTGCAGCGGCTTGGTTCTGCGCGGGCCGTAGCGGTGCAGGTCGTAGGCGACCAGTGTTTTGCCAGAACCTCTTTCCCCGCAAATGAGGACGGGGAAGTCTGTGGGGGCGAGGCGCTTGATCTGGTCGCAGACGGAAAGCATGGCCGGACACTCGGTGACAATCCCGTTGAGGCGTTCGGCGTGTTTACGATAGGCCAGCCGAATGGTTGGCAGAGAGGCGTCCGGCGAGGTCTGTTGATATTCCAGTGCGTGCTGAACGGTGCTGAGCAGCTCATCAATTTTGAAGGGCTTGGTGAGGTAGTCGAAGGCGCCGCTTCTCATTGCGTCCAGGGCGGTGTCGATGGAGCCGTTGGCGGTGAGGAGGATGATGCCCATCTCGTCATAGGTTTCCCGCGTGCGGTGAAGCAGTTCCATGCCGTCGATCGGCAGCATGGAAATGTCGGAAACCATCAGATCAAAGCGGCTAAACTGAAGAATTTCGAGAGCTTCCTTTCCGTTGGCCGCCGGAATGGTGTCAAACCCCTGCCGGGAAAGCAGTTTGGCGAGAAGTGTGAGAAAACCAGAGTCGTCGTCTACAACCAGAATGCGCGACATATCCATCCCCCTTTCAACGCAACCGCCCGTTGAATACGAACCGGCGGCTGTATATACATCCTCCCCCGAGGAAACGCGGGTTTCTTATAAACATTTGCGGGAAGGGGCGCAACCCCTAAATTGGGCGGGGAAACCCGCCTTCGCCCGGCGAGCTATGGCGGACAAGACGGTGTGCCGGGGAGAGACAGAGATTAGGAGGCGGGGATCAGGGGGCAGGAAGCAGGGGGCAGGGACAGGGATAAAGGGGAGGGAGCCGGGGGCAGGAGTCAGGGGAATCACAATATATCGCTTAGCGATATATATAGACGGCCAAGGGCGGGAGCTCCGGAGCTTTTATTTGTGGGGCTCGTGCAAGGAATGTGACGGCGGATGGATGTTTGTTATTGGTCGTTACGCATTCGATCTGTAAAGATAGCTCTATCTTTCTTCGTCTCGGTAGCTCAATTGGATAGAGCATCGGACTTCGAATCCGGCGGTTACAGGTTCGACTCCTGTCCGGGGCACCATTCGACTCGCTCGTTCAACGAGCTCGCTCATGGCAGGCACCTCGGAAGAACGATGAGTGAAGATTGAGGGTTTTTGACTTTTGACTTCTGACCCCTGACCACCGCAGGCGGGCTGGATGTTTACAGCGAGGGTTTGGCCAGAAGCTCGTCGACCATGTCGATGAGCTTCTCCCGGAGAATCGGTTTTGTCATGGCGTTATCCGCGCCGTACTCTCTGGCCACCGTCACGCAGGTTTCCGAATTGTAGTGCGGTCCGCCGCCCGAAATCGCAAGGATTTTAATTTTGGGGTAGAGCGTCCGGGCTTCGCTGATCAGTTTGATGCCGGACATGTCCGGCATGACGATGTCGGTGATTATCAAATCGAACGGAGTCTCGGAGAGTTTTTTGAGAGCTATGATCCCGTAGCCGGTAGAGAGAATGGTGTGCCCGCACGGAAGCAGGATTTGTTCGAGCACGTTTCTCACGGCGGGTTCATCATCCACGATTAAGATATGCGCCATTGTTGAGCTCCCCGAGCGTTCGCTCTTTTTCTATTCTTTCCGAACACGGGTGGAGGGGTCGTCGATTTCGACCCAGCCCTTGCCGTCGGTCCACCACGCTTCGCCGCCGTCGGTGTCGAGGATGATCAGCTCGCCGCCGGCGAGTTCCTTCAGCTGATAGTTTCCTTTGCGCCGGGTGTTGGCGCCGCGCGGGCTGCCGATGAAGATCCATTTCATTTCTTCGCGGCCGAACCGCCAGAGATCCCCGGTGGTGGTGTCCATCCAGAACAGGACGCTGTTGACGGTGAGGGGCTGATAGCGTTTTTCGAAGAGCGCGTCGTCGGTTACCGGGCGCGGGTGTCGGGTATATTGCGGGGTATGTTGCGGGGTATGTTGCGGGGTATATTGTGGGGTCTGTTGCGCGCCCGCGACGGTAGCGATGAGACAGATGAGACAGATGAGCAGAATGAGCTTTTTCATGATCTCCCTCCCTTTAGCTTTTTGATTTTATCGCGATGCGGCAAAAGGTCAAGGGGCGGAGGTCAGAGGGCGGAGAAATTATAATATATCGTTTAGCGATATATATAGATTTCCAAAGGGTGGAAAATAGTTGCGTTAATCGCCGTAGCCGTAGTTGTCGGCGATAAAATCGAGGTCTTTGTCGCCGCGGCCGGAGAGGTTGACGAGGATGCTTCCGCTGCCCATCTCTTTGGCTTTTTTCATGGCGAAGGCGACGGCGTGCGCGCTTTCGAGCGCGGGGATGATGCCTTCGAGCCGGCAGAGTTTGTAGAAGGCGTCGAGGCATTCTCTGTCGTCGGCGGTGGCGTATTGCACGCGGCCGGCGTCTTTGAGGTGGCTGTGCTCGGGGCCGACGCCGGGGTAGTCGAGGCCGGACGCCATGGAGTAGACGGGGGAGGGTTCGCCGTTTTCGTCCTGCAGGAGGTAACATTTGAAGCCGTGGATGATGCCGGGCATGCCGTAGGTCATGGTGGCGGCATGGTCGCCGGTTTTGGTGCCGCGGCCGAGCGGTTCAACGCCCCAGATTTCGCAGGGGTCGTTGAGGAAGGCGGAGAAGAGGCCCATGGCGTTGGAGCCGCCGCCGACGCAGGCGGTGACGACATCCGGCAGGTTGCCGGTCATTTCCTGGAACTGTTCGCGGGCCTCAATGCCGACGACTCGCTGGAAGTCGCGGACCATCATGGGGAAGGGGTGCGGGCCGACGACGGAGCCGATGCAGTAGATGGAGTTTTCCGGGTCTTTTAGATAGGCTTCGAAGGCGCTGTCGACCGCCTCTTTGAGGGTTTTCAGGCCGTGGGAGACGGGGACAACTTTGCAGCCGAGCAGTTTCATGCGGATGACGTTGGGGTGTTCTTTGGCGATGTCGACTTCGCCCATGTGGATTTCGCATTCGAGGCCGAAGTAGGCGGCGGCGGTGGCGAGGGCTACGCCGTGCTGACCGGCGCCGGTTTCGGCGATGAGTTTCTTTTTGCCCATGTATTTGGCGAGCAGGGCCTCTCCCATGCAGTGGTTGAGTTTGTGTGCACCGGTGTGGTTGAGGTCTTCGCGCTTGAGGTAGATTTCGGCGCCGCCGCATTGTTCCGACATGCGTTTGGCGTAGTAGGTGGGGGTGGGGCGTCCCTGGTAGTGTTTGCGGATGGCGCGCAGCTCATGAATAAAGTCAGCCGATTTGCTGATTTTGAGGTAGGCGTCGTGGATGTCTTTCATGGGGCCTTCGAGTTGCGGAGGAAGGAAGGCGCCGCCGTAGTCTCCGAAGTTGCCTGCGGCGTCGGGTGTGTTCTCGAGATAGTCGCTGTAGTCTTTTTTCATGGTCGGCTCCTTATGAAAGGTTGTTCAAAACAAGACGTTAAGCTTAGAGAAAAGCTGGCGGTCGGGCAAGAGGAGAAAGGGGCGGAAGTCAGAGATCAGAACCCAGAGGGCAGGGGTAGGGCGAATCATAATATATCGCTTAGCGATATATATAGATTTCAACGGGGTAGACCTTCGGGGCGTTTGTTTACGGCAGTTCCTGATCGAGGGTGTCCCACTGCGCGATTTCTTCGAGCAGGGGCTGGCAGGTCATAAACGCTTTAACGACCTCGGGGTCGAACAGGGATCCGTCGCAGCGGCGGATTTCTTCCAGAGCCTCTTCGGCCGGGATGGCTTTTTTGTATACCCGGACGGAGCGCATGGCATCGTAGGCGTCGACGACGGAGAAGATGCGTGCGCTCAGACAAATTTCATCGCCTTTGAGGCCGCGCGGGTATCCGGAGCCGTCATATTTTTCGTGATGGGAGAGAATAATCTCGGCCGCGCCCGCGAGCTGTTTGCTCGATCGGATGATGTCGTAGCCAATCTGGGGATGATTGCGCATGACGGCCCATTCCACATCGGTCAGCTTGCCCGGTTTGAGCAGGACGCAGTCCGGGATGGCGATTTTGCCGATGTCGTGAAGCAGGGTGCCGCGGGCGAGGTCGTCGAGTCGATCCCGGGGAACGTCCATTTCGTCTGCAAGAATCATGGCGAATTCACGAACGCGAATGCTGTGGCGTCCTGCCGATTTTTCGCGGGCATCCAGCATGGCGACCAGGGCTTCGAGCGTGAAATCATAGGAGCGGCTCACTTCATCGTAGGCGCGGAGCAGCGCCTCGCTTTTTTTCTGCACCAGCTCTTCCAGGTGTTGCTGATAGAGCTGGTTTTCTGCCTCCAGTCGGCGGTTTTCGTCGCGAACCCGTTTGATTTCAACGGCGCGCGCCACGGTCTTTTGGAGCTCCGGCCCGGTAACGGGTTTGATGAGATAGTCCACCGCGGAGCCGGTGCGGATGGCTTCGGAGGCGTTGGCTAGATCCGGATTGCCGGTGACCAGCACAAACGGAACATCCGGCGCGATGACATTCTGCAATTTCAGCAGGTCGATGCCGGAGCTGCCGGGCAGGACGATATCGGAGACAATAACATCGTAGCTGTTGGCGCGCATCAGCTTCTGTGCGGTTTCCGCATCTATGGCGGTATCGACCTGGTGTCCGTCGGCTTCCAAAAGGGATTTGAACAGGTGGCGGATGACCTCCTCGTCGTCAACGACTAGGATTTGTGCTGGGGCCTATGATTTTGAATTTTCATTTCGCTTCATAATACCTCCTGCGCCACTTGATTGCGGCCGTTTCTTTTAGCACGGTATAGCGCATCATCGGCGCTTGAAAAAAGATCATCTGCCCGACGCCCTTCGCGATAGGATGCCACACCAAAACTCGCTGTCAGGCCGTCGACGGCAGTAAACTCGCAAGCTGCGTAATCGCGGCAAAGCCGCTCAGCTAACGGCAGGGCCGTATCGGGGGTTGTTTCCGGACAGATAATAATGAACTCATCACCGCCCCAGCGGCCGACCAAGTCGCAGGAACGAACAGAGTTTTGTAGCTGTTTGGCGGTTTCTGATAGAATGGTGTCCCCGACGAGGTGGCCGAGTGTATCGTTAATGGTTTTAAACTTGTCGATATCGAGCAGCATGATCGACAGCGGCCGGCCATACCGCCAGGCGCGCTCTATTTCCGCAGCCATCAGTTGATCGAGCCGCCTGCGATTGTAGAGTCCTGTCAGCTTGTCTCGCGTGGCCAGACGCTCGAGCTCTTCATTATTGAGGGCGAGCTCAGTGAGTGCCTGCCGCAGCGCCAGATGGTTGCGGATCCGGGCTTTTACAATCGTTTTGTTGACCGGCTTGATAATGTAATCCACGGCGCCCAGACCCAGGCCGAACGCCTCGTCTTTCTGATCATCCTTCGCGGTGACGAAAATCACAGGAATGTCCCGTGTTTTTTCTGACTCCTTGAGATGCCGGCAAACTTCATAGCCGTCCATCCCGGGCATATTGATATCCAGTAAAATCAAATCCGGCATTGGATCCTCTTCCGCGATTTGCAACGCGGCTTTGCCGTCCTGAGTTGTTTTCACGGTCCATTCCGCTTTTAAAATCGAGGCCAGTGCGAGCGCATTGGTTCGCATGTCGTCCACAATCAAAATGGTTTTTGGGTCGGGCTCGTTCATTTTAAACCAATAAAGTGTACCAGAAAACGCGATAGATCAATAGCGGAGGGTTGATATTTATCTGGATTGTGCAGGCGGTTATCCGCAGCGATCGGGACGGCGGCGATGAAGTGCCGGGAAAACAAAGAAACGCTTGTGCCGCGCCCCGCGCCACTGGTAGAGTCGGGTTTGCTTTTTCAGCTATAGAAAACCCTAAGGAGTATCCACCGATGAATATTTTGCACGTATGCGCCAACCCGAAGCCTACCGAACAGTCCGTTTCCAAACAAATGGCCGCGCGCTTTTTTGGCAAACTGATGGAACTGAACCCCGATGTGGTGCTCAATAATGTCGACCTGTACCAGGAAAAACCGCCGTATTACTCCAACGACCTGTATCGCCGCATGTGGAATCCCGTCTTTGACCCGACTTACGAGCCCACCAAGGCAGAAGAGGCCGCCGCCAATTACGCCACGAAACAGGCGGAGCTCTTTAAAACCTCTGACGTTCTCGTGCTGACCATGCCGATGTGGAACTTTTCCGCTCCCGGCGTGATGAAAGCCTGGATGGATCAGGTGCTGGCTCCGGGACTGGTTTTCGAACCGACCGATGACGGGCCGAAGCCGCTGCATAACATCACCGCGCTCGTTTTGCTGGTTTCCTCCGGCGGTATTTATAAAGAAGACGACAACCGTGATGCGCTTAGTCGCCAGATTAACGCGGCGTTCGGATTTATCGGCATCAACGACATTCGCATTGCCTGGGCCGACGGCCAGAACCCGATGTATTGCAGCGATTGCGCAGTGCGCCGCGACATGGCGTTTGAAGCCGCCGAAGAGCTGGCTGAAGACCTCGCCGAAGAAAGCGCATCGGAATAGCACATCGGAATAGCGCTCCTGTGGAGCGCGGAATAATGGAGTACGGGAGTGATGGATTATGGGGCACAGAAGCCGAGGAATCTTCGCCGCTCCGATGCTCCAGCGTTCCATTATTCCGACAAGCCATTTCTCTAATAATCTTCTTCCATGAATACGTTCATTAAAATCTGCGGAATCTGCTCCCGGTCTGACCTGGAGCAGATTTGCGCGGCAGGTCCAGACGCCATCGGTTTCGTTTTCTGGCCGGAGTCGCGGCGCTATGTGCGGCCTCAGCAGGTCGCGCAATGGCTGCCCTCGGTTCCGGAGGGCATCAAAAAAGTCGGCGTATTTGTTGAACCCGCCGCCGCAGAGGTCGAGGCGGTCGCCCGCGAATGTCAGCTCGATATCATTCAGATCCATCAGACGTCCAATGGATGGAAAATCGACCGCCCGCTTTTCCAGGGGTTGGAAATCTGGCTGGCGCCGAAAATGGAGCAGAGCGTAACGTCTGCCGTTTTGCAGGCGGTTCTGCCCGAGCCATCCGTGCTGCTGGCCGACTCGTTCAGCCCGTGGACCATTGGCGGAACCGGAGCGGTCGGGAACTGGAATGCCGCCGTTCAAATGAAGCAGACCCTGGGCAAGCCCTTGATGCTTGCTGGCGGCCTCAACCCCGATAACGTGGCCGAGGCCATCGAAACGGTTCAGCCGTGGGGCGTGGATGTGAGCTCCGGCGTCGAAAAAACACTGGGCGTTAAGAACATTCGCAAGGTGAAGAAATTCATCGCCGCGGTTCGCGGTTCAATCGGAGCCTGACCCACGACGCGGACGGATGCACCTCTGTGCCCATCGTCCGGCCCATTGTTCGAGCGAGTGTTTTCTAAATAAACCGGAACCTCCGCCGGACCGCATCGGCCTGTCCAGAGGGTTATCTTCCCGCTACGGGCGTGTCCCAAACGGACCAGAAGATAAAACAGGGCGCAACAGCTCGCGGGAAGAAGAACAAACCGGGCAAAACACAATCAGATCACTCATAATATAACTTTAAAAACTATCAGAAGCTATTTGTCGGAACAGGTTATGGTTTGATAAGATGAGAGGTGACGATTTCGCCGCGTGATGGATGGAGCTTCCTCATGAAGCTGAGCGGAATCTTTTAATCCGGAAAGAGACCCTCCGTGAGAAGCAAACGACCATTTATGTTGCTGTTCCTGATCGCACTGGTTGCGGGACTTGCCCTGCGGACCGCGGCAATCCCTCGGGATGCGGAGTGTGATTTGAAGGCGGCATGTGTGGTTGAAATGCTCCCATTCATCACCTTCACGGAGGCCGCACCTGCCGAGACGGAGCAGGTGCTCTCTATCGCCGTGCTGGGAGACGAGCCCTTCGGGGCCCGGCGGGGATGGGCCTTGGACTCCATGGCATCGGAGGCCCGCAGCGTGCGGATCACCCAGGTTTCGTCGGTAGAGCAAATCCGCGAGTCCGGACAAACATTCGATGCGGTCTTCATTGCGCTCTCCGGGGCAGCCCGGGTCCGCCAGGCGCTCAACCACTTTTCAGAGTCGGGGACATTGCCCATCGGGGAATCAGACCGGTTCTGTGAACAGGGCGGGATGGTCTGTCTGCGCAAAGCCAGCAATCGAATCCAACTGGGTATCAATCAGAAGGCCGCGGAAAGGGCCGGGCTGAAAATCAGCTCCAAACTGTTGGCACTGGTTACAGTCGTCGATACAGAGCAGTCGGGCAGGAACGAATCATGAAGCTCTTCCATAGTGAATCCATCAGAAGTAAGCTGATCGCCGTCATTCTGATCACAACGAGCGTGGCGTTGATCTTGAGCTCTATCGGAACGATCCTTTTCGAGCGTGCGTCGGCCCGCAAGGAGCTCATCACGAACCTCTCCGCGATGGCGGAATTGATCGCCGCCAACAGCTCCGCGGCGCTCAGTTTTGAAGATACCGCGGGCGGGAAGGAAATTCTCTCTGCGCTGTCGGCCAACCCCTGGGTGGTCGCCGGGGCATTGCGTCGGAGCGACGGAACCCCGTTTGCACGCTATGCGGCCCCTGGGCAGGAACAACAGGCAGAGACCTATTTCGGATGGCCGGAGGATCTATGGACCCAAGCACAGGGGCCGGCTGGGGTGCTCTTCAATAACCACCTTTGTCTGGGGCGGACCGTGTTCCTCGAAAAAACCCCGGTGGGCTCCATTCTACTGGTGACGGATTTAGGGAGGATGGATGAGCAGGTAAAGTTTTCCATTATGACGACCCTATTGATTATGTGCGGGAGTTTTTTACTGGCCGCCATGCTGGCCGCCTGGCTTCAGGGCCTGATCTCCAACCCGATTCTGCGCTTGACCGAAACGATGGCGAACATCGCGAAGTCAGGGGATTATTCCATTCGCGCCACGCCGCATGGTCATGACGAACTGGGAGACCTAGTAACCGGGTTCAACAGCTTGATTGAACAGTCCCAGTCCGGGAAGCAAGCCCAGGCAAACTTCAATGAGGATCTTGAAGCGCAGGTAAAAGAACGAACCGCGGAGATGTTGTCCGCCAAAGAGGTTGCCGAAGCGGCCAGCGCGGAAAAATCGCAGTTTCTCGCTAAAATGAGCCATGAGATTCGCACCCCGATCGGCGGTGTGATTGGCATGCTGCAACTTTTAAAGAAAGAGGAGCTGTCCGACCGGCAGACGCGCCATATTTCCACGGCCTTGAGCGCAGCGAAAACGCTTCTTTCGGTTGTCGGCGATGTGCTCGACTTTTCTAAAATTGAGGCGGGCCATTTGGAGTTGGACCATATCGAGTTTGAACTGCCCGATGTTCTCGACCAATCCGTTCGTTTGCTGGCCGGGGAAACCCGCTCAAAGCACGTGGAGCTCACCTGTTTTGTCGAGGAGGATGTTCCCCGCACAGTCATTGGCGACTCGACCCGATTGCAGCAGGTTCTAATCAATCTGGTCGCGAACGCCGCCAAGTTCACGGAGCAGGGCGAAATCCACGTGGCTTGTGAGCTGGCAGAGTGCTCCGGCCGTGACGCGCTCGTGCGGTTCCGTGTGCGTGATACCGGGCCCGGCATTCCGCCCGAACAGATGGAGACGATTTTCGCGGCGTTCGCGCAGGGCGATACGTCGATGCGGCGTCGGTACGGCGGAACCGGTCTCGGATTGGCGATTTCCCGCTCGCTGGTCGAACTGATGGGGGGCGAGATTTCTGTAGGGAGTGTTGTCGGCAAGGGCTCCGTGTTTTCGTTTAGCGTGCGGCTGAAGCTGCCCGAGGATGCGGCTCCGGTGCCGCCGCGCCGAATCAGCCCTGCCGGCATGCGGCTGCTGGTCGTGGATGACAGCCGGGCCTCCCGCGGCATTGCCCTCGCCTATGCCCGCTCCTGGGGTTGTGAGGCCGACGAAGCGGAGAGCGCCGCCGCCTTGAACGCACTCTCGCAGGCGGCGGCGGAGGGCCGTCCGTATGCGCTGGTTGCCATGGATGAGAATATGAAGGGGCAGGGGGTGCGTCAGCTGGCAAAGCAGATCCGCGAATTGGTCGAGGCACAATCTCCGCGCCTCATTCTTTTCAGCCGCACCGAACTGTTCAACGATGAGGATCTGCGGCGCGACGGGATCAGCGCCATGGTTGCAAAGCCGATCCGGGCCTCAGACCTCTATGATGCCATGATGATTGCGGTCAATGGGGATCCCGTGTCGCCGTCCCGTCGTCCGTCTGCGAAGCCGGCTGCTGCGTCAGCGATCGCACGGGGCGTGCGCATTCTTGTGGTGGAAGACCACGAAATCAATCGGGAAGTGGTTCGGGAAACTCTTTTGCTGCTAGGGCATCAATGCGACTGCATCTCCTCCGGATCGCAGGCCCTGGATGCCGTCGTCTCCAGACGGTACGATCTGGTTTTGATGGACTGCCAGATGCCGGGGATGGACGGGTATGAAGCCACGGAGATCATCCGCGCATGGGAGGAGGAGCAACCGCAGGAGCAGCACATCCCCATTGTTGCCCTAACCGCCCAGGCCATGCAGGGAGACCGGGATCGTTGTCTTGCTGCCGGTATGGACGATTACCTAACCAAGCCGATCCAGATTGAAACGCTGGAAGCCACGCTGCGGAAATGGATGCCAATAACCACCCGCTCCGGACAGACCGCATCGGCGGGTGAACAGGCGAGGGGTGGCGGCTCGGGGGTGCCGTGCCTATGTGATCTCGCAGGGCTGCCGTTGGGGCGTGTGGGTGCAGAAGAAATTGTGTTTGAAGAGGGCGGGAATATTACTGGGCAACGTGTTGGGGGGAGGGTGGGCCCGGTCGGGGGGGGGTCGCGCCGGGAAACTGACGACATCGGGTCGGCGCCGGCATCC
>JACKQG010004152.1_pt1 | contig 17002 bp, 14 predicted proteins | sample 8237621 | NCBI WGS metagenome assembly JACKQG01 (sample SAMN15677084, study PRJNA649215) | marine metagenome | biome: marine; feature: Black Sea; material: saline water; isolation source: suspended particulate matter (SPM) from the Black Sea western gyre | collected 2013-06-09/2013-06-10 | depth...
GTTTTGAACCCATTACCATCTCTTTTTACAAGCCACTTAGCGGAAACTAAAGATTAAGCGAAGATTTTTCTTCATAGATATTAAATTCACGGTTTAATTCCTTTTAAAAAAAGAGTAAGAGTGAAAGATCGATTTCGCTATTGCTCCTCCTTGACCTAGCCAGCTAAATAATGGCAGCGACCAAGTTGGTCATAGGATCTTTGTTCCAAAAATCCACAATGAGACGATATACATAGTTTTGTATGTACATTTTTACACACGATTCAATTATAATGGAGTCCCTGAGTTATTGGTTAAAACTCAACTTGCAATTTTGTAAACCGAATAGCACATGGGCAAATCATTGGTCAAACAAAATGCAATCAAGGGCTTATGAATGTTTGCCCCCATGAAAAGATAATAACCTTTCAACAGATTGACACACCCTCCCACATCAGGTATCCTTGCCTTGTCTGGGCAGGCCCGGCGCGGCGGAAGACTCTCAATCCCGCCAGGTCCGAAAGGAAGCAACGGTACGGAACTCTCTCCGGGTGCCGCCGACATCCTGCTCAGATATTTTTATTTCAAAGACAGTATTTAATTTGGCCCTTCAAATGATGCCTCGTTGGTTACAAATCCTCCTCGCAGCCGCAATCGGTCTCGCCGCCGGACTATATTATGGCTGGAGCATCGCCCCTGTCGAATATATTGAAGCATCTCCTGGCGCCTTGCATATCGACTATCGCAGCGACTACGCCATCATGGTCGCCGAGGCCTACAAAAATGAAGGCAATCTTGATCTTGCCGCCCGCCGTCTGGGATTACTCGGCAGCGCCCCTCCCGCTGAAATCATTCAGGAAATTCTTGAATACTCTGAAAAGGCCGATTATTCAGAGGAAGACATCGAATATCTTGAAGTATTGATGAAAGCGATCAAACCCTGGCAGCCTTCCTTTCGGGAGATCTCTCCGTGAAGATGGATAAAATCCCCTGGCATCTCCTCGCCGGACTCATCCTTGGCCTTGGGCTGGGTCTCCTTATCTCATGGGTGATTGCTCCGGTAGAATACACCGATGCCCCACCATCCATTTTGCGAAGCGATTTCAAGGAGGAATACCGTTCTTTGATCGCCTCTGCTTACGCTTCGACCAGTGATCTCGGGCGAGCAGAAAAACGCTTGGCAACTCTGGGCGATGCGAATTCAATTGACCTTCTTGAAAGCCAGGCGCAGCGGGCACTCGCATCCGGAGAACCATCTGCATCAAGAAATGCAATCGCTGAGTTAGCTGCTGATCTTGCGCAAAAAAAAGTGTCCAATCTGGTGACCGCAACCAGTACTCGCTTCCTGACCCAAACATCCCTGCCCCCTACTCCAACAGGAACACCTCCTACGCCTACAAAAATCATAGCCACATCCGAACCTGCCACGGCCACATTAACGCCCGTGCCCATTTATACACGCACCCCACGCTCCACTACGACAGCAAGCCCAACAGCGGGCGCGCCCTTTATGCTTTTATCACAGGATGAAATTTGCAGTACGAATATATCTGAAGGGCTATTGATGGTCTATGTCAGCGATTCTGCCCAAAATTCTATTTCTGGTGTTGAGATCATCGTCGAGAGGGATGGGGACGAGGAGCATTTCTTTACTGGTCTAAAGCCAGAGTTAGACCACGGCTACGCCGATTATGCAATGGATGCTAGTCAACGCTACAGACTACACCTGGCCGCTGGAAGTACCGCCGTTACGGATTTGAGTGCGCCACCCTGCCAGGATAGCAACGGGGATCATTATTGGGGCAGTATACGGCTAAGATTTCAGCAACCCTAGACAAGCAAGATTATTAAAACAAAATACCCCGAGAGCGAAAAATTTCCCAGGGCATTTCATCTTAAAAATAGCTATTTAGGGAACCATGGGGTTATTAAGCGCCCAATCATTTCCCAGCATTATTTCTACATCTGATCCCGCAGCAGGGTCAAAACGGAATATGACCTGTTGATTGCTATTTGCCTGGACAAGATCGAGGATATAGCGGAGCGTGTACAAATCTGCGTTGTGCAGAACAACAGTTGTTTGGTCATAGGCTTTGTCTGCACTGCCGATGCCAACAACATTCATCCCTTGAGATGAAAAATAAACTTGTGAACGTGCGGCAAGTTCAGTCGATTCAACAATTCCATACGCACCATTTAAAATATTAACACGCGAGCCTTCAGCCTGCATCAGGGATACGGGATCTCCCACAGCCAGCGGACTTAGTGCCCCACCGGTTGTGAAAATTTCATCCCTCATTTCACGAATTTTATCAGGGATGGGTTTTACAATTGATAGACCATCAGGGGATCGCTCAATAATGCTCATTGTGTAATCAATCACCCCACGCTTAATCTGGCTTATGTCAATTTGAGTGGCCAGAGTCGCCAACTTTAAGGAATCTTCAAAAGTCATATTTGAACGCAACCCCGCAGAGGCTTCATTATAGATATCCGGGGCCATCGCCACCATTGAAGGAAAATTCTCTACCGATAAAACCTGGTTACGCAAGGCCATGATGACTTCCTGCTGGCGTCTGGCTCGATCTACATCGCCGCCATCTGTACTTTTGCGATCACGGGCGTAGGCCAGTACCATATAGCCATCCAGAGTTTGGCAACCTTTCTCAATCGCCTGCTTTGGCTTGGAACCAATTGGGTCAACGCGAATTTTTTGTGAAATACAGATATATAACCCACCCATTGCATCTATGGCTTCTTCAAATGCGTGGAAATCGACCTGAGCATAGTACTGGATCGGAACACCGATGAAACGCTCGATTGTCTGCACAGCAAGTCCAGGGCCACCACCCGGCAATTTATATTGTTCGCCTAATGCGTAAGCTGTATTGATCTTGCCATAACCAAATCCACCAGGAATATCAACCCACATATCACGTGGGATGGAGAGCATTCCAGCCGTTTTACTAACCGGATCAATGGTGAAGAGAATCATCGTGTCAGAACGCGGTGCATCACTTTCCAAATCTCTTGCATCCAAACCCATGAATAAAATCGTGACCCGACTACCTCCGTCCCAGGATTCGGGTAAATTGCTTTCAGGAGCTTCTACCACTGATTCTGGCTGCGGTGCACCCCCGTCGACAGGTGCTTCCGGAGAATCAACAACCGCCATCCCGGGAAGGTTGATCATCGTAATACTTGCCACAAAACCACGCAAAAAAGTATATGCACTTATTGCCAATACCAATGCAATCACCCAAGGGATAATCATTCCGAGGGAGAGACTCTTAATATAGGTAAGGATCTTCTGGAAATCAATCTTCTTTTCATTCATACTATTAATCCAATTTTAGATAGACCATATCCTGGCCCATATTTTTAAGCCCTGTTTCGGCCCAATGGTTCATAAATACAGAGTCTTCTTCCAATGCAGCCATCATTGCCGGAATCGCGCGGGGGTCAGCAATAATTGCCAAAGCACGGATCGCTCCCAGGCGGGCAGTTTTTACTTGAAGAATATTTTCTCCAGTTTCACTTTCTTCAAACACTAATAATAACTCATCAACCGCCGCAATTCCAACTTTGGATAAAGCGTTGGCAGCCAGTGTCGAGACCATCGAGTCCGGGTCATGTAAGGCTTTGACCAAAGCGGACACAGATCTATCATCCGGGTGAACTGACAAGCCCAATGCGGCACATTGACGCACCTCTACTGATTCGTCATCGAGCGCGGCAAGCATCCAATTCACATCCGCATTTTCGATCTGAGCTAGAACGCTCAATGCCCACCAGCGATGATTGGGATCGGGGGAATCCAATAGATTTTTCATAGCCGGAAAAGATTTCTCACCCTCCGCGACCAATTTATTCATCGCAGATTCAGCGTGTTTGTCGTCTCCACTGGTTAACTCAGATATTAAAATGTCCATAGTGAACATTGCACATCAGCCTATTTAGGTTCAGGAGGCGGGACGGGCAATTCGTTGACAGAGGTAGCCACCCATTTATCGCCTTCGTCAATCAGCATGACGGGAATATCATCCACAATCGGGTATTTACGATCACACTCCTGACAGATCAGCCAGGAATCTTTTTCAAGTGTGAGTAACCCTTCTTTTTCCCGTACACAAGCAGGGCAACGCAGGATTTCAAGCAAATCTTGACTTACCATTATATTCTCCTTGTTCAAGGCGGTATTTTACCAGAGTTTAGACTTCAGACTTTAGACTTTAGACTTTAGACTTTAGACTTTAGACTTTAGACCTCAGACTATAGACTTCAGAGGTAAGACATCAGTTACTGACATAGTTCCGTTTTCTTTGCCAGTTTTTCCGGGTCTTCGGTACCAATCCCTACTTCACAGACAGCCTGCCACGGCTCATAATGGGTGTTGAAAACATCCTGGTTAATGATTGTCCCTCCCCGAAACACGGTGCGCGATACAGAGACATCTGCACCATCGGCATCCCAATCCACTTGCCTGATCTGCCCTTCTTCCAATTCGTCAGATTCCTGAATAAGGGGGCCCGGGGGTGAGACTATGTTCTGGGGACCACTGGCATTCCAATCAATGCTTCGGCCATCGGAGGTGGAATAGAATTTCCAGGTCAAATTACGGCCGCCCACATCCATATAAGTTTCCATCAATAACCAGTTGGATGTATCATTGGTAAATTTGAAATCGACCAGCGGGAAATAAACCGTTGCATCCAACCCAACCAAACTTAAATCACGACCGCCACCAGGATTTTGTTCATAATAAGATACTCGATAAGCATGAGAGTGCCGCTCTGCGATCGGGAATCCAGCAAAAAAGGCTGTCCGGAATAAAGTTGTGCTCACCTGGCATACACCTCCGCCCACCCCCTTGATCGTGCGTCCGCCATAGATAATTAGCGCTTCAGCAAAACCATTTTCAAGGCTGATATCATCGAGGACACTGCCCATCGAAAAAGTTTCACCGGGGGCTATTAAGACTCCATGAAAGGCCGCTGCTGCCGTCTGAATATTCTGAATTCGCGGTGCGCTGGAACCATAAAAATAAGAGGTTTCAGAACGCACCAATTCGGTAATCCCCAATTCTGATGCGCTCGTTGTATCCAGCACGGCAGGATTATCAGAAACCACCTGTACCGCAATCTCATGCGCACCATCCAAAATACTCTGATTAATAAATGCAACGCTGCCTTCAATATCTACCACGCGTCCGATCACTGCTGGAAGCAACAAATCCAACTGACGGGTTTCATCGTTGAAAATAAAGCGGGGATTTTCAGCAGGGCGATCAACCTGCGCCCCAATATCGATCAGCATTTCATAGAGCGCGCCCGTTTCAAGCACGACTTCCAGGGTGCTACCGTTTTCGGAATCGGCCCGCCGCACGATAATCATCTCTGCAACTGTTGGGACGTCGAAAACCCAGGGACCGGGATCATTTTCGGTCGCACCACTCAATCCCAGGGTCAGGGGCGCACTCAAAATCTGACGGGCTATTTCAGCCTGAGATGAGACATCGATCAATTGAGGATGGACTTCATCTACAAAGAGCATCAATTCTCCATCACGGAAAGTTTGTAACTGCATACTCAATTGGATCAGGGCAGAATCTACATTAAGATAACGTCCCAACTGACCTGGCTGGGCGACCACCTCTGTGCCATGAATGGCAAGAGTCGCTTCAATAGGCGGTTGGTCGATCTCCAATGCCAACCTTTGGAGGTAGGCGTAGGCAACATTCTGATCGAAGATGATCGCTGCTTGTGCTGATTTCCCCTTCTGACGGGCATCGAGTTGATCGGAGAATCCGCCAAATAGTCCACCGGAACGTCCCAATTTATACGCGGACTGGGCAGATGCCGAAGCATCAAAAACCATCCCCAATTCCGCGGGCGTTGTAGCCCAGATCCGTTCGCCGTCACGTAAGAGAATTTGTCCCGAATATGGGAATGTCAATTGTTGATTTAGCCTTACCGCCGCATCAGCGGGACTTATCCCGGAAAGATCCACTCCCGCCACCGAGACACCAGGGAAGATCCGCCCGGCATAGACCAGTTGATAACCCAGTGTCCATACAAAAAGAGCAGCCAGAAATAGCAAAAAGCCACCGCCTAATGCTGCGAAAATTTGCATCGCAATAGTAGCGTCTTGGGAAGTTTGGGGAGTATAGGAGGTGGTTGTCATGATAGATGATTATACCGTGTTAGGAAGAAATAGAGAGTAGGGAGTGTAAAGCAGAGAATAGATGCTCGCCACAAAATCAATCGGAAACAACTTTGTTACTCTGTGCCTTTGTGGTGAAATCTAAAATCGTATCTTAGGTATCAACATCGGCGTATTCGACTGATACTCTGCATAAATTTCCCCAAACTCCCGAAGCAACTTTCGTTCTTCAAAATAGGCCCCGATGACAATATAAATTGTAGATGCAATAAAAACAACAAGCATATTGACCGTCATCACAGGAGACAACCAGATGAATAGTAAGCCAAAGGTGTAGAGCGGATGACGCATATAGCGGTAAAGGCCAGAAAGAACCAATCGGCTCTCTCCTTTGGCACGCGGCGAAATGATCTGTCGCAACCCCACAAATTCCCAAAGATCGGTTTGGTAGAGACCGACAAGCACGCCAAATGCCGCCAGTCCTTGCGCAAGGAGCAGTAGAGTTAGCCAGGGTGAGGGTATTTGGTAAAGTGTGCGGTCAGGCAGGTTCCGCATCAGCCAGAGAATAGGGATGAAGCTAAATGTCGAGAAAATATTATAGAAGAGGCGATAAAAATGCCTCAACTTTGCACCGAGCAAATTATCAAGCGTAGCTTTGACTTTCAAGGACGCCATGACAGAATGGACAAGCCCCCAAATTACTACCGATAAAATTAACCAGATCATTTTTCTCCTATACAATTTGAACCGCGAAGTTGCCGAGAAAGAGTTTTTAATTTTTTCTTGGTGTTCTTTGCGTCTTGGCGGTTAAGAACTTACCCAAACGCTAAAACTTCAACCTGCTGCCCACCAGCTTCAACCAAATAATAAGGCATCCAGGCCACTCCGAAGTCATCCACAAAAATATCCGCTTTTTTCGGCGCAAGGGTCACTTCGCTGATATCGTTGACCAGATCCCCCCAGCGGTCTCCGATCTCATCAAGCTTCGCCTTGAATTCGGCTTCGAGAACATTGATCTGCTCTTCGAGATCGTCAATTGCCTCGATGGATTCTTTTACATCGGCTTTGGCTTGTTGGGTCAGACGACGCTTTGTCAGCGAAGTCGTCAGACGTCGTCGCCGTCTGCTGAACATACTCAGAACATTCTCAGCATGAGTCCCCATCTCTTCCATTTTCCGATCATCGAGTTCATCTTCGTCCTGTCGCAGCTCACGCTCCTCCCTCTTCAGGCGATTTTCCAGCGTGGTTAGCTTGCGTTCATACTGTGTGCTGACCTTATCAATTTCAACATCCCGATTCTCGCGGGCTGCATCCGCACAAGCACGAATAAAATCGGATTTCGACATGTCTGGTCCAGCATAAACCTTCAATTTCAGATTTGTACGCGCCTTGATGGTTGTCGAGCGATAGAGCCAATCCTTGAAATCTTTTTGAAGAGCATTCATCTGCTTTGCAGTATTCAGTGGTGGCTCCAAACCAGCAAAACGGGATTGTGGCGCAGGCATTTTTGTCAATAGATCGCTTTTTACACGATCATAATCATCCCAGCGCAGCGATCCACGGTCGTCGGGATCAGTCACCAGCCGAGAGCGGGTGATCTCAGTGTCTACAGCATATTTTCGATCTAAAAATCGGACTGTGGCAGAAGCAATCAACGCTGGTCTATACAGGATGCCGACCTGCTCCGCGTCCTCACTCAGGGGGCGATTAGCGGCAGAAAATGCCTCGGTCAGACTTAAGTTGAAGGGCAAAAAATATTCGCCATTTCCGGATGGGATGGCGGGTCTCGTCTCGCTGCCTCCATCAAGGGAATCTTTGGCGCGGTTGCGTTCAGATCGCCTCGGTTTTCCATTAACGGGAACAGGCTGAAAATCCGAGAGCGAAGCGCCCGCAGCCTTGGGTTGGGTCGCCGTTTGAGAGGCATCCTCCGCCATCACAGACTCTGATTCCCACCTCGCCCCTGCGAGCTGATTCAAGGCCGGGATCTGCCTCCGTGTCATCGGCCCAGCAAGATAATTCATCGCCCAGCGTGTACGGAAAAGAGAGGGCTGTTTCTCGTGGACGTTATGCAAAATAAAAGAACGTTTTCCGAGACTGGAAATCAGCTTGTCGTATGCCCGCCGATTTAGCCCACCTGCCGCACTTTCCAACCCGTCAAGAAGACGAGCTTTATCCTGCTCAGTTTGCAGTTTGCCAATAAACCAGCTACCCGCATTGGAGAGAGCTTTGTAGTCGACATCGACGGGGTTTTGTGTGGCGAGGATCAGCCCAACACCAAACGCCCGCGCCTGCTTCAGCATCCGTAACAGTGGCGGCTTGGAGGGTGGGTTTTTCTGCGGCGGGAGGTAGCCGTATATTTCATCCATATAAAGCAGGGCACGCAGGGAAGTTGCCCCGCTCTGGGTGCGCATCCAGGTTTCAACAGCAGAAAAAAGGAGCGTGACGAAAAACATCCGCTCGGTCTCACTGAGATGCGCCAGATAAAATACGCTATGACGAGGCTTGCCTTCGGGCGTGAAAAGCAAATCCGGGATGTCGAGGGCTTGCCCTTCGCGCCAGGTCTCGAAAGAAGGTGCGGCAAGGATGGCGTTGAGCTGCATCACCAACGCTGTACGCTCCTTTGTCGGAAAGAAGGCATCCACGGAAAGCGCGCCAAGTTTATCAAAAGGAGGGTTTTGGGTTTGGAGGATCAATTCGGTCAGATCAAGACTGCGTCCGTTGCTCCAGGCATGTTCGAAAATATGCGAAAGGAGAATATGTTCTCTTGAACGGAGAGGATCTATATTGTTGAACCCTACCAAACCAAGCAGGGCGGTGACGGTGCTATTGATCTTTTCGCGCAGTATTTCGCGGTTTGATCTCCAATCCAAATCCGGGACAGCCAGGGATGATAAAACGCTGACAGGGATACCCGCATCTGAGCCAGGGGTGTAGACAGCAAATTGGGCTGCATTTTTCAGGGCACGCAAACGAGATGAAGTAATCCCCCATTTTGTAAGACCCGACTGCCAGGTTTTCGCGGTATCGGAAGCTGTTTCTTCAATACTTTTTCCGCTGCGACGCGCGCTTTCCGAATCTATCCAGGGTTGAAAATCCTGCGGGGCCAGGTTCGGGAAATGAAGCAGGAGATTGGTCAGATCTCCTTTTGGGTCAATGATCAGTGCGGGGATCCCCTGCAATGCGGCTTCTTCGAGCATTGTCACACAGAGTCCCGTTTTACCAGAGCCTGTCATTCCCGTCACGATTGCGTGAGTCGTCAGGTCAGGCGGATCGTAATAGAGGGCTTTTTCAGTTGGTTCGCTTTGGGGGTTTTCAAGGGTGCGGCCGAGATAGAATTGCTTATCAGACATGAAGGCTCCTGCGAAAATATCAGAACGAATGTGCTAGGCTAAATTTACCCGAAATTGAAGGAATTGGCAACCAGGTATCGTGCGATCAGCACCAGATTGCACCGAAAGGGACTACCCGAAGATTTTTCTCATAGCCTGCCGGGGTTGGTGTTGACTCTGGGTCAGTTGATGGCTCCCGCAAAGTCGGAATCTCTTCCCCGGACACACGTTCAAATTCCATCAGGAATTCCCGTGCAATTGCGATATTATGAATAACAAGTATATTCTCGTCATTACGTTCTTCTGCGCTGCGGCTGAAATTATACGAACCCGTTATCACGATTCGTTGATCAATGATAAAAACCTTATGATGCATCAAACCATCAATATTATCCTGACGCACATTCAGCCCAGCCTGCAGGAGGGAATCATATTCCCCGCCCTGATTTGACCTGGTCTGCGACTCATCAAACACTCCCGCAACGATCACCCCGCCTTGCGCACGCCTTTGAATGGCATCGGATATATCGTCAGATGTGAATGAAAATGCCATAAAATAAATACTCTCTTCTGCCTCATCCAGCAGGTCGATGATCACATCGGCAACGCCATCATCTGGTGAGAAATAAGTCTCAATAGTGGTCCCCTCCACTTTAATGCTCGGATTGGGTGTATCCGATACTGTATCAGGACCAAAGTGGTCATCCACATACATCTCGTCAAATTCTTTCTGGTAATTTTCCGCCAACTTCACCGAGTGGATGCGGAGCAAATTATTATTATCTTCATATCCACCACCGATCGTGAAATTCATCGAACCGACCCAAAGTTCCGATCGGTCGATGATCACAAATTTATCGTGCATCAACCCCTCGCGGCGGTCACCGATGATCGGGATGCCGGCCTCGATCAAATCCTGTGGGACGTCACGATCACGGTTATCGCTTTCCATCACGATCCGAACCTGTACCCCTCGATGATGAGCATCGATCAATGCATCCCGGATGCTCCACAGGCTGAAGCTATAGACTGCCAAATCCACGCTGAGGCGGGCGTCATCTATGGCGGCAGCAAGCTGACGGTCGGGTCCGCCACGGAGTGAATCCGCCTCGGGGTGAGAGGGATCAGTGAAATAGAGTTCGAACCAGCCACCATCCACCCCATATCCCACATCCAGAGGAATTTCTTTCAAATTCCCTCGCAGAATCACGGGTGTCTCAGTAGGTGGAATCTCGGCTGGATTCGGCTCACAGGCGGCCAATACAATAAAAAACAGTAGAATGGCTAGGGCTTTTATTCTCATGATTACCTCAGTAAATTTGATGATTGATTATACTGTGTGGGGTATAATTCTGCGTCTCCGAAAAGGGGCTCAATAGAAATTGCCAAATTCAATCTCTTCTTTTTCCATGGATAAACCCTTGAGCAAAAAACCCTTTAATGCCAACCGTCAGATAGCCCGTGCAGCAGGGACTGTCATGTTGGCTTTCGCCTTCGGACAGATCGTCGGTTTGCTGCGGCGCGTTCTCGTCGCGCAGGCATTTGGCGCCGGGGTTGAACTGGATGCTTTCATCGCAGCCAATCGCGTCTCCGAGACTCTTTTCAATCTTGTGGCGGGCGGCGCGTTGGGATCGGCTTTTATCCCGACATTTACGGGTTTCCTCGCCAGGGAGGATAAAAAATCTGCGTGGAAATTGGCGAGCGCGGTCGCCAACTGGGTCACCCTTGTCCTGAGCTTGCTGGCCGCGCTGGGAGCAGTTTTTGCACCCCAAATTGTCCGTCACGCCCTGGCCCCCGGATTTTCTGGCAACCCCGCCCAATTCGCATTAACGGTAACCCTGCTTCGCATTCAATTGGCTTCTGCGATTCTCTTCGGGTTAAGCGGCCTCATGATGGGAATTCTGAATTCGCATCAGGTTTTCCTGATCCCCGCGCTAACCCCATCCATGTATCAGTTGGGAATGATTTTCGGTGTTTTGGTTCTCACCCCGAAAATGGGGATTTACGGTCTCGCCTGGGGCGTGGTGATCGGCGCGCTTTTCCACCTTGTATTGCAAATTCCCAGCCTACTCAAAAAACGCGGGAAATATTCCCTCACCCTGGGAATTGGCAATGCGGCTGTAGCAGAAGTAATTCGTCTGATGGGACCACGTCTGCTGGGCGTAGCGGTTGTACAGCTTAATTTTTGGGTCAATACCTGGTTGGCCTCACGCATGGCGCCTGGCTCCGTCGCCGGGATCGAGTATGGCTTTGCCCTGATGTTGATGGCCCAGATCGCCATCGCCCAATCCATCGCAACGGCTGCAATGCCAACCTTCGCCGCGCAATACGCGCTGGGTAAACTTGATGATGTGCGCAGCTCACTTTCAGCGTCGATTCGGGGTGTCATCTTGCTTTCTGTTCCGGCCACAGTTGGACTAATTACCCTACGCGTACCCCTGATTACTCTCCTTTATCAGCGCGGGGAGTTTGATGCGCGCTCTACGGAGATCGTTGCCTGGGCATTGCTCTGGTACGCAATCGGATTGGTTGGGCATTCGGTGATGGAAATACTGGCCCGCGCCTTTTATGCCCTCCACGATACAAAAACACCTGTCCTGGTGGGGATCGGAGCGATGAGTCTGAATGTGGTTTTTAGCATCGCCTTTGCCGCACTGTTCGAGCGGATTGGCTGGATGCCGCACGGTGGTCTGGCGCTGGCAAATTCCCTCGCAACCGCGCTGGAAATGATCTTATTGATGATTTTGATGCGTAAACGCCTGAATGGACTGCACATTTCAAGCATCGCAAGAGGATTTGGTCAGGCAGCACTTGCTGCACTGGGGATGGGCATCGCGTTATTTTGGTGGAATCAGGCCAATAGCACGTCTGCACCGTGGCTTGTCGCTCTTGGCGGAATCGCAATTGGGGGAGTTATCTATCTTTTGGGGATCTGGGTTTTGAAAGTCCCCGAAATTCAACAGGTTGCGTCCATTATTCGTAGACGCTTTTCTTAACCGCCAGGACGGCAGGTTTTAAGAGCTTTTCCTGGCGTTTTGGCGGTTAATTCTTTACTCTTTTACCCGCTCAATTTTTGCCCCCAACGCCCTGAATTTTTCTTCCACATCTGCGTAGCCACGATCAATTTGGCTGATATTCCGAATGGTGGATTCTCCCTCGGCGGCCAGGGTTGCCAAAAGCAAAGCCATCCCCGCACGAATATCAGGGCTGTCTACCTTCTCGCCATAAAGTCGGGCAGGGCCCTGGACAATGCAGCGATAGGGATCACAGAGAATGATTTTTGCCCCCATCCCCACCAGTTTATCGGTGAAATACATCCGCCCTGAATACATCCAATCGTGGAACATGACCGTACCTTCCGATTGGGTTGCCACCGTAATGGCGATACTGATTAAATCAGTGGGAAAGGCGGGCCAGACATTGGTTTTGATCTCTGGAATCGCATCGCCATGATCGGTGATTATTTTCATCGATTGTTCGTTGGAGACAAGCAGATCATCACCATCCACTTCCCAGCATACCCCCAGGCGCTGCATGACCAGTTTGACCATATCCAGATATTGCACGCCGGCATTGTGGATGCGGATACTTCCTTTTGTGACCGCAGCCGCACCAACAAAACTGATCACCTCGAGGTAATCTGCGCCAATTGTAAATTCACCACCATGTAAATGAGAAACACCTTCAATATGGAGGGTGTTTGAGCCGATCTCCTCAATCTTTGCACCCAGAGTATTCAGCAGATGGCATAATTCCTGAATATGCGGCTCAGAAGCTGCATTCCGGATTACAGTTTTTCCTTTGGCAAGGACTGCCGCCATGACCGCATTTTCTGTAGCAGTTACGCTGGCCTCGTCCAATAGAATATCTGCACCGGTCAAACCATTGGCATGAAATTCAAAGACACGGTCAAAATTCACTTCTGCGCCGAGGGCTTCCAGCGCTAAAATATGGGTATCCAGCCTTCGTCGTCCGATCACATCTCCACCGGGAGGCGGCAAACGCAAATCGCCGAATCTCGCCGTTGTGGGGCCAGCCAGCAAGATGGAGGCACGAATGCGGCGGCTGAGTTCCATATCCAGCGCACGAGGATCAATATTTTTCGCGCTGATCTCCCAGGATGTATCCCCGACATCCTTCACTTCTGCACCCATGCTTTCAAGCAATATACGCATATCTTTTACATCGCGTATCTGGGGAATATTATTCAAAATGACCGGCTCATCAGTCAATAGTGTCGCTGCCAACATTGGCAGGGCTGCATTTTTATTCCCTGCAGGTCTTACCTCACCCTTGAGTGGAATACCGCCTTCGATTATGAACTTTTCCATCTTTCACTCCATTTTTTGAATTGCCAAAATTGTAAAGCAGAAGGGGAAATATTGCCAATCCGTACAAGGATGAGATTACAAAAGTGAAAGCACTATGCAAAATATTTACTTTATAATGAGGAACTATGAATATAACAATTGGAATCCCTCTGGCTTTGGGATGGGCTGCCGCCCTTCTCGTGAATTATCTCGCTGACGTTTTACCTGCCACGCGACGATTTACAACGCCTGCCTGTAAGCAGTGTGCCGCCAAATTCGCCTGGACAGATTATCTGCTTCTAAAAGGTTGTTCCGCTTGTAATCATCCCCGCGGCTGGCGAATGTGGATCACTCAAGTTCTTGGTGTGATGGCGACGATCTATATTTGGATTTCTCCACCGGATGGATTGGATTTTTGGCTTGGATTCGTCTTACTGATTTATCTCGCTGTTGTATTTGTCATTGATGTTGAACTACGTCTTATACTCCATCCAGTCAGTTATTTTGGCGTTCTTCTCGGTCTATTGGTCGGTATCAAACTGAATGGAATCCTCCCGACCTTGTTTGGCGGTGTGCTTGGATTTGGGATCATGTTTGGTCTATATTATTTTGGGGTTCTCTTTGCCCGCTGGATATCCAAACGACGTGGTGAAACCGTGATAGAAGAAGGGGATGCGCTAGGATATGGTGATGTAAACCTGGCTGGTGTTTTGGGACTTATGCTCGGTGGGAATATAATTTGGTTAGGTATTTTGATGGCGATCCTGGCAGGTGGATTGGTAAGTATTATCTATATCATTTGGATGTTGGCATTGAAACGCTACGAAGCTTTTGCTGCAATCCCTTACGCTCCCTTCCTGATTTTTTCCGCAATATTTTTTATATATTTTTAATTGTGTTACTAAACTCTTAGATAAATCATTCTTCCAGACTGGGCAAAGGTCCGGTTCCCAACCGATACCCAAATCCGCGCACGGTCAGGATATGCTCGGGAGTGGAAGGATCAGTCTCAAGCTTTTTTCGCAACATCAAAATATAGCGTCTTACCAGAGCAGTATCCTCTGACCGGTTCTTTCCCCAGACAGCCTGCACCAACTCCTCCTCTGAGGCTACTTTACCTTTACGCTTTACAAGCGCTTCAAGCAGGCGATATTCTGTAGGGGTCAGCTCAAGTGTTTTTTCCTCAAAGTAAGCCTGGTATTTTTCAGTATCCAGAGAGACCCTTCCATGAATTAAATAACCTGTCTTGGAGTCAGTACTCTTTACCCGGGCCAGCAATGCCTGGATACGCGCAACCAGCTCCTTGAAGCTAAAAGGTTTTGTGACATAATCATCAACACCTAACCGAAAACCACGCAATTTATCGGTCTCCGAGGTTTTGGCCGTCAGCATGATAATGGGGACATCGCTCATTTCACGGAGTCGGGCGCAAACCTCCCACCCATCCATCCCTGGCAACATTACATCCAGCAGAATGAGATCTGGATGCTGTTCGTAGGCCAGGTGCAAACCAGCCGATCCGCTTAGTGCACCGATAACCTCGAAATCGTCATCCGCTAGAAATTCACTTAGCAAGTGCACCAGGGTTGGGTCATCATCGATCAGCAAAATCCTATTCATTTTTTGCCACTTTCAATTTAAATGAAAATCTTGCCCCCCCATCGGAGGGCGCTTCAAAGGTTAGCGTACTGTCCATTTGCTCCAGCATACGTTGAGAGAGGTAAAGACCCAGGCCGTATCCGTAAACACTTTGTGAATCTTTTACGTCCAGTCGCTGGAAGCGGCCAAAAAGCAAGCTACGCTTCTCTTCCGGGATACCCGGCCCAAAGTCCCGAACATCAATGATTACCTGTCGTTTTTGCTGCTTTACAGACACAATCACAGATCCATCTGGTGCATATTTTAAAGCATTATCAACCAAATGCAGCAGAATACTTTCCAAAGCGTCTTTCGCCGCCCTCACTTTTGGTAATCCTGGTTGCAACTCAACTTTTATGCGGTCAACATTTTCTGATGCACCCCAATACTGAGTGATATGTTCGAATACAAGATCAAGTGACAATGGGGCAATGTCTAATTTTAGACTACCCGCTTCGATTGCAGATACATCCAGGATCGATTCGACAAAACGCGTCAATCTGCGGACTTCATTTTGCATCAATCCCAATGTATTTTTATCTTTTACCCGTCTTCTCGTTCTGGCAAGCATTAGTTCCAACCCACCACCCAGATTATTTAATGGATTTCTCAGCTCATGAGAAACCATGGAAACAAAATCGCTTTTAAGTTGATCGAGTTCTTGTAAGCTTTTGTTTTGTTCCTCAAGGCGGCTGTAGGCCTCCTCAAGAGTGGCTGTGCGCTCAGCCACTTTATCTTCCAAATCGTCATTAAGTTCTTCCAATTGAAGATGAACTGCGCGTAATTCTTCATAAGCAGATTGAATTTTATTGCGCTGGGTAATTTGATGGCTTAAATTATGGGCAACACCGGCAATCAAAACCTTCCGGGATTCTGTTTCCAATGGAGTAAGTGATAGTAAATAGGGAATATCGCGCTCACTCGAGCTTTTCTTTACTTCCAATGCTTCAGATATTTTTTTTTCTGAAACATTTCTAAGGGCGGATTCCGGAAATTCAGCAAATACAGATAATAGTGTTTGGATTTCTTCGCCCGGGTTTTCCAATCTTTGAAATGCCGGATTGCTGAGAATGATCTTGCCAGTTGCTTCACAAATAAATGCCGGATCTGCAAGGTTTTTAAATAATTCCCAATATTTATTTAATTCAGCTTCGCCGGCTCGTATCCCTAGGCGGATGATCAGCATCAGCCCAAGCAATAAACTCACCCAAACCCCTACAATGGAAAAGTTACCAGTTAGTCGCAGGTTTGCAAGTACGAACCAGAATAATGCCAACACCAAAGCAATTGGAAGCACTTTCTGAATTTGAACACTGCGTCCAGTTTCAAGCCGCCTTTGATAAAGGTTCATCTCTTTATCTTTAGTTTCCGCTAAGTGGCTTGTAAAAAGAGATGGTAATGGGTTCAAAACGTGATAATCTTGTTTCACTAAAAACGGATTTCACAGGAACCCATTACCATGACGAATCATATCATAAGCACACTCAGTTTACTGCTACAAAACTTGCCGGTTGGTACGAATCTTGCCCTTTTACAATTCATGTGGATGCTGGTCAGTGGCGCCCTATTGCCCAATCGAGGAGC
>JACKQG010004153.1_pt1 | contig 16998 bp, 16 predicted proteins | sample 8237621 | NCBI WGS metagenome assembly JACKQG01 (sample SAMN15677084, study PRJNA649215) | marine metagenome | biome: marine; feature: Black Sea; material: saline water; isolation source: suspended particulate matter (SPM) from the Black Sea western gyre | collected 2013-06-09/2013-06-10 | depth...
CCTGCGCCAGATGGTCCACGAAATCCCATTCTGGCCTGCTGTCTTCGATGTAATAAGTGCCGACGACGAAGCGATCTTCGTCCAGGCTCTCCCACATGTAGTTGAACATGTGCGGGTCATACAGTTCTTTCGCCATTGCGCAATCCTCCTATAGTTGGTAGCTAGTGTATTGGCCAGGAGGCCCGAGGGCCTCGATCCGATCGGTTCGTCAGCGTGAAGGACTTTCTTCGCCAGAGTCCTAGATTCGCTTCGAGAGTTCTTCCGCCTCGTAGGCGCGGATGTCGTCCATGAAGCTGAAGCCGACGGGAACATCTTGCTGCAGGCAGTAGGCATCCCACACCGCGCCGAAGGGCATGCCCTTGAGTTCTTCCAGCAGCGCCAGGCGCGCCGTGTAGTCGCCGGCGATTTCCAACTCGCGCATCTGGTCAATGGGCTCCAGCAGGGCCAGGAGCAGCGCCCTCAGCGCATTGCGTGTGCCGATGACCCACGCCGCGATGCGGTTAATGCTGGCGTCGAAGAAGTCCAGGCCGATGTGCACGCGTTCCAGGAACCCGCCGCGCACGGTCTCTTGCATGATGGCCTGCAGTTCGTCGGAGAGGGTGACCACGTGGTCACTGTCCCAGCGCACGCCCCGGCTGACGTGTAGCAACACCTCGTCCACGTAGAGCAGCACGGAGGAGAGCTTGTCGGAGATCACCTCGGTGGGATGGAAGTGACCGCTGTCCAGGGTCAGCAGCACACCGTTGGCCACGGCGTAGCCCAGGTAGAACTCGTGCGAGCCGACGACATAACACTCCGAGCCCAGCCCAAAGAGTTTGCTTTCCACGGCATCACGATTGTACCTGAGGTCGAGCTTTTCGGCAAAGATGGTGTCCAGCGAGTCCTTCAGCAGGAGGCGCGGCGTCTTGCGATCCACGGGGATGTCCTTGAAGCCATCGGGGACCCAGTGATTGGTCATACTAGGGCTGCCCAGCTCCCGCCCAAAGTGCGCGCCGATGTGGCGGCAGGCGATGGAATGCTCGATCCAGAACTGGCGGATGCTCTTGTCGTAGCTGGCGAGCGTGAAGCCACTTGCTGCCAGCGGGTGCGAGAAGCAGGAGGTGTTGAAGTCCACACCGTGGTTGTTGGCCTTGGCCCAGTCCACCCAGGCGCTGAAGTGCTCCGGCTGCAGTTCGTTGCGCGCCACGCGCCGTCCGCCCGTCTCGGCGTAGATGGAGTGCAGGCTCAAGCGGTGTGTGCCTGGGATCAGGCTGTAGGCCTTGTCCAGGTCGGCCCGGAGTTCGTCGGCGGTGCGGGCTTTGCCAGGATAGTTCCCGGTGATGGCCATTCCACTCCCGAGTTCGCCACCTGGCGTCTCAAAGCCGCCGACGTCGTCGCCCTGCCAGCAGTGCAGGCTGATGGGGACTTGCGCCAGGGTCTGCAGTGCTTTGTCTGTGTCCACACCCAGCGCGGCGTACCGCTCACGCGCCAGGGCATAGGCCTCTTCGATCTGCTTGGATGTGGGGGTTTTCATCATGCATGTCCTCCAGGTCTGCTAGCTGTATGTTCCGTGTCTCATCGCGGCAGCGATGAACGCTTCGACGTTTTCCATGGACGTGTCTGATTGAATGATGTGTGCGGGAGAAATCATATAGCCACCCCCGCGACCCAGAACTTCGATCTTGGCCTTCACGTCGGCCTCAATCTCCTGCGCGGTGCCGAAGGGGAGTAGTTTCTGCTGATCAATAGCGCCCCAGAAGGAGAGTCTATCGCCGAATTGGCTCTTGAGGTCCTCTGGCTCGTGCCCCGGAACGTTGGGCTGCACCGGGTTGAAGACCTCCAGGCCGACCGCAATCCACTCTCCCAGGATGGGGGCAACGGCGCCATCGCAGTGCTGCATGATGATCACGTCGGGGTTGATGGCCTTGAGTTCGCCATAGATCTCCCGATAGGGCTCTTTGAAGTAGTTGCGCCACATCTTGGGGGAGATGAGCATCCCCTGCTGTCCCCCAAAGTCGTCGCCGGCCCAGATGCCGTCCACGCCCATCGAGACCAGCTTCTTGCCAATGGCCAGGGAGAAGTTCTTGGTCTTCTCGATCAGCGCTTCCACGTAAGGTTTGCCCAGGGCCATATCCATCAACAGCTTCTCCATGCCTGCCGACAGGTGCATCAAGTCGAACATGGTGAGTTCCATGTCACCCACAATGAAGTACTCGTCTCTGTACTTCTCGATGTACATCGCGGCATCGTCGAAGCGACCGTCTGCCAGGGGGTCAGGGAACTCAAACGCCTCCACGTCTTCTGGAGTCTCAAAGTGAGACATGGGCGCAGGGCTGACGACCTCCATGTAGACAGGCCCCTGGCGCATCTTCATGTTGAATTCGTTGATGACGTAGTCATCCTCATCCACGGGATGTTCATAGCCCCGAGGAAGGCTGGCACCGACGACCACGCAGTCACTGCCCATGGCCACGCGCAACTCGTTGCCCGAAAGGCGATAGGTGACGTCTTCGTAGTAGGCGGAGGTGTAATGCACAGGTATACCGTACTTCTCTCCGAAGCCGTCCAGCAGCGAGCGGCACAAGTCGAACTGGATAGGCACCCGGTCGGGGATTCCCGTGCGCCGCAAGGCGGTCAGTACACGTTCTTTCGAGTTCATCTCGAGTTCTCCTTTCCCTTATCTGCAAACGCCGGTGGTCTACCTCTTTCGTGTTGATGTCCTCTCTTCACCGCAGAGCCCGCGGAGCACGCAGAGATTCTTTGGTTTTCTCAGCGTGCTCGGCGGTCTCCGCGGTTGAAAAACGGTCGAAACTGGCGTCAACACGGTTAGGGGAGACTACCCAAACGCCCAGCCGGACTCAATCCAGGTGGAAGACCTCTTCCAACTCCACCATGCTTTGGTCGGCGTGGGCGCCGCCCAACCCCTCGAAGTAGGGGGCCATGAATTCTTGCCACTTGGCGTTGATCTCTTCCTGCGCCATGCCATGCAAAGCTGACTGGAAACTCTCTGGGGTTTCAAAGTAGCCGAAGAGCAGACCGTCATCGTGCATGAACAGCGAGTAGTTGTGCCAGCCTGTTCGGCGCAGAGCGTCAAGCATCTCCGGCCAGACGGCCTGGTGGTGCTTCTCGTACTCTTCGATCTTGTCCTCTCTAACTTTGAGGATAAATCCTACACGCTTCACGTCCTTTTGCTCCTTTCCATTCCATGTCTCTCCATGTCTCCATGTCCACGGTTGGAATGGGACTGCCTCGAAAACAGCGCAATGGCCCAGTGACGTCCCTTGCGGATGGACTGGGCAGGGACAAGCCCTGTCCCTACTTCCTGTGGACGACTTCCAACGCGGCGTTGACGATGTCCCACTCGCTGGGAATGGCCTCCAACTCCAGGCGGCCGCTGTAGGGCAGAGGCACATCCTCGGTGGCCACCTGCACGATGGGAGCATCCAGCCAGTCGAAAGCCTCCCGTTGCACCCGGGCGGCCACCTCGGCGGTGAACCCTCCTGTCAGGTGGCCCTCGTTGACCACCACCAGCCGCCCGGTCTTCTTCACCGACCGGATGATGGTATCGGTGTCCAGGGGTTTGAGGGTACGAGGATCAATGACCTCAGCCCCAATCCCTTGGCGGGCCAGCTCCTCGGCGGCATTCAGGGCAAAGAGCACCATGCGCGAAGTGGCTACGATGGTCACGTCATCGCCGCCGCGCTTCACGTCGGCCACGCCGATGGGGATGGTATACTCTTCTTCGGGCACGGAGCCGGTGGTATTGTAGAGCAGCTTGTGCTCGATGAAGACCACCGGGTTGTCGTCCCGGATGGCCGATTTGAGAAGGCCCTTGGCGTCGTATGGCGTGGAAGGCTGAATCACGATCAGGCCAGGGATATGGACGTACCACATCTCCAGGCTTTGGGAGTGCTGGGCGGCATTGCCGCGGCCGCCACCTCCCTGCGTGCGGATGACCAGGGGCACGCGGGCCTTGCCGCCGAACATATACCGCGCCTTGGCGGCCTGGTTGACGATCTGATCCATGGCCAGGGTGCTGAAGTCAATGTACAGGATCTCGACCACCGGCCGCAGGCCGGTGATGGCCGCACCGACGGCGATCCCGCAGAAGCCGGCCTCGGAGATGGGCGTGTCGCGCACCCGCTTGTCGCCAAACCTGTCGAACAACCCCCGGGTGATCTGGAACGGGCTTCCGAAAGACCCCACGTCCTCGCCCAGGATGCAGACCGCTGGATCGCGGGCCATCTCTTCGTGCAGGGCTTCGTTGAGCGCTTCCCTGTACTGCAACTGACGGTCTGCCATCGCCTCTCTTTCCTCAGGCATACACGTCTTCCCACAGCGAGCTGATCTCGGGTTCAGGGCTGTTGATGGCGAACTTGACCGCGCTGTCTATCTCCGCCCGCGCCTGCCCGCGCAGCGTTTCCAATTCTGCTTCCGAAAAGCCCGCCTCCCCCATCAGGTAGCGGCCAAACCGGCTGATGGGGTCCCGCTCGGGTGCTTTCCACGCCTCTACCTCGCTTTTCAAGCGATAGGTCAGTGGATCGCCCACCGAATGACCCTCGATGCGGTAGGTCTGGGCGACCAGCAGCGTTGGGCCGTCGCCGCGGCGCGCCCGGCAGACGGCCTGGCGCACCGCTTCGTACACGGCCAGCACGTCGTTGCCGTCCACCGTGAGACCCGGCAGCCCAAACCCCAGAGCCTTACGCTCGATGCGTTCGACGGCGATGAAGGGCCTGCTGGGGCTGAACTCGGCGTATTGATTCTCCTCGCACAGGTAGATGACCGGCAGCTTCCACAGGGCGGCCATGTTGGCCGCCTCCATCAAGATGCCCTGATTGCTGGCCCCGTCGCCGAAAAAGCAGACAGCCACCTGACCGGAGCCGCGCAGGTCGGCAGAGTAGGCCGCTCCGGTGGCGATGCCGATGCCGCCACCGACGATGCCGTTGGCTCCCAGGATGCCCAGGTCCAGGTCGGCGATGTGCATCGAGCCGCCCTTCCCCTTGCAATAGCCTGTCGCTTTGCCCAGCAGCTCAGCCATCATCAAGCGCGGGTCGCCGCCTTTGGCCAGACAATGACCGTGACCGCGATGTGTGCTGGTGATGTAGTCATCTCGGTTGAGCGCTGTGCAGGCGCCGACGGCCACGGCCTCCTCACCGGTGTAGGTGTGAGTCGTGCCCCGGATCATATCCTGGTGATACAGCGACACGGCGCTCTCGTCAAAGTAGCGGATGAGCCACATGCGGTAGTACATGTCGGCCAGTTTGTCATGGCTGGGATTCATCACCGCACCCTCACACCAATTTGCGAAGCTGGCGCACGATGCCGGCAGCGTCAAGGCCGTAGTGGGCATAGAGGGCTAAGGGCGGGCCGATGAGCGCATATTCATCTGGGAGACCATGCCGGCGGAATCTGCAGCAGGCGCCGGCCTCGGCCAGCACCTCGGCCACGGCGCCGCCCAGCCCACCAATGATGTTGTGTTCTTCGACCGTGAGCACAATGCCGGTAGCGGCCGCTTCCAGCACGGCCTCTGCGTCTATGGGTTTGACCGTGTGCATATCTATCACTCGAATCGATAGGCCATCCTCGGCCGCTAGAATTTCGGCCGCCTCCAGCGCAACCCCCAAAGGCAGGCCAGTGGTCAGCACGGCCGCATCACGTCCGTCGCGCAAGGTGATGGCCCGCCCGAAGGCGAAATCGGCCGGTGGGCGCTCATACACCGGCTTCTCACGGCCGCGCCCCAGGCGGAAGTAGATCGGTCCAGGATGGCTCACCGAAGCTTTCAACGCTGCCTCGGCCAGGGTGGGGTCCACAGTGCCAAAGACTGTCAGATCAGCGAACGATCTCATGATCGAGAGATCCTCGGTGGCATGATGCGAGGAGCCGTAGAATCCCATCGTGATCCCGGCGTGGTGGGCCAGGATACGAACCGGCAGGCAGGGATAGCATACGTCGGTACGGATTTGCTCGGCGCACAACAGGCCAATGAAACTGGCATAGGTGGCGACGTAGGGCAGTAGCCCGGCCGCCGCCATGCCGGCCGCGGCTGACACCATGTTCTTCTCGGCGATGCCAAAGTTGAAAAAGCGATCCGGGTGAACCTGAGCGAAGTCGCTCAGCCGGTTGGAGTGCTTGAGATCGGCAGTCAGAACCACAATCTCAGGATGGTCTTGCCCCAACTCGGCCAGCACCCGTCCCCAATTGAGGTAAGGCGCCAGGCGAGTGGAGGTGGGCAGATCCCAAGTTTCGGGATGCAAGGTCATCGGTCTCCCTCCAGTTCGGCCAAGGCTTGGGCCTGGTCATCTGGGGCCAGGTAGCCCAGGTGCCACTCGAATCTGTTCTCCATGAACGACACCCCCTTGCCAGCCACCGTATGGGCGATGATCACCGTCGGCTGGTTGGAGGCCGGATCGGGCAGCCCGTTGAAGAGCCGCAACAATGCTTCGAGGTCATGGCCATCTACCTCCCGGACTCGCCAGCCGAAAGCTGCCCATTTGTCAGGCAGGGGCTCGATGTCCATCACTTCGGAGGTCTCGCCATCCACCGAGACGCGGTTGCGATCCACGATGGCGATCAGATTGCCCAGGTCAAAATGCGCCGCGCTCATAGCTGCCTCCCACACCTGGCCCTCGTCCATCTCGCCATCACCCAGGAGGACATACACCCGGTAGTCACGCCCGGTAACCCGCGCTGCCAGGGCCATACCAACTCCTACCGAAAGTCCATGCCCAAGGGATCCCGACGAAAAATCAATGCCTGGAATCTTGCGCATGTCAGGATGATCGCCGAAGGGGCTGCCCAGCCGGGTGTAGGTGTTGAGGAGCGCGGGGTCGAAGAAGCCCACATCGGCCAGGAGAGGGTATAATCCTACCGCGGCATGACCCTTGGACAGGATGAACCGATCTCGATCCGGCCAGCCTGGATTCTGGGGATCGTAGTGCAGCACGTGATAGTAAAGCAGGGCGAAGATCTCCGCCGCCGAGAAGACCGATCCATAGTGTCCGCTCTTGGCAATGGCAATAAGGCGGATGGTTTCCATACGACAGAACCTGGCTTTGTCTCTCAGGGTGGATAAGATTGCTTCTCGATCTGTGGACATGTAGCATCTCCCTGGCCGCATCTATCTCATCAACAACCCACCGTTCACGTCAACTGTGGCCCCGGTGATGGCCGCCCCCGACGGCAAACAGAGGAAGGCGACCACCTCCGCTACCTCTTCAGGCTGTATGAACCGGCCAAGTGGGATTTTAGCCTGCAGGTCCTGCCTGACCTGCTCTGGCCAACCCGCTGTGAGACCGCTTTCGAGGGTCCCCGGAGCGATACCGTTGACGGTGACGCCATACGGGGCCAGGAGCCGGGCAAAAGCTTTGGTCAATCCCAGGAGGCCGGCCTTGCTGGCGGCGTAATGCACTCCCACGGCGATTCCCCCCATCTGGCCGGCCAGCGAGGCGATGTTGATCACCCGTCCCCAACCAGCCGCCCGCAGCCCTGGCAGAGCCGCCTGAATGCATAGGAATGCCCCCTTGAGGTTCACTGCCAGAACCCGGTCCCATTCTCTCTCGCTGATTTCGTCCGGTGGTGTCAGAGGGCAGATGCCGGCGTTGTTCACCAGAATCTCCAGCGGGCTTATGTGCGCGAACGTGGAGCGGACAGCAGCAGCGTCGGATACGTCAAACACGCAGGTGGCGGTCTCGCCACCCAGGTCGTTGATCACGCGCGCCGTTTCCTCCAGCGCGCTGACGTCAATGTCGCCCAGAACCACGCGAGCGCCCAGTTCGGCCAGCCGCCGGCTGATGGCCCGCCCCAATCCCCCACCAGCACCCGTGACCAGGGCTGTGCGCCCTGCCAGGTAGCGTTCTTGCATCTGATTTGCCACCAAGGATTCACTTTTTGTTCGGATCGTAGGCGCCGGGCGTCACCGGTGGAGAGAAGAGGGTCACCAGTTTCAGCGGCTCTTCCCCGTCCACCCGGATCTGATGCGAGAGACCAGGGGGGATAAAGACCGCCACACCCGGTTCCAAGCCGACTTCTTCCTCTCCGGAAATGATGGCTCCCTTACCGGAAAGGATATAAATGATTTCCTCTTCAGTCTCATGTGTGTGAGTCGCGGCCAGCGTTTCGCCAGGAAACTCGGCCAGGCCAAAGACCAGGTTCCTGGCCTGGCTATTCTGTGGACCCAGCAGATAGAACCAATCGCGACCGGGCAGATTGTAGACGGTACAGCCGTTGATATGAGCCGTTTCAAGCTTAGGCACGCTTTTTCCCCTTTCCGACCAACAATCGTCGGGGGTTTCAGTCGCTGACAATCACACCATCCGGGTACTTTTGGAGCAAGAGCGGATCGTGCGGAGGAACGACGATGTCAGCGACCTCGCGGATTCGCTCCATGGCCTGATAGCACTGTGTTATATCTACCGCCAGCCCCACAGGGTGGTTTCTCTCCAGGTTCTCGTAGTAGAAGACAGTGTCCCCGGGAAAGACGGCCAGGCCCGCACTGGTCTGAACCGTGAACGCCTGGCTGCACAGCGTGTGCCCGCCGATGTAAAAGGCACCGATGCCGGGGATGATCTCCGGCGCCTCGTCGTCCACCAGGATCAGCCGCTCGCGGGCTTCAGCGGCGAAATAGGCCAGGATGTCGCGCGGGAAGAGGATGTCGGGGGTTAGGGCTGCGTGTGGTGGATCAAGTGTGAGGTGCCAGCCGGTGCGCGAGACGACGAATCTGGCGTTGGGGAACAACTTGGCGTTTGAACAGTGGTCGTAGTGAAGATGAGAGATAAAGACGTACTCCACATCGGCCAGGTCAATACCCTCTTTGCGCAGCAGCAGGGGGATGTTCTGGGTCTCCATGTTCATGCGAAAGCGACCCTTTTGCCCCACTCCGGCTACGACAAGGGGTTGAATCTCCTCCACATCCCGGATGCCGGTGTCAACCAGCATGATCTTGCCATCGTCCCGGCGCAGAATGAACAGAAAAAAGTCCGCTACCATCCACTCTCCCCAGCGGGCCATGAGGAACATCTGGGGACCAGGTACGGACTGCTCGCAGTATTTGATCGCTTTGATGCTATACGTTGCCATAGCTCCACCCTCCGGGTTACTGGAGATTGACCGATGTGCCGCCATCTACGACCAGCATCGCCCCGCTGCACCAGGCCGAATCGTCACTGGCGAAGAAGAGAACCGGGCCTGCAATGTCTTCGGGCTGGCCCAGGCGGCCCAACGGAGCCCGCTGCGACCAGTATTCGCGCACGGCTGGATCGGCCAAGGCTTCGCGGTTGATGTCCGTCTCGACGGTGCCGGGCAGGACGGCGTTGCAGGTAATACCATGCGGCCCCAGCGAGATAGCCATTGATTTGACCAACAGATTGATGCCCGCCTTGGAAGCGCAATAGTGAGCCTGCGAGCTGCCACCGAACTCTGAGGAGATGGAGCTGACGGCGATGATACGCCCCTTCACGCCTTGCTCGACCATCACCTTGGCCACCGCCTGGGAGCACAGGAAGTAGCCCTTCAGGTTTACATCAAGCACCTGATCCCACAGCTCCTCGCGCATCTCCAGAAAGCCGGCAAACGGGCAAACGCCAGCATTGTTGACGAGGATGTCTATGGTGTTCCACTCTTTGACCACCGCGTCCACCATGGCTTGCACCTGAGCCTGGTCAGATACGTCAGTGCGGACGAACATCGCCTGGCCACCGGCAGCTTCGATGAGATGGACCGTGTCCTGGCCTTGGTTCTCACGGAGGTCTACGACGGCCACCTTGGCCCCCTCCTGAGCGAAACGCAGAGCGATCGCCCGGCCAATGCCGCGCGCCGCCCCCGTAACAATGGCCACCTTGTCCTGCAAACGCATGATCCACACCCCCGACGCTCTATCCGAGGCTGATCCCTCAAACGGATGGGAGAGGGCAGAATCCCTCTCCCATCCTGAGCTACGCGAGACCTGGCAAACACCGACCCAGCGGCCGGTGTTTTGGTGTGTTTCAAGTAGCGGGCGCATCAACGTCCGCTACCTGAAACACGATCCTCTAGCACGGGGAGCTGTTGCTCAACCGTTACCTGGCTGCCGCCTCGACGTTGTCCTTGGTGTACACGCTGAAGGGACCCATCAGCACGCGGAGGCCAGCGTCGCGGGTGGGATCCTTCTCGATGGTGTAGGTGCCCATGCGACCGGTTTCAAACCTCTCGCCTACCTTACCCTCGATAGCGCCTGTCGCCAGCAAGTAAGTGGTGTAGTAGGTGAGATACCCCAGGTCGGTGAAGCTCCACAGGGCGAACTGCGGCGCGCAGCCGTTGAGGGTGTAGGAGACCATCTCGGCCGGCAAGCCCAGGCCGCTGACCTTGACCGTGTCGCACAGCCCCTCGTCCTGCATGGCCTTGGCCGCCGCGGCGATGCCCACGGTGGTGGGAGCCATGATCAGCTCCATGTCCGGGTACTTGTCCACCAGCGCCAACGCCTGATTGTAGCTGTCCTCCGACTGGTCGTTGCCGTAGACGATGTCCAGCAACTCCAGACTGGCGTAGGTGGCATCGGTCTCCAGCACCTTCTGCAGGGCGGCGATCCAGGCGTTCTGGTTGGCCGCATCCGGCGAGGCCGACAGCACGGCGAACTTGCCGCCGTCTTCGCCCAGGATGTCCATGGCCATGTCGGCCATGACGCGGCCCGTCTCGTCAAAGTCCACCTGGGCGACGAACACCTGCTCGCCTTCCGCCGAGGGGATGGGCGAGTCCCAGGTGACGACGGTCATGCCTGCGTCGAGAGCCTCTGTGGCCGCAGGAGTGATCTGGTCGCCGGCGTTGTTGGAGATCATGATGGCGTCCATGCCCTGGGTAGCAGCGGTGGTCACGATCTCGATCTGTCCGGCCACGCTGTTCTCCGGCGTGGGGCCGAGGAACTGCAGATCACCTTTGTTCTGAAGCTCGGTGTGAGCTTCCTGAGCGCCCTGATTGGCCTGGTCAAAGACCAGGATGCCCAGGAACTTGGGCAGCAGCACCATGTTCACTTCCTGCCCCGGTGTCGCCTTAACCACCGTGCCCTTCGCCTGCTCTTGCGGCCCCGCCTCTGCCTCGACGTTGTCCTTGTCGTAGACCTTGAAGGGGCCCATCAGCACGCGCAACCCAGCGTCGCGGGTGGGGTCCTTCTCGATGGTGTAGGTGCCCATGCGACCGGCTTCCAACCTCTCGCCCACCTTGCCCTCGATAGCGCCTGTCGCCAGCAGGTAGGTGGTATAGTAGGTCAGGTAGCCGAGGTCAACAAAGCTCCACAGGGCGAACTGCGGCGCACAGCCGTTGAGGGTGTAGGAGACCATCTCGGCCGGCAGGCCCAAGCCGCTGACCTTGACCGTGTCGCACAGCCCCTCGTCCTGCATGGCCTTGGCCGCCGCGGCGATGCCCACGGTGGTGGGAGCCATGATCAGCTCCATGTCCGGGTACTTGTCCACCAGCGCCAACGCCTGATTGTAGCTGTCCTCCGACTGGTCGTTGCCGTAGACGATGTCCAGCAACTCCAGACTGGCGTAGGTGGCATCGGTCTCCAGCACCTTCTGCAGGGCGGCGATCCAGGCGTTCTGGTTGGCCGCATCCGGCGAGGCCGACAGCACGGCGAACTTGCCGCCGTCTTCGCCCAGGATGTCCATGGCCATGTCGGCCATGACGCGGCCCGTCTCGTCAAAGTCCACCTGGGCGACGAACACCTGCTCGCCTTCCGCCGAGGGGATGGGCGAGTCCCAGGTGACGACGGTCATGCCTGCGTCGAGAGCCTCTGTGGCCGCAGGAGTGATCTGGTCGCCGGCGTTGTTGGAGATCATGATGGCGTCCATGCCCTGGGTAGCAGCGGTGGTCACGATCTCGATCTGTCCGGCCACGCTGTTCTCCGGCGTGGGGCCGAGGAACTGCAGATCACCTTTGTTCTGAAGCTCGGTGTGAGCTTCCTGAGCGCCCTGATTGGCCTGGTCAAAGACCAGGATGCCCAGGAACTTGGGCAGCAGCACCATGTTCACTTCCTGCCCCGGTGTGGCCTCCACGGGTCCGGCGGCGGGCTTGGCTTTTGGCGCCTCGGTCGGTGCCACGGTTGGGGGGGCAGGTTTTGGTGTTGGTTGCGGTGCCTGCCCACAGGCCGCGGCCAGCATACTCAAGATAACCAATAGCGCAATAATGCGCCAAGTCTGCGTCTTCATGCTTTTCTTCCTCCTTGGTTGTTTGGCACTTCGTTGTTGGATTTCTCCAGTCTGACGATTGTGGCGTTGTAGGGCACGTGTGTGATCGTCTGCGTATCACCCTCCTTTCCTGCCTAAGCAGATGTATCTTGTGGACGGCTGATGCGGCGGCGGCGATTCAGAATGGTACGGACCTGACTCGCCAGGTTAGGGACAAGTACGGATAGAATCAGGAGAACGCCGATCACCCCGGTCTGCACATGGCCGGTGATGTTGGCAAGGGACATCCCATTGCGCAGATTCAGGACGATCAGGATGGACAAGAGCACGCCAAAGAGCGACCCCGAACCCCCAAAGATGCTCACGCCACCCAGCAGCACCATAGTGATGATGTCGAGTTCGAAACCATTGGCCAGGTCACCTCGAACTGCTCCCAGTCGGGCCGCGAATAGCAGACCGGTCAGAGCGGCGATGGTGCTTGAAGCGGTGAACAGGATCATCTTGATCCGCCGCACGCGGACACCCGAATAGCGAGCGACGTCGCTGCTGTTGCCTATCACATAGACATAGCGCCCAAAGCCGGAGTATTGGAGGATCACGATGGCCAGGAGCAGAAAGACGAAGAAGATGATCATGGCCAGGGGAAAGGGGCCGATGAGGGGCTGCTGTCCCAGAGCATCGAACCACTCAGGAAAGTTGCCGATGGAGCGGTCTTCCAGCAGCACACGGGCCAGTCCCCGATACATGATCAACGTCGCCAAAGTGACGACCAGGGAGGGCAAGCCCACAATCGCTACCCAGAAACCGTTGAAGGCCCCGCCCACCACGCCAAGCAACAGCCCCGCCAAAAGGCCAACCGGCACCGGCACACCCTTCTGAAACAGCCAGGCCAGGAAACAGGCGGACAGTCCCATCATCGAAGCTACAGAAAGGTCGATCTCGGCATTGATGATGATGAAGGTCATCACCAGGGCGACGATGATCTTTTCGATGGACAACTGGAACAGGTTTATCTGGTTCGCAATGCTGAGATAGGCTGGTGCCTGGACGGCGTTGATGGCAACGATCACCAGAAAAAGCACAAGCAGAAGACCTTCCCAACCCTTGAGCCGCTCCCAAGCCCTTGACAAGATCTCTGGACTACGCGACATGACTGCTCTCCCCTTGTAGCTGGCTTTCATCGGTATCTGCTTCTACCTGAAGCTCGCTCCGTATCCAGAGGTTGCGCAAGCGGTTCATGATCACGGCATCAGCAGCAACCGCCAGCAGAATCAGCAGCCCCAGCAGAGCATCTCTCCAGAACTCGCTGATCTCTGGCCAGCGAATGAGGCTGTTGTCAATCAGGTCTATCAGAATAGCCCCCAGGAACGCTCCGATCACGGTACCGGCCCCGCCAGCGTTGTTCACGCCGCCGACCACAACAGCGGCGATTGACGATAATTCGATGCCCAGCCCGGCGACCACGGTGATGTTGCCGAAACGGACCAGAAACATGAAACCGCCCAAACCAGCCAACGCTCCGCACAGCACAAAGGCGAGGAAGACGATACGCTGCGACGGGAAACCGGCGATACGGGCAGCAGCGGGGTTTGAACCAATGGCGTACAGCCGACGGCCATAGGGGAGATACGTGAGCACTAACTGGAACAGGATGATCACCAATATGGCCACTCCCACCATGGCCCGTATGTCCAAGCCGCCGAAGCTGATGATGTTGGCGCGAGGAAGATCAAGTATCCACTCGGGCAACAGGGCAGTCAAGACCGTCTGTGCGTCCGAATACTCGACCAGTATAGTGCGATACAATGCTAGCGTACCGAGGGTGACGATGACCGCTGGCACCCGGCCATAGGCGACCAGCAGCCCATTGATGGAGCCCATGATGGCGCCGGCGCCGATGGCCATGAGGACAGCCACCAAGGGAGCAATGTCGTTGTTCCGGGTCAGCTGTTGACCCACGATGTAGGCGGTGAAGCCCACGATGGAGCCGACCGAGAGATCATAGTTGCGCGTCAGGAAGACAAGTGTTTGGCCGACAGCCACCACAGCGATAATGGCCACGCTGGTAGAGATACGGTTGAAGAAACGGGCGTTGTAGTAGTTGTCTATTTGCGTTCCGAAGAATAGGATGACCAAGACGATGAGGAGTACGATGACCAACTCCCGGATCTGCTCGGGCCGAAAACGACGTCTGAGTGCATTCATCGCTGGTTCTCCAGGGTCACATGAGTCTGTCCCATAGCGGCCGCCATGACCCTTTCTTGGGTAGCTTCTTTCCGATCGAATACCCCCATCTGCTTACCTTCGCGCATCACGACAATGCGATCGCTCATAGCCAAGACTTCGGGTAAGTCAGACGAAATCAGCATAATCCCCAGACCCTCGCCAGCCAGGTCGTTGATCATGTGGTGCACCTCGGCTTTCGCCCCCACATCTATGCCTCGCGTGGGTTCATCCAGGATGAGGAGCTTGGGATGGACGTTAAGCCATTTGCTGAGCATGACTTTCTGCTGGTTGCCACCGGAGAGCTTTTCCAGCTCGACCCTAACCGACGGCGCGCGGATGGAAAGCCGCTCTTGGTATTCCTTGGCGACGGCTATCTCTTCCCTTTGTTTGATCAGCCCCAGGCGGGTCAGGTATTTGCGCAGCATGGGCAGGGAGATGTTGGAGGCAATGGACATGGGCATGATCAGTCCGAGGCCGCGGCGGTCTTCGGTCACGTAGGCGATACCAAGTCCTGCCGCCTGCTCAGGAGAGCGGATCTCTAGCTCTTTCCCTTCAAAGGTGATCTCCCCGCTGTCAGCCGGTTCGACGCCGAACAGTGCCAGGGCAACGTCGGTACGTCGCGAACCGATCAGCCCGGCGAAGCCCAGCACCTCACCATGATAGACGTCGAAGCTGATGTTAGAGAAGGCACTGTCTTTGTGCAGATCGCGCACTGACATCAGCAGTTTGCCACGCTCGGCCTCGCTCTTGGCAAAAAAGTCCTCGATATCGCGCCCCACCATGTCGCGGATGACCTGTTCCGACGTGACCTCGCTGCGAGGCGTGGACGAAATCCACTTACCATCCCGCAGCACAGTCACGCGATCAGCAATGGACAGAACCTCTTCTAAGCGGTGTCCGATGAACAGGATGGCCACCCCCTGGTTGCGCAGCGACCGTACCAATCTGAACAACTGTCTCACCTCGTGCGCCGAGAGCGAGGCAGTCGGCTCATCCATGATCAGCACACGCGCCTCGAGAGAGATGGCTTTGGCGATTTCGACCGCCTGCTGCGCGGCCAGCGTGAGACCGCGTGCTGGCATGTGTACGTCAAGCTTGACATCCAGTTTGGCCAGGATGGCTTCGGCGTCCCTGTACAGCTTGCCCCAACGCACAACAGGGCCGCGATGGCGATGGCTGATGAAGATGTTCTCGGCGACGTTCAAATCGGGGTAGACCATCGGCTCCTGATAGATGGCAGCAATGCCGTGAGCCTGCGCCTCCTGTGAGCTGTGAATATGCGCAGGCTTCCCGTCCAACAGGATTTCTCCATGATCAGGTCTGTAGATGCCCGTCATGATCTTGATGAGGGTTGATTTGCCGGCCCCATTCTCGCCCACCAGGGCGTGGATCTCACCAGGATAGAGGGCTAGCGAGACATCATCCAGTGCCTGGGTCATGTCAAAGCGTTTGGAAATGTGTCTCATTTCGAGAATAGCTGTTTTCATTTGCACTCTCTGCTGTGCTCGATGGTCCCGACCAGTGCTGGTTCTGGCCAGCTTCTTGTCTACGGACTTCCTCACACCAAGGTCACTTCAATCCCTTGCGCGCACAGGTCAGCCACCATGTCGGCCGGCGCAGCAACATCGGCGATGGCATGGTCTAGTTGCTCCAGAGACGCAAAAGAGGCGACGGCCAGGTGACCCCACTTGCTGGAGTCGACCACGGCGATCACCTCTTTGCAGGCGGCCACCAGGGCTCGCTTCATCTCCACTTCGAAGTTGTCCACGTCGGTCAGCCCCTCGTCAATCGTCAGCCCGCGGGCCCCGAAGAATCCCTTGCTGATGTTGAGCTGGGCCAGGCAATCGTTTCCCATGCCGCTCACGAGAGAGAAGGCCTCGCTGCGCAGGAGGCCGCCGGGCATCATTACCGAGATACCGGGCGCATCGGCCAGCTCGATGGCGATCATCAAGCCGTTGGTGACGACGGTCAGCTCGCGGCGGTCTTTGATCTGCTCGGCCACGGCCAGGGCGGAGGTGCTGGCATCCAGGGCGATGGCTTCGCCATCGTGTACCAGCGCGGCCGCCGCTGCGCCGATGCGTTGCTTCTCCTCTCTGTGAGACAACCGCCGCTGGGCGAAGGCGGGTTCCGGCTCGATGATAGGGGCGGGCGGCATAGCCCCGCCGTGGGTGCGGGTCAGCAAGCCGCGCCGTTCCAGCTCGCTCAGATCGGCGCGGATGGTCACCGTCGAGACGCCGAAGTGATGGCTCAAATCGGTGACGGAGACCCGCTTCTGCTGTTGGAGCAGGGTGAGGATTTCCTGTTGTCGTTCGGGGGCGGTAAGGGCAGCCATCGTGAGCTCTCCAGGGGCTGTAGTTTCGTTTGCTTGGGAGCTGTTGCCATTATACTGCAGATCGCAAGCCCTGTCAAGTTAAGCGAAGCCAATAGCAAGTGAAGCGAAACCCCTGGTTGGATCCTGTGGCGCAAACAGGCGCGGTGGTAGAAATGAATGGCCGATGGCTCTCAGTTGTTCGCTGTCTGCCATCGGCCAAGGCCAGAGATGGGGGATAGGGAGTTCGACATAGTCTCAAAATTATGTGCTTGGCTTACAGCTAGAGCGTGATACCAGTGAAAGGCGTTTCTTCGAGTATAGTTGGATTGC
>JACKQG010004154.1_pt1 | contig 16989 bp, 15 predicted proteins | sample 8237621 | NCBI WGS metagenome assembly JACKQG01 (sample SAMN15677084, study PRJNA649215) | marine metagenome | biome: marine; feature: Black Sea; material: saline water; isolation source: suspended particulate matter (SPM) from the Black Sea western gyre | collected 2013-06-09/2013-06-10 | depth...
TTCTGGATTTAAAAACTTTTGCACAAAAAACAAAGATTGAACTTGTAATACTATAGATAACTGGGTAATTCGGTTATTGGGTAACAGGTAATTGATAAAACAGAATATGTTTTATTAAGCAATTTCCTTATAACTAAGTTACCTTAGCACAAAAAAGTTTGAGTTAAAAAATCCTTTTATCACTTCCCCCGCTTAACAACAACCAAATAAAAAACGGCCCACCCAAAAGCGCAGTAATCACACCAACTGGAATTTCCGCAGGCGCAATTACTATTCTCGAAATTGTATCACAAAAAACAAGGAAAGCGCCGCCAAATAAAAAGCTGACGATAGTTAAATAGCGGTGATCCCATCCGATCAATAACCGGCAAATGTGCGGCGCCATCATCCCGACGAATCCGATTGGTCCGCAAATAGCAACTACGCCGCCGACCATCAAAGACGCTCCAAAAAACAGCGCCAGTTTAATTTTTTTAACATCGCCTCCCCGGCTCTGGGCAATGTCTTCACCAAGTAGAAGAAGATTGAGTTCGTTTGTCAGGTAAAAAACAACCGCACTGCCGATTAAAATAAAGGGAAGAATTGTTTTAACCGGCAGAAAACCTACAATTTCAAAACCGCCCATTAACCAGCGAATAATGCGGAATGAGTTGGCAAAATCGCTCACGTATTGAATGAAAAGTATCAGGCTGGAAAAGAAGAAATTAATCGCCACACCGGCTACCAGCATAGTGGCTGTGGAAAATCCTTTTTTTATTCTTGTTATTCCATAAACGAGGAGTATCGATAAAATAGCGCCAATAAAAGAGAACAGCAATTGTCCTGAAATCCCCAGTACGGAAAATATAATTCCGATTTTTATGTACATTGCAGCGCCAAAAGCAGCGCCGCTTGAAACGCCAAGTGTAAATGGAGTCGCCAATGGATTTCTGAACATCGCCTGAAAAGCCATCCCGCTGATTGAGAGAGCTGCGCCGGCTAAAAATGCAATGAGCGTTCTCGGAATACGGATTTTCCAGAATATATCAATTTTGGTGTGATCGCGACTCCCTTCAAACAGGTCATTCAATGTAATGGTCTCCATGCCAAGAAAGGGCGCTATCATCAAAACCGCAATGGACAAAAACAAAATAACAAACAGGGTGACTAATCGTTTTTTAATCATTGTCCCGGCACCTCCGGTGCAATTATCGTTTGACCGGTTTTTGGGTGTTTTAAAAAAAAGAATTCCTTGTTATAAGCAGATGCTAATATTTTTTTGTTCATAATTTCTGTAGCTTCACCTTCAAATTGAACAGCCCCATTTTTCAAAATGACAATTCTTTCTCCCTGTAAAACAGCGCTATTAATGTCGTGCGTAACCGAAACAATTGTGATGCCCAGTTCCTCGTTTATCTTTCGAAGTATGCGGTAAATATCATGTTCATGCTTCGGATCTAAAAAAGTTGTCGGCTCATCTAACAGTAAAATATCGGCTCCCTGTGCTAATGCGGCTGCAATAAAAACAGTTTGCCTTTCACCACCACTGAGCGTATTTAATGAACGATTTGCCATTTGGTTAATGTTTGTTAACTCAAGCGATTCCTTCACTGCTTTTTTATCTTCAACGCTAAATGATGTAAATGGACTGAGATGCGGGTATCGTCCCATCATTACAAATTCTTCGACCGAGAAAGGAAGCAAACGTCCATCGCTCTGGGGAACATAACTTATTTGTTTTGCCAGGTTTCTCTGGCTCAATTTTTTTATGGGATTTCCCCTAAAAAAAACATCTCCTTCGGAGTAAGAATAAATTCTCATCAAACATTTAAGAAGACTGGTCTTGCCGGCGCCATTAGGACCGATTATGGAAAGATAATCCTTTTCATAAATATTAAAAGATACATTATCAAGGATTTTTTTGTTTGAAATATAAAGGGAAAGATTATTTATTTGTATTACCGGTTTTCTCATTTTTCTTCCCATTCGATTTCCGGATGAAAAATCTGCGCCATATCTTCCAGCAAAATAATAAATCGCGGCCCCGGGATAACAGCGTAACTCTGACCGCGTACGTAAATTCGATGGTTTTTCACTGCGTTAACATCAGGAAGAGCGTCCCAATCATTTATTACCTGGTATTCGTCCAGGTTTTGTTTTTCAAAATCAGTGGCAAAATCCACAATGATATCCGGGTTGAGATAAATAATGCCTTCTGCAGAAAGTAAGGGATAGGCGATATTACGTATTTCAACAACATTTTTGGCGCCGGCAAGTTTTATCAATTCATCAAAATAAGTATCCTTACCGGCAGCATAGACATCTGCTAATCCACCTGTGCCTAAAGCTCTGCCAACTGAGATTAAAACACCAGGGCGATCTGAATTTTTTGTTTCCCCTTTTATTTTTTCAAGCCGGGACTTCAAACTAAATAACAGGTTTTTAGCAAGTTTTGCTTTCTCGAATGTATTGCCAATTGTTTTTATCCCGGCAAATATATCGGAAACAGTTTTATTGTTTATAATTAAATATTGTAGATTCAATTCAGCAAGAAATTGTTTTACATTCTCCTGTTCAGGCAAAATGAGAACGAGATCCGGTTTTAACGAAACAATCGCTTCAAAATTGGGATCGAAATAACCGCCGATTTTTGCTATCTTTTTCGCTGCTTCCGGGTAAGTGCAATAATTTGTTACACCAACAATTTTATTTTCCAACCCGAGTTCGAATAAAATTTCGGTTATATTGGGTGAAAGGGAAATTATCCGGTTGTAAGTTTTTCCATCTTCAAGTATTGGCAAGTCTGAATTAACCGGAGCTTTTTTATAAATCAAACTCGCGACGAGTACGATAAAAATGATAGTGATTATAATATAATGTTTTTTCATGATTTTTTTGCTTACTGAATTCAAAACCTGGACAAGCAAAAACCAAAAAGATCATAGAAAATGGATGACGCGGATGACACTGATCCTCGCGGATTTTCTTTTGGTTCTATCCGTGCGGAACGTCCGCGTCATTCCGCCTGGGCGGATCATCCGCGTTCTATGAAATTCTTGCACATTGTACAAAAATTGAACTTTTTAGATACTAATAATTCAATCCCATCGTAAACCTAACTTCCCTCCCCGGCATGGGAAAACCATCATTTAAATATACTGATTTATCTAAAATATTTAAAACATCAAGTTTTGTATCAACAGAAAATCCGGCTAACATTAACCTGTAACCAATATTGCCATTAAGAAGCTGGTAATTTGGCAGTGTTTGTTCATTATCAGTTGATGTGTAACGTTTGCTAACGATCCGGTAATTGAGATTCAGATTGAGTTGACCAATCTTAATGCCACCCGCAATATCCAATTTACTGTCAGGTCGATAGATCAATCGTTTTCCTTTTTTCAGTGACTTTGGTGTTTCATCAGTTGCTTTCATCCAGGTGTGAAAAATGTTTAGTGAAAACAGATCTTCTGGCTGGTTGAATTTAATCCCGGTTTCAACACCCTGGATTCTTGCTTTCCCAATATTTAAGGGCGTCCAGATTCCGGATGCTTCAGGTCCCCAGGCAATTAAATTTTCCACGTCATTGTTAAAGTAGCTCATTTCTCCCTGGATAAAGAGGGAAGATTTTTGACTAAGCACAAATCCAACATCCATGTTTGTACTGATTTCCGGATCTAAATTTGGATTTCCTTTACCCCATCCTTCATCAGGCCAATAAAGATCATCAAAAGCCGGCGCACGGAAAGATTGTCCGATATTCCCTCTCAAAGCGAAATTAGTGTTTTCACCAGTTCCAATTATTAAGCCAAGCTTCGGAGAAGTAAAAGAATTCATATCAGAATAATTATCCCAGCGAACTGCAGGAACCCATGTCCATTTCGTACCCAGGGTAAAAAGATGAATATTATGATTTATTTCTGCCTGTGCAAAAAAACTTTGAATATCTCTATCTTCAACAACGAATTTTGTACTTTTTAGCTGGTCTTTACGCAGTTCGGCGCCCGCTGCTAAACTCAAAGCAGAGTTGAAATGGTAAAAACCCCTCAGGTTTAATCCTAAAGTTTTATTTTCATGTAAGTCATCTGTAGGAGCCCAGCCGTCAGGATCTTTATAATTAAAGTCATAAGTTTGATAATAGAAAAGCTCCTCAAATCGTAAGCGATCAAAAACCTGGTTCGTGGACTGAAGCGATAATAAACGCCGGTCATATTTAGACCGTGCATTTGGTGTTAACATGGATTCTCCTGACCACGAATTAATGTTTACAGAACCGGCAGCGCCTTTCTCCCCATGCAAATCGTGATAGATTAGCTGAATTCTATTATTTGCATTCAGATCAAGTTTGGTTTTTAGAAAAAGATTATTTCCTTTGTAGTCATTATTTTCACGGATTTTTTTCTCACCAGTACCAGGTGTTTTATAGGTGAAGTCGCCATCACTTTGCGTCATGTTGTAATTTACAAAATATGAAAGAAGACCAATTTTGTGTGAGCCAAAGACATTGACCATCCGGGATCCGAAGGAAGCAACCGTTGTATTTAAACCATAAGAGAATCCCTTTGGTGTAATGGCTTCTTTTGAAACTAATTGAATAGCGCCCCCCAGCGCATCAGATCCAACAATGGTTGAATGACCGCCGCGGACAACCTCTATCCTTTCCAACGCTGCTGTTGGGAAAGAATTCAAATCAACACCGCCTCCCTGTGCCGTATTCAATCGCATGTCATCAAGTAGAACGACAACCTGGTTCGTATTGGAGCCGCGGATGGATGGAGAGAGAACGCCGGCAAAGCCGTCATAATTTTTGATATAAAGTCCGCCAACCGACTCCAATGCTTCGCCTGCTGTGCTGCCGGTTTGTTTCTGTAATTTAGCCGATGTTAATATTTCCGTTGAAACAGAAATTTGTGATTGGCGGTGCTCGGACAGACTTGCCGAAACGATGATTGGATCAAATTGAATCGGCTGGGGAGTCAAATGAAAATTGAGTTTTGTGTTTTCCCCAATAGGAACACTTGATTCTGTCTGGCTTTCATAACCAATAACTTTGACGGCCACGTCGTATTTGCCCCAGGGGATATTATTAATAAAAAAATATCCTCCAGCTTGAGAAGCGGCACCTTTAGCCGAATTGGATAAAATTATATTTGCATTTGGTATTGGTTGATTCGTTGATTTATCAAAAATAAAACCCGAGATTTTGCCGTCTTCAGCCAAAATAAAATCAATGCGAATTAAACTAACGATAATTAAAATTCCTGAAAATATTTTTTTCATGTTTCCTCCATTAAGATAATAGTTTAACTTGAACAATTAAAAAAATTTACACACAAATTGCTGTACACGATCACAGGATGATAATTTATTTTGCAATCATACATTTAGCGTGGGACAAGGAGAACAGGAGACAAGGCGAGTGGGAGAAGGGGAAGAAAATGAAATATCTTTTTTCTCCTTGTCTCCCTGTCTCCTTGTCCCCCACTTCCGGTTACGAGTGTGATTCATCATAAATATTTATAAACTATGCGAAACCCGAACCCCTGTGATTGGTTACAAATTACAATGTTGGTACCACCTCCTTCCATCTCAAAAATTTTTCGGAAAGAGGTAACACAAAAAAACCCCAACCTTCAAAAAGAAAGCTGGGGTTAAACTTGTATAAAGTCCAAACCTCTCCCGCGAAAGTTTTTTTGGAAATATTTAATACGGCAGGTCTCCTGGCTTTTGGCTTCAAACCTAATTGTTACGCCTTCCCGTCCCGACATTTTAATTTCAAACATGTTTGAAATTAAAATGTCGGGACAGTGGCTTTCTGATATGATATCAGCCGTAACTTTCGTAGCCAATTACAGTAGCGGGGCTGCAACGGATTTTCACCGTTTTCCCTGTTCAAAGAGATGGAATAAATTTGCAAAATATCCAAATCTTTGAATCCATAAAGGACGCCATATTATTTGTTATTTTAAATGAACTAAATTGTTTGAGAAGATAAAAAAAAAGAAATTAAAAAGCAAGGGAAAATTTTCGATTTTAGATTTACGAATTCGGATTTACGAATGTTTTGATTTGACACTTGTTGGTCATTTTTGTTTGATTCGTAAATCGTAAATCTAAAATCGAAAGGAATTGTTTGCTGAGCTTTATGCGGGATTGCAACGGCATGATCGGGGGCACTTCTTGCTGATTCGATTTGAATATAAAAAAGAAGTTGATTTTAATTGCAGAACTTGCTATCTTTATTAACAAATGATAGTTATTTTTTTGTGATAGGGAGTTAAAAATGAATACCAGAATTGTAACAGATCCAAATATTTGCGGTGGTGAACCGTGTATTAAAGGAACTCGCATCCCTGTACATATTATTTTAGGTCATCTTGCAGCCGGTGATGAGTATGATGATATTCTATCTAACTTTCCCAGGCTTGAAACTGAAGATATAAAAGCATGCCTTGAATATGCTTCATATTTAGCAACTGAAAAAGAATTGGCTTTTGCATGAAAATTATAGTTGACGAAAGCGTCAGTTTTGGAGTTGTCGGGTATTTAAAAGCTGCCGGCTATGATGTTACCGGAATCATGGAAAATCCAACTTCTGGACTGGAGGACAAGGACGTTTTTGAATTAGTAGTGAACAATAAAGCAGTTTTGATTACCAGAGATCATCATTTCACAAATAGTCTTCGTTTCCCTGCATCAGAAACATCATGTATAATTTATATACGAAATTGTAGCTATGGGAATGATTATAGTCAGGGAAAATTTTGTTTTGGATTTTCGATTTCGGATTTACGACACAATTGATTTGATACTTATTAGTCATTTTTTTAATTCGTAAATCATAATTCCGAAATCGAAAATAGAATTGACTTAATCTTTTAATTCGTAAATCGAAAATCGTAAATCTAAAATCAAGAAATTCGTAAATCGTAAATCCAAAATCTAAAATCAAATTAAGTAGCATCATTAAACATATACCCCGCGCTGCGAATGCTTTTAATGAAAACAGGTTTAGCCGGATCTGGTTCAAAATATTTCCGCAGCCGGACAATAAAATTATCCACGGTTCGCGTTTCGATTTCTGAGGTGATGTTCCAGACTTTTTCTAACAGTTCTTTGCGTGAGATTATTTTTCCTTTATTCTGAATTAAATATTTTAGTACCATTGCTTCGTGAGCAGTAAGAAGAAAGACTTGCCCTTTAGCGGTTGCCTGCAAGCTTTCAAAATTGATTTCATTTTCACCAAAACGAAAAATCGGTTGGCTGGTAGTAACCTCCTTATACCACATTTTTCGTTTCAACATGCCCTTAACACGGAGTAGCAATTCCTGCAAATGAAACGGTTTGGTCATATAATCGTCAGCTCCGATTGCTAATCCATGAACCTTGTCATCTACATGTGTCCGTGCCGTAAGCATGAGAATGGGAATTTCCGGTGATTTTTCCCGGATTTGTTTAGCGACTTCAAAACCATCATAGTAGGGCAGCATAATATCTAAAATGATCAAATCAAATTCAGTTATTTTGAAAAAATCCAGCGCTTTTTTCCCATCATTAGCCCAGGTTACTTTGTAGCCTTCTTCTGTTAAATTATATTCCAGTCCAACAGCTAATGATTCTTCGTCTTCAACTAACAGGATTTTGTTTCCGGCATAAAGATTTTTAGTCATTTTCTTTTACTTTTTTTGTTGAGATTTTTAACAATGAATTTATATAGCGTTTTTTTGCTGTTTGATAAATTGGTAATTCAATTTTAAATGTTGAGCCTTTATCTCTGCCTTCACTGAACAATGATATTTTTCCGCCATGGTATTTTATTATTTCATTTACCCAATAAAGCCCCAAGCCGGTGCCTTTTACATTGGGGCTATCCGGATCGGAAACACGATGAAATTTTTTGAACACATCTTTTTGGTCTGTTGGGGAGATGCCTACTCCCTGGTCAATAAATTGAGCAACAAAGTTTTTTGAGTTACAGGCTAATTGAATTTTCAATTGAACCTGTTCCTTACTATATTTGTTTGCATTATCAATCAAATTATCAATTACAATTTTTAATGCGTTTGTATCAAGCACACACGAACAAGGCGCTGTCCCAATAATTTTAACAGCTTCTTTGGGAATATTAAATTGTTGTACCGATTCAGAAATAAGTTTACGAATAATTGGTTCAGCTTTGTAAATATCGTAACTGTGCGCAATTTTTTTTTGTTCCAATCCTGATATCTGCAAAATGGAATTGATGAGATAATTGAGCCGTTTTGTATCCTTCATCATTAATGCGATAAACTCTTTTTGTTTAGTTCTTGGTACATTACGGATATTCATCGTTTCAAGATAAAGTTGAATGGAAGCTAACGGCGATTTCAATTCATGTGTCACATTGCCGATAAAGTTATCATAAAGTTTAGTTAAATGCAATTGCCTGTTCAGGTAAATGAATATCAAATACATACCGGTAAGAACTGCAACCAGCAGGAAAAGCCCGGTAATCAGTGCAAACAAATTTATGCTTTTCGAGACAAGTTGCGGCGAAATTTTATCTTCCGCAAGCTCAAAAATGATATAATTGGAAACGTACCAATAAATCCAAATCCCCACCAATGACAACCAGGCTAATTGCGCCAGAACAAATATAACAACAGGATGCTTTAAAAAGTGCCATTTTTTCATTATTACCCATCAACCAGGTTTTACATTACTTTTACAGTACTTTATTTCAACATTACTTATATTGCAATAGCTTTACTAAACCTTGAATAGCATATCATTCAGGTTAATCATTATTATCAGGTTATTTTGATATAGTAATAGTACTGTGATGTTTAGGTTTAGTAAAGCTTATCCCACAACAAGGTAAATAATTTTGATCTAAAATGAAAGTAAAATCTTTTTAAAAAAAGTAACACATCAGTTATTGGTACAATTAAGATGTAGCCCACTTAAGATTGCGGTTAAATATTATATTGATAACTGCAATAAATATATTGGTTAATTCTACTATCTAATCTCTAAAAGTGGACTACATCTTTGTCAACAAAACAACCTTCAAAAATGGAGTGAATAAAATATGAACATCCCAAAACTTCAAATCGGAAATATAATGTCTGAAGTTCCCATAGTGCAGGGAGGAATGGGTGTGCGTGTTTCTCTGTCATCATTGGCAGCTGCGGTCGCGAATGAAGGCGGAATCGGAACCATTTCCAGTATAGCACTTGGTGATATAAATGTATCAAAAAATGAGTATGAAAAAAATTCCCGGGAAGCACTTATTCGGGAAATCAGGAAAGCAAAAAGTATGACAAAAGGTATTCTCGCAGTAAACGTTATGGAAGCGCTTAGTAACGCCAAAGATCTGATCAAAGCGGCTGTCAAAGAGGGAATTAAGATGATTGTTGTTGGAGCTGGACTGCCCCTTAAACTGCCTGCGATTGTTGAAGATGATTCTGTAAATCTTGTTCCAATTGTCAGTTCCGGCAGAGCGGCAGGACTAATACTCCGCAGTTGGGACAAGCGCTACCAAAGAACTGCTGATGGCTTTATTCTTGAAGGACCTCTGGCAGGCGGGCACCTGGGTTTTTCTACTGAGCAATTGGATCATATCAATGAGTATTCCCTGGAAAAACTGCTTCCTGATGTGCTGAGCGCTGTTAAAAGTTATGAAGAAAAATATGGCAAAAAAATTCCCATAATTGTCGGCGGTGGAATTTTTGATGGAAAGGACATTAAACAGATGTTGAGTCTTGGCGCTTCCGGTGTGCAAATGGGCACCCGTTTTGTTTGTACGGATGAATGCAACGTTTCTCCTGAATTCAAACAAGCCTATCTTGAAGCGTCTGAAGAAGACATCGAGATTATTAAGAGTCCGGTTGGAATGCCCGGGAGAGCCATAAAAAACAAATTCTTAAAAAGAGTTGAAAACAACGGAAGGCTGCGCATCAAATGCCCGTATAAATGTCTTTCAGCCTGTGATATTGTTAAAGCAAAGTACTGTATCGCAAAAGCGCTGTTAAATTCATGGGCGGGTGATGTTGATAATGGGCTGATATTTTGCGGGCAGAATGCTTACAGGGTAAATAAAATAATATCTGTTAAAGAATTGTTTTCTGAGCTTTGTGCTGATCTCAAAGCAGCTTAATTTTATCGTCTATAAAAAAATGTTAGTAAAAAATAAAAGTAACGCCATGAAAATATTGTTAATTTATCCGGAAACACCATCGACATTTTGGAGTTTTCGAAATGCGCTGAGATTCATTTCCAAACAATCATCTGAACCTCCGTTGGGTTTGCTCACTGTAGCAGCAATGCTGCCAGAAAATTGGGAAAAAAAGCTGATCGATATGAACGTGTCCCAATTAAAAGAGGAACATCTCAACTGGGCAGATTATGTGTTCATAAGCGGCATGAATGTGCATAAGCAGTCATTTATAGATGTTGTAAAACGATGTAAAAATACTGGAGTGAAAGTTGTTGCTGGCGGCCCCATGTGTACGACTGAATATGAACAATTTGAGGAGGTAGATTATTTTGTTTTAAATGAAGCTGAAATTACGCTGCCTATGTTTCTGAAAGATTTGGAAAATGGAAAACCAAAACATATTTATACAACTAATGAATTTCCGGATATTACTTCAACACCAATTCCTCTCTGGAATTTGTTGGAAAAGAAAAAATATGCATCTGTTAGCATTCAATACTCGCGTGGATGTCCGTTTAGTTGTGAATTTTGCAGCATAACATTGTTAAATGGTCATAAACCGCGAACGAAAAGTAAAGACCAATTTATAGGTGAATTGGAATCGTTATATCAGGAAGGCTGGCGCGGCAGCGTATTTATCGTTGATGATAATTTTATTGGCAACAAGAAAAAACTTAAAAAGGAGATTTTGCCCGCACTAATTGAGTGGTCAAAAGAACGCAAATATCCATTTTCTTTTATGACAGAAGCTTCTATCAATATCGCTGATGATGATAAATTGGTGGAGTTAATGGTTGCAGCAGGTTTTAATTCTGCTTTTATAGGGATTGAAACACCAAATGAAAACAGCCTGGCAGAATGTGGGAAATTACAAAATCAACAGCGAGATATGGTAGCATCGGTTAAAAAATTACAGCGCAGTGGTTTAAATGTGTCTGGAGGTTTTATTGTCGGATTTGATAATGACCCGCCAAATATTTTTGAACAGCAGATTAATTTTATCCAGAAAAGCGGCATTGTTACGGCAATGGTTGGATTGTTGAATGCGCCTTCCGGAACAAAGTTGTTTAAACGAATGCAATCTGAAAATCGATTGCTCAATTTCATGAGTGGTGATAATATGGATGGTTCTATGAACTTTGTTCCAAAAATGAATTATCAAAATTTAAAAGAAGGGTACAAAAAGATCATAACGACTATTTATTCACCGAAACAATATTATAAACGAGTCAAAACGTTTCTTAAAGAATATCATTTGCCGAATGGACAAAATTCAAAAATTAAATTTCAAGACATTCGTGCATTTTTCAGATCGTTGTGGATTTTGGGATGTTTAGAAAAGGGGAAAAGATATTACTGGAAATTGCTATTTTACAGTCTGTTTAACTGTCCCAGAAAATTTGCACTTGCTGTTACGATGGCGATTTATGGGTTTCATTTTCGGCGGATTGCGGAGACGGTTTAATTATCTCTGATAACTGCTTGTAATCGGCATCCTCCGATCCTTTCCAAAAGCCCGCGGTGTAATCTTTATTCCCGGGGGACCCTGTCGGCGTTTGTATTCGTTCAAATCAACTAACCGTATCACTTTGCGGACAATTTTTTCGTCATAGCCCTTTGCTAAAATCTGTTTAATGGATAAGTTTTTTTCAATGTAATCGGCTAATAAGGAATCCAAAATGTGATAGGGAGGCAGGCTGTCTTCGTCTTTTTGATCGAGGCGTAATTCTGCAGAAGGTGGTTTGGTTATTGTGTTTTGGGGAATTATTTCACGTCCGTGGGATTTATTCGCATTTTCCGAAAGTTTATAGACCAGAAGTTTTGGCACATCTTTTATCACTGCAAATCCGCCAGCCATATCACCGTAAAGCGTACAGTAACCAACACTGACTTCACTCTTGTTGCCTGTGGTCAATGCCAACCAGCCGAATTTGTTTGATAGCGCCATAATAATATTGCCGCGAATTCTCGCTTGAATATTTTCTTCAGTGACATCAAACGGTAAACCATCGAAAGTTTGTTCCAACATTTTTAGGTATTGTTCATAGGTAGAATGAATGGGGATCACTTTATATTCGATGCCCAAATTATCAGCTAACTGCTTCGCATCAGTTAAACTAGACTCGGAAGAAAATTTTGACGGCATGGCAATACCAACTACGTTTTTTGCCCTGAGCGCATCGGTTGCAATGGCAGCGGTTAGCGCCGAGTCAATCCCGCCACTCAATCCCAAAACAACTTTTTTAAATCCATTTTTACGTACGTAATCCCGAGTACCCAATACAAGGGCGTGATAAACCCCTGAAACAGGATTTAGTTTTTTTCTTCCTTCAACTTTTTTTAATGGTTGAATTGGCTTTCCTGGAATAGTCTTTTGTAATTTGAGAGATTTTAGTTTATATTTTGGAGTGAAATCTTTTTTCCTGTTATTATAAGAAATATCCCTGGTTCGCTTGTCCCTGATTGTGGTAACATCAATATCATAAAGCAGAAGATCCTCAGCAAATTCTTTACCCTGGGCGACAATTTCACCCATCTCATTGGCAATGAGACTGGAACCGTCAAAAACCAATTCGTCCTGCCCGCCGATCAAGTTAGCATAAAGCATAAAAACGCGGTTTTTTTGGGCGCGGTCAATGACTAATTTTTCCCGTTCTTCAATTTTGCCGGAACAATATGGCGAAGCAGAAATGTTAACAATAACTTCTGCCCCCCCGATGAGCGCTTCGGTTTCAATGACACTTTCAGAAATCCATAAATCCTCACAAATGCTCAACCCAATTTGAATTCCCTTTAATTCGAATACGACCGCTTCATCACCTTGATCAAAATAACGCTTTTCATCAAATACGCCGTAATTTGGCAGATGGATTTTTCGGTAAACACCACATAGTTTACCTTCACTTAAAACGGCAGCGCTGTTGTATAATTTATTTTTAACACGATCAGCAAAACCGAGGATAGCCGTAATGTTTTTTGTTGCGGGAATAATTCGTTGCAGGCTGTTTAAATTATCTTCAATAAATTGTGGGCGGAGCAGTAAATCCTCCGGGGGATAACCGGTAACGGTCAATTCCGGAAAAACGATCAGATCAACATTCAGCTCTTTCGCCTTTTTAATATTGTCTAAAATTATTTTTTCATTTCCAGGGAAATCACCAACTGTAACATTTATTTGAGCTAATGCTATCCGCAATATATTTGACATGTGTTTAACCTTTATTCTCCCATTACTTTGATGATGAGCCTTTTGCGACGTTTCCCATCAAATTCAGCATAATAAATTTGCTGCCAAGGTCCCAGGTCAAGTTCACCATTTGTAACCGGTACGATAACCTGGTGTCCGATCAACAGGTTTTTCAAATGCGCATCGCCGTTCACCTCACCTGTTCTGTGGTGGCGATAATCGGGTCCATCGGGAGCTGATTTTTGCAGCCAATCTTTAATGTCCTGGATCAAACCGGACTCGGCATCATTGACATAAACACCAGCCGTGATGTGCATTGCTGAAACAAGGATCATACCTTCTTTAATACCGCTCTTTTTTAGGACATTATTTACATCGCTGGTAATATTGATAAATTCCATCTTTTCAGATGTATTGAACCATAAATATTCAGTTGTAAATTTCATTTTAATCACCCATAAATAAAAATTCTCTTTCAGTAAGTATTTGATTTAAGCCATCTGTTAAGTCATAAAGATGATTCAGGAATTCAGTTAATTCCTGATTTTTTTCGTTCGTATCGAGTTGCTTAAATTCATCTTCAAAAATTCCAACCTGTTCCAATAATTGCTTGTCGTGATCATATAATTGTGAGAGAATTTCTGATTGCAGATTCGTTTTTCCGAAAAAAGCCTGGTCAACATAACAGGGATTCTTAAGCGAGTTTAGTAACATTGATAAACCGGATACCACGCGTTTAAAAGCTTCAGAAATCGTTTTGTCAGTTTTACCCTGCATCTGCTTTTCAAATTCTGGCAATCTCCTGTTAGCAGAGTCAAGTTTAGCTAATAAAAATTTTCTCAAATTTTGATCAGTTTTTTTCCTGTCTTCCGGGGTTGAATAATTCAGGTAGCCTTTAATCGTGCTCGCAAGTTCTTTTTTTGCTGATTCTGCAAATCGCTCCAAATTTCCCATACGACACTCCTTGAAAGTTGAAATTTTTTTGATGAAATAATTCACCATATTAAGATATTTGTAAACGTTCACAATCTGTAAGTGAAGATAAGACCAAAAAATTTCAACGAATGAGAAACCAACGGATAGAAACAACCCAACGGATGTTATTAAAATTTTCAAACATATAATATGATGAGATTATTCAAAAACCTGACAAAATTGCCCAAAAAGAAATTAGCATCCGACAAAGGCAATGTAAAATCAAATTCACACCATTCTTTTTATCCGTTGGGTTGTTTCTATCCGTTGGATTTAATTTTTCATTTTTTCCTGCACGATCTCATCCATTCTTTGTCCGGCAGGTGAACAGTTACAGATATCTTAAAACTCTATAATATCCTCTAACTCTGTTAAATCCGAAATTTGAAAATCCGGATCAGGATAGTGTGGCTCTAATCTTTTATTCGTGCGATTAATCCAGATAATCTTAATCCCGGCATTGCGAGCACCCTGAATGTCAGATTCTGCTGAGTCACCAATCATGACTACTTCATCTGTTGTCAGTTTCATCTTTTCCAAAACAAAAGAAAATAGTACCGGATCGGGCTTATATTTTTTGAGTTGAAATGAAGTAACGATGACATCGAATTTATAGCCATCTTTTATTAATTTTTCTACTAATGGATCATCAAAATCCGCATTGGATAACAGCCCAATTTTGTACCGACCGGGAATTGCTGAGAGTACTTCAGCCACTTCAGGATAAACCTGGCTCGTGCCCATACAATCCCATAAAAAATTTACATCTTTTTCAATATCCCGGTTAATCCCGTAAGACTGGTAAATATCCTTTAACCTTCTTCGATGGATTTCCCTGATGCTGATAAAAGGATTTATCTTTGACCATTTGAAATATTCTTTAGTCAAATCATCATACAGCGCATAATATTTAGACATATCCAGGTTAACACCGGACTCTTTCAACAAGCGCCATATTCTGTCCCGCGGGAAACCGCTGTCATCAACCAGGGTTCTGTGTACATCAAAAATTAAGCCTTTGAGATTTTTTAATCGCATCAAAAAAATATCAACTTCAAGTAGTCTAAAAATTTAAAATATTATTGAATTCAATTTATTCGGTATAATTAAATATTGTCAAGGAGGGAATAAAAATCTTAGTGCTTCTGACAATGGCTATTCTTAAATTCTCTTTTCACCTATTACAACGTGTCATTTTTTTTTATAAGAACGTTTTCTATTCAATTTTTTTGTCAGATACTTGCAGGGAAATAATATTCAAAATTATATTTAGTTTTTGTAGTGAGTTATATGGAATTAAAAATCTCGAGGCTAAAACTAACTAATTAATAAATAAAAATCAAGTAATTTTTTAATTTTGAATATAATTTTTAATTACAGCTTTTCTTAACTTTCTTAAATTCATATCAAAGTTGCGTTTATCTTTAGCGGATTGTCGTTTAAGGATGTTTTCAGGGAGGTCTTGGCTTAATAAGATGATGATGTCACTCAAAACAGGCAGTTTTTTATTTGTAAAATTAGAATGTGTCTTTTTGAATGACTCGATCAACAATTTTGCATGGGATGCGTTTTCAAGTCCTTTAATGTAATAAGTGGGCTGATTTGTGGTTGTGTAATTTAAATAATTGTTTATTGATAACAAAGTTTTTTTTAATATCAATTGTTTAGCCGGAAACCAAGAATTGGTTTCCTCTCGCGATACCTGTTTAGCGATTTTTTTTGCGCTCTCCGCGTTTGAAACAACCGGCCATAAAGGTATCCAACCGGAGCATAAATAATCAGATTTCTCATATTTTATTTGCAGCGAATTAATGGCTAATTTTTTAGGCACTTCAAAGGTGACCCAGCCACTATTTTTTTTATCTGCTTTAACAATAGTTGAAACTAAATATGGTTTTCTAACAACAAATGTTTTTATACTTGGTTTAAAGAAATTTTGGTTAGAATCCTTCATTTTTAAATCTAAAAAGGACGGGTAAATTTTGGATGTACACCTTGAATAGTCGAAAAGAACTTTGACTGAAATAAATTTTTTCCCGGTATCCGGCAGTGTGTAATTATCCTCGGAGATTACATTGTCCGCGACGGAAAGAATCTTTAGTTTGGTGTGAACGGGATTTATGATTGATGTATTTATTTGAGCAAAAGCTAAAAATGGTATAAATAATAAAAACAAGATTCTAATTAATCCAGTCATCCTATGTCTCCCAAAATCCCCAAACCCATTAATCAAGAATTATGATTAATGCTACCACAAAGTATATGCCAGACTTTTTGTTACCGAATTGTTGTGGAGTAACAGTTTGAAAAAATAGTAGATAAGTTTATTTGCCATTGTAACTTATTAACAATAGGTTTCATTGTGAAAAAAATATTTGTTTCAAATTGTAATTGGCGAAAAAAAAGAAAAATGAATAAGCAATAATATATTTCTATCATTACCTTGTAATTAATAAAAAGTGAAGCTTTCCTCGCAAAAAAATTAAAAAAGTACTTGACATTTTATTATTAATTTATTATACTATTTTTGATCAACAGATGTTTTCGGATATTCATCTTTCTACAAATCTCATTCCTACGAACACTATTATCCATGCGATTAATTTTAGAATCCTGTTTTCTGAATTACAACCGACAACTGTGCTAAAAG
>JACKQG010004155.1_pt1 | contig 16982 bp, 12 predicted proteins | sample 8237621 | NCBI WGS metagenome assembly JACKQG01 (sample SAMN15677084, study PRJNA649215) | marine metagenome | biome: marine; feature: Black Sea; material: saline water; isolation source: suspended particulate matter (SPM) from the Black Sea western gyre | collected 2013-06-09/2013-06-10 | depth...
TATGGAGTTCACCATGTCTAACATATTCAGCACCCCCCTCAGGCTTAACCTTAGGCTTACACTTAGCCTCATACTCTGCTTTAATTTTGTTTACCCCCAAGCCGAAAATATATTGGGTGATATTAATAATGATGAAATAGTAGATATTTTAGATTTAGTAAGCTGTGTGAATATGATAATAGACCCAACAAATAACCTTACAGAATATGAAACGTGGGCATCTGATGTGAATAATGATGAGTTTACCAATGTCCTTGATTTAGTGATAACTGTGAATTTTGTTTTAGGTAATCTACAGCAAGCATGTATTATTGAAAATGAAATATTTGTACCCTGCTATGCAGATTATACTGGTTGTTGCTACCCAACTACCAGCCATGAATTCACATGGGAATTTTATGAATTTGGAGAGCCTGGCAGTCATATTAATGATTTAGCCGTAATTAATGAAAATAATATTTGGGCGGCCGGTTTATTTAAAGAAATTGATACCACCACTTGGGATGGATACCATCGTTATAACTTAGCCCACTGGGATGGTGTGGAATGGGAATTAATAGATTTATCATTACCTTTTATACCCAATGGGGTAACAGACACATCTTGGTATGTTTTTGAAACTCAAATGATTCATGCAATTAATGAAAATGATATTTGGATTCAGAATCATGATAGATCATTTGGTCATTGGGATGGTATGGAATGGACAGGATATTTTTGGGCTCAAATTGCCATAAAACATAAGGCTTGGAGTACTTCATCTGAATCTGTGTGGTTCTCTGGTCATGGTGGGGTCCATTATTATGACGGTATTCAATTTCAAGAGCAAATCTCTTTTTGGATTAACCACAGACTCACAGATATTTGGGGAATTAGTGAAGATAGAATTTGGACAACGGGATATCAGGTTGAACCCAGTGAAACCATTTTATTAGAATTTGATGGGACTGAATGGTTCATAAAAAATACTTCAGATGGGACTGAACCCTGTGGGACCAGCTTTCTTTGTGGTTTTACTGGTGCGGTTTGGGCCTTTGGAGATACATTGTATGTGTCTTCTGCGCAAAATGGTATCTGGCATGAATCAATTAGTACGGGTAGCGGTTGGCTCATGGAAGACCCTGCAGAATTCGTGTGGGGTTCATGGATGGGGCTAAGAGGTAACCATTATAATGATATATTCCACTTTAGTGAAGGTTGTCATTTTTACCACTATAATGGCATAGACTGGGAATATAGTGATGCACTTATAGCACCTTATACAGAAGAAGGCTGGCCTTATGCACCACACCAATATTCAGTTTATGTTAATGGTGATTTTATTGTATTAGGGGGTAAAGCCCCAGCTGGCAATGGATCAAAAGCATGGGTTGCCAAAGGGTATCGTAATCAATAAAGGAAAATTATGAAAATATTAACTATTGTAATTATTTCACTTATAAGCCAACTATATTCACAAAATTATCCCAATGATATGATTTATTCAGATGATTATTCTTATATTGATTATTCTGTATCTATCGCAAAAGGTACAAGAATTGAATAAACAGGTTTTGTAAACAAAGGGGCAGGAATTTGGATTTAGGGTTTAGTATGACCGTCTATGACATTTTTGTTTTTATCTAACCTCTAACTTCTAACCTCTAATTTCTAATCAACCATTCGACTAACCCCCACTTTGTAACATCCTGTAAATGTGATACCAGTAGCGAAATTATATAATTAAATTACGCCCATGAATAATTCTAAAATTTATATTATACCTATATTGATTGTGGTGGGGCTTGTGGCCTCATATTTTAATGTTGAGAAGAGTACAACTGAAAATCGACGACCCGTACCTACAGAATTTGTAGAGAAGAAATTGCGTCGTAAAGATTTTAAGAATGACCGTAAAGAATATGTTAAGCAAATGCATCGGTCACATCCAGATACGGATTGGCAAGAGATGGACCGCCAAACACGAAAAGAAAAATCTGAACGTGTACGGCAAGAATTAGAATCCCGATTACTCAATGGCCAGTTAAACCGCAATGGATTAAATCGCGTAAGCACCGCTAATCGTAATGTGAGTGGTGAATGGAACGAGCGGGGTAGCAATAATTTGGCAGGGCGTATTCGCACAGCTGAGGTTGATTTTGAAAATAATCTCATTTATTGCGCATCTTCTGGAGGCAATATTTGGCGGGGCAGTATTGATGGTGAAAACTGGGAATCCATGAACGATTATATGCAGGTGAAAGGCATATCATTTTTACGATTGATAGATGCAGATGGTATTTCTCGTTTATTGGTGGGGTCGGGTAATGGATTCTACTATTCTGATACGGATGGACTTATTTTGAATCCTACATCAGGCTTAGAAAATGTAAACTCCATAAAACGATATGCATTATTGGGTACTGATATTTATGCCTTGGTTAAAGAATGGGATAATGCGGATAATCGAAACGAAACCAAACTTTATAAATCCACAGATTTTGGCGTTTCATTTCAACATCATGTAAGTTTCGATAGCCATAATGGATTTAGCTCCATTGAAATGCCAGATCATTTTGATTTATGGGCTGACCGATATTTTGGTGGGGATGTTTACATTATTAATGATAATTCTTTTTACCGAATTGCACATGGTGGTGTAGAATTAATTTCAACCTTTGATTCAAATAGTTCAGGCGAAGTATTACTCACCGGCGGAATGGGTATGAATTCTCCATTTTTCTATGTGCTTTATGGAAGTGATATTTATTTTTCTAACAATGGTGGAAGTACATGGGTGAACCGTGGCGCATCCCCCAGTTCATGGTGGTTTATGGTGAACAGTTTTGGGTCGTCTAATATTAATAGTGATGTGGTGGCCATTGGGGGAATGGAAGCTTTCCGCAGCACCAATTCGGGTAATAGTTGGCAAGTCATAAACGATTGGTGGACTTACTATGATGACCCGGTGAATGAACTCCATGCAGACATCCCTGAAGTTCGTTTTTTCTTAGATGATGAATTTAATGAGTTTGCATTGGTTTCTACCGATGGCGGTATTTATATGATGGATGCCAATTTGAGTGATGCCAATAATTTATCTCTCAACGGCTTAGGTGTGAGTCAGTATTATTCCACATATACAAAGCGTACACCACCTCATCATATTTATGCGGGTAGTCAAGATCAAGGCTTTCAACGCAGTAATGGCGATGAAGGTGGAATTTTAGATTTTGTTCAATCAATTAGTGGTGATTATGGTCATTTAGTATCGGGTGATGGCGGTGAAACACTGTGGTGTAATTATCCTGGCTTTACCATGTTTTATAATAATCCCCAAGCAGGTGGTGGTGGAATAACATTAGATTTCCCTGGCAATGGCCACATGTGGATTGCCCCCATGATTGCAGACCCCCAACAGAATAATATTGCCTATTTAGGCGGTGGCTCAGTTACATCAGGGAATCATATAATTAAGCTTACCGCCAGCAGTTGGAGTATTGATTATGAACAATTAGATCAATCTTTTGCCGGTACGATTTCAGCGTTGGCCATTTCTGAAATTAATAATAATTACTGGTATGTACTTACTGAATCAGGCAAGTTCTATCATAGTACAAATGCAGGTGATACATGGCAAATGACTAATAATTTTACAGGTCCATCACCTCAATACTTTTATGGCTCTACCATTGAACCTTCACCCGTTGAGTTAGGTGTAGTATATATCGGCGGCAGTGGATATTCAAACTCACCGGTATATAAATCAACTAATCATGGTGCCAGTTTTCAATCTATGAATGCAGGGCTCCCCAATACATTGGTCTATCAATTAGCCACATCCGATGGAGGTGAACTTTTATTTGCCGCCACAGAAGTGGGCCCCTATGTTTATGATGTGTATGCAGAAGCGTGGTTTGATTTAGCAGGCGTATCTGCTCCAGATCAAACTTATTGGACGGTAGATTATGTGCCCGCATTACAAACGGCTCGATTTGGTACGTATGGTCGAGGCATTTGGGATTTTGTATTGGATGATAATTATAATATTATTTCTGGTGATGTGAATGATGACGATAATGTGAATATTCAAGATATTGTAATTTTAGTAAATTTTGTGATCGGAGGCTGGGAGCCTACTGAAACTCAAATGCAAGCCGGTGATATGAATGGTGATGGCACCATTGACATATTAGATATTGTACTGGTCGTGAATATAATTTTAGGGCGGTAGAATAGTTATCAGGTTTTAGGGGATAGGTTTTAGCTTAATTCATCCCATGCCAGCCCTCTCCACCGAGAGAATAAGTAAAAGAATGATAATAGTATTTCTCCTTTCTTGGAGAGAGATAATTAGGGATAAGTTGAAGGAAATTATTACCCCTTAATCCCCTCCTTAATAAGTAGGGGAAGTGCAAAGCACAGGGGAGGTCTTAAGATTGAAGGAAAACATGAAACATCAAATTGAAATAATATACTCTGGTGAATTACGAACATGGTCCACCCATTTAAAATCAGGTGATGATATCATTACGGATGCACCGGTGGATAATCAAGGTAAAGGGGAAGCCTTTTCACCTACTGATTTGTTGGCCTCTGCATTGGGTAGTTGTATGCTCACTATCATGGGGATTTCTGCAGATACCCAAAATATAAATATTGATGGCACCTTTGCCACCGTAAAAAAAGTAATGGGTGAAGATCCACGTCGAATTGCAGAAATCCATTTAGATATTACCTTTATTCAGACTGTCAGTGAGAAGCATCGAACCATATTAGAACGAGCGGCTCACCATTGCCCTGTATCAAAAAGCCTTCATCCCGATTTAAAAGAAATAGTCACTTTTCATTATCCTGAAGAATAATTCCCCTGTTTCAGTAAGCAAAAAAGCCTAAATTTCACCCTAAATTTTCGGAGTAAAAATTGATTAAACGTACGCATACTTGCGGTGAACTTCGCGCATCACAAATTGGTGAAACTATTTCCCTCAATGGGTGGATATCTAAAAGTCGTGATTTAGGTGGCCTGAGATTCATTGACCTTCGAGATCGTTATGGCAAAACCCAAATTGTATTTAATGAATTATTAAACAAAGATGCATTGGCCAACGTAAAACGATTGGGGCTTGAGGATGTAATCGGTATTACGGGTGTAGTGGTTGCACGTCCAGATGATGCAAAAAATAGTAATCTTCCCACCGGTGAAATTGATGTGGAAGTGACTGAATTAGAAGTTTATAACGAATCTGATCCATCTCCATTTGATATAAACGACCGAAATTCTGCGGGAGAAGACCATCGTTTAAAGTATCGATATTTAGAACTTCGTACAGAGGAACTCCAGAGCAATATGGTCATGCGCCATAAGGCCGCCATCGCTACTCGTAATTTTATGAATGATGGCGGATTTATCGAAATTGAAACACCCGTATTGATGAAATCTACCCCTGAAGGTGCCCGAGATTTTTTAGTACCCAGTCGAATTCATAAGGGTCGGTTTTATGCACTGCCTCAATCCCCTCAAACCTATAAGCAATTACTCATGGTGTCGGGCATGGATAAGTATTTCCAAATTGTAAAATGTTTTAGAGATGAAGATTTCAGGGCTGACCGTCAGCCCGAATTTACACAAATCGATATTGAAATGTCATTTGTAGAGCAAGACGATGTGGTAGAATTGGGAACCAATTTAACTCGTTATTTATGGAAGTCCACCTTGGGCGTAGATTTGCCAGAATCGTTCCCCGTGATCACTTATTATGATGCTATGGAAAAATATGGTTCAGATAAGCCAGACACAAGATTTGGAATTGAGCTGAATGAGTTTGCATCCTATGTTGAGCGATCTGACTTCAATGCATTTAAGTCCGTTTTAGATGCTGGTGGTCGAGTGAAAGCAGTGGTGTGCCCCAATGCTGAATCGTATAGCCGTAAAGTAATTGATGAGCTAACCGACAAAATGAAGACTTATTATGGTGCTAAAGGTTTAGCATGGCTGAAATGTAAGAATGGCGTCTTGGATGGTGGAATTAGTAAGTTTTTCCCTGAAGATGTGCAAAAAGATATCATGTCTGATTTATCGGTGATTGATGGAGATGTTATATTTATTGTAGGCGATAAAGCCAAAGTGGTATTTAATGCATTGGGCGCATTGCGAATTGAGTTGGCAAAACGTGAAAATCTTATTGATGAAAAGGCATGGGCGCCGCTGTGGGTAGTTGACTTTCCCCTTGTTGAATGGAATGAAGATTTAGAAAGATGGGATGCGTTACATCATCCGTTTACATCGCCTCACCCCGAAGATGTGGAGAAAATGGATTCTGACCCTGGAAATATTCGGTCGTTGGGATACGATATTGTAATGAATGGATATGAGTTGGGCGGCGGTTCAATTCGTATTCACGATAAAGATTTACAAGCTAAAATATTCACTTTATTGGGAATAAGTGATGAAGATGCAGATGAGAAGTTTGGTTTCCTCATGAATGCATTTAAATATGGTGCGCCACCTCATGGTGGAATGGCATTTGGTTTGGATCGAATCGTCATGTTATTGGTAGGGTCAAATCAAATTCGTGATGTGATTGCATTCCCCAAAACTACCTCGGCAATGTCACTCATGGATAATTCACCATCTCCTGTTGACGCGCAACAGTTAGATGACTTGCATTTATCTATTATTGAAGATACCGATGGATGATTTGAAAACTGAGTGATTTATGCGTAAATTTCTCGGCTTTATGAAAACAGATTTATCACATTATAGAAACAAAGCCCAAACCCTTAAGGGGAGTGGGCTTTTCCTATTTATTAAAGGTTGATTTATTGAAAAAGAAAATTGATATCACCGAAGTAGATCCACTGGCTTTTGTGGGGATGCGTGATGAAAATATTAAGACCATTGAATCAAAATTTGATTCTAAGATTGTGGTTCGTGGAAATTCAGTTAGCTTAGAAGGTAAAAAGGCTGAATTAGAAACTATTGAATCCGTTTTCAATGATATGATTTCTACCATTAGTCAAAAAGGTTTTGTAGATACTGACGATGTGAAATCTCTTATCGGACTTGCCAAAAGTGGAAATGGTGGTACCGTTTCTTCCACCAGTGAAGGTATGCCCATTGTACTCCATACCCATCAAGGCGTTGTATCTGCCCGAACTAAGGGACAGAAACTTTATTTTGAAGCAGTACAAAATAATGATATCGTCTTTGCTGTTGGTCCAGCGGGAACTGGAAAAACGTATCAAGCGGTAGCCAGTGCGGTTGCAGCCCTAAAGCGAAAAGAAGTAGAACGTATTGTAATTACCCGCCCAGCTGTTGAAGCGGGGGAACGGTTGGGATTTCTGCCTGGAGATTTAAAGGAAAAAGTTGACCCCTATTTAACGCCTCTATATGATGCATTGAACGATATGATTCCCCGTGACAAACTAAAAGTTTATTTAGATCAGCGAACTATTGAAGTGGCGCCTTTGGCATATATGCGTGGTCGAACTTTGCATAATGCCTTCATGATTTTAGATGAAGCCCAAAATGCCACCACCATGCAAATGAAGATGTTTTTGACGCGATTGGGCGTTACCTCAAAAGCTATTATTACCGGTGATGTAACTCAAATAGATTTACCCCCTCGAGATTCTTCTGGACTCATTGAAGCCACACGAATTCTCAAAAATGTAGATGGTATTGATTTTGTTTTCTTCGATGAAAATGATGTGGTTCGTCATCGTTTAGTAAAAGATATTATTAAGGCCTATGGTAAAAATGCCAAATCCCCTAAAAAATAAAAATTTGGAGTTAATATAGAATGTCAAAAAATGTAGTAATTGTATCATACGCACGTACGCCACTTGGTTCATTCAAGGGAGCGCTGAGTACCGTTTCCGCACCTCAATTAGGCGCTACTGCCATTAAGGGTGCCTTAGAAAAATGTAATTTAGATGCCAACCATGTTGACGAAGTAATTATGGGATGTGTACTTCCGGCAGGATTAGGGCAAGCGCCTGCACGACAAGCCGCCATTTATGCAGGAATTCCCAATGATGTGGAAACCTTGACCATCAACAAAATGTGTGGTTCAGGATTAAAGGCCATTATGCAAGGACAACAGTCCATTTTAGCAGGAGATTCGGATGTGGTGGTTGCCGGTGGCATGGAAAATATGAGTCAATCCCCCCATTATTTAATGGGTAGTCGAGATGGTATTCGCTTGGGTAATGGTAAACTTGTTGATGGTATGATTCACGATGGTTTATGGGATGTGTATAATAATCAGCATATGGGAAATTGTGCTGAAATTTGCGCTAAAGAATATGAATTCTCTCGTGAGGATCAAGACAATTTTGCTGAACGTTCATATACGCGCTCACAAGATGCCATTTCAAACGGATTATATGAAAATGAAATCGTCTCAGTATCCGTACCTCAACGACGAGGTGAACCTATTATTGTTTCTGCTGACGAAGAACCCAATCGAGTAAATTTTGATAAAATGCGAGCATTACGTCCCGCATTTGATAAAGAAGGTTCGGTGACTGCCGGTAACGCCAGTACTATTAATGATGGTGCTGCAGCGCTAATTCTTATGTCAGAAGATAAAGCGAAAGAATTGGGATTAACACCCATTGCTAAAATTGTATCACAAGCTTCTGCTGCCCATGCACCAGAATGGTTTACTACTGCACCCGTAAAAGCCATGAATAAGGCTGTTGAAAAGGCAGGACTTTCTATGGATGATATTGATCTTTTTGAAATTAATGAGGCCTTTGCTGTAGTGACTATGGCCGCTGAAAAAGACTTAAGTTTAGATTCTGAAAAAGTAAATGTATTGGGTGGAGCCGTTTCCATGGGGCATCCTATTGGTGCTTCAGGCGCACGAATTATGTGTACATTGCTAAATGCCATGAATCAGAAAAATGTGAATCGTGGAATGGCATCTATTTGCATTGGTGGTGGTGAAGCTTCTGCTGTAATAGTGGAGATGCTGTAATGACTAGAATTGGCGTAATTGGTGCCGGCACCATGGGGAATGGTATTGCGCATGTCTCTGCGTTAAGTGGATTTCAGGTTGTACTGGTAGATATTAATGCTGAATTCCTTGAAAAAGGCTTGGCTGCAATTTCAAAAAATATGGATCGTCAAGTTCAGAAAGAAAAAATTTCTGCTACGGATAAAGATTCTGCTCTTGGGAGAATTATTGCTTCTACAGAAATGACTGCCCTTGCAGATTGTCATATTGTGGTTGAAGCGGCTACTGAAAATCCAAAAATTAAGGCATCCATTTTTAAGCAATTAGATGAAATTTGCAATTCTGATTGCATTTTAGCCACCAATACATCATCCATTTCGATTACTGAAATTGCATCAAATACGAATCGCCCTGAAAAGGTGATCGGGATGCATTTTATGAACCCAGTACCGGTGATGAAGTTAATTGAGGTGATTCGTGGACATTTAACCAGTGATGAAACGGCGGCGGAAGTACAAGAATTATCGGCAAAAATGAATAAAATTGCAGTAGAGTGCAATGACTATCCTGGCTTTGTGGCAAATCGAATTTTGATGCCTATGATTAATGAGTCCATTTTTTGTCTTATGGAGGGTGTGGCAGAAGCACAGGCTATTGACGATATTATGAAGTTGGGTATGGCTCACCCCATGGGCCCGCTAACATTAGCAGATTTAATTGGACTTGATGTTTGTTTGGCAATTTTAGAAGTCCTCCACAAAGAATTAGGTGATAGTAAATACAGGCCTTGCCCATTATTGAAAAAAATGGTGGCCGCTGGAACATTAGGCCGTAAAACAGGTCATGGATTTTATAATTATAAATAGTTGAGATAGAGATGAATTTTTCCCTAACAGAAGAGCAGCAAATGATTCGTAAAACGGCACGAGATTTTGCCATTAATGAATTGGCTCCTGGTGTAGTTGAGCGTGATGAAAAGAAGATTTGGCCGAGAGAAGCCATTCAAAAAATGGGCGAGTTAGGTTTTTTGGGCATGATGACCTCTACAGAATGGGATGGTGGTGGTATGGATGTGATTTCATACGCACTTGCCATGGAAGAAATTGCCCGAGTTGATGCATCAGCATCGGTCGTGATGTCAGTTAATAATTCGTTGGTTTGTTACTTGCTTGAAAAGTTTGGCAGTGATTTTCAGAAAGAAAAATATTTAAAACCATTGGCAAGTGGTAAGAAAATTGGTGCCTATTCATTGTCAGAGCCACAGTCTGGCTCAGATGCATCAAATATGCGAACCGTTGCCAAAAAAGATGGTGATTATTATGTGGTGAGTGGAACCAAAAATTGGGTGACTAATGGCATTAACTCTGATATTGTAATGTTATTTGCTATGACTGAAACTGGAGTGGGGCATAAAGGAATTTCTTGTTTTATTGTTGAAAAGGGATGGGATGGATTTGAGGCTGGAAAGCCTGAAGATAAATTGGGAATCCGAGCATCTGACACCAGTGAATTATATTTTGACAATGTTAGAATTCCAGCTGAAAATTTAGTGGGTGGAGAAGGTATTGGTTTCAAAATTGCCCTTACTACACTTGATGGTGGTCGTATTGGAATAGCCTCTCAAGCATTGGGTATTGCACAAGCATCCTTGGATGCCTCGGTTTCATATTCTAAGGAACGGATTCAGTTTGGAAAACCCATTTCTGCGAATCAAGGTATTCAGTTCAAATTGGCAGACATGGCCATGAGCATTGAAACGGCACGACTATTGATACATAAGGCTGCATGGGCAAAACAAAATGGTTTGGATTATGGGCATTTGGCATCCATGGCAAAAGTGTATGCATCTGAGGCTGCTATGAAGGCTTCGACTGATTGTGTGCAGATTCATGGTGGATATGGATATATTAGAGAATCAGGTGTGGAACGGTTGATGCGTGATGCAAAAATAACACAGATTTATGAAGGTACATCAGAAATTCAAAGATTAGTAATTGCGAGAGCATTATTAAAATAAAATTGGAGATTTAAAGTGGATATTTTTAAAAAAATGACAACAATGGGGCATGAGCAAATTGCATATTTTTGTGACCCCCATTCAGGACTTAGAGGTATTGTGGCTATCCATAATACCATACTTGGCCCTGCGTTAGGTGGTTGTAGAATGTGGAACTATGCAACAGAAGAGGAAGCATTAATCGATGTGCTTCGTTTATCAAAAGGTATGACCTATAAGGCCGCTATTGCAGGATTAAATCTTGGTGGTGGTAAGGCGGTAATTATTGGTGACTCAAAAAAGGAAAAGTCTGAAGATTTATTTAGATCCTTTGGTCGATTTGTAGAAGGTTTAGGCGGTCGCTACATTACGGCAGAAGATGTGGGTACCAGCATGAAGGATATGGAACATGTACGCATGGAAACCAATTATGTAACTGGAATTACAAAAACATTAGGGGGTAGTGGAGACCCTTCTCCCGTAACGGCATACGGCGTTTTTGTTGGAATGAAGGCGGCAGTTAAGCAAAAGTTGGGTAAAGATTCATTAGATGGACTGAAGGTTTCGGTTCAAGGATTGGGCCACGTGGGTACTTATCTATCTGAATTTTTATATAAAGATGGTGCTGAACTTTTCGTCACAGACATCCATGAAGATGCTATTGAAAATGTGGTAAAAAATTATGGCGGAAAAAAAGTAGGTCTTGATGAAATATATGACCTGGATGTGGACGTATATGCGCCATGTGCATTGGGAGCAACTGTAAATGATGATACGTTGTCACGATTGAAATGTTCAGTTATTGCAGGTGCAGCAAACAATGTATTGAAAGACCCGGATATTCATGGCCATGAGATAATGAAAAAAGGTATGCTGTATGCACCTGATTATGCTATAAATGCAGGAGGCCTAATTAATGTATCTAATGAGTTAGAGGGATACAACCGTGAACGTGCTTTTAGTCAAGCTGAAGGTATTTATGATACATTAATGGAAATTTTTAAGCGATCTGAGAAAGATGGAATCCCCACCAATAAGGCATCAGATTTACAGGCTGAAGATAGAATTAAACAAATTGGTGAATTGAAATCATTCTATTTGCCATATAAAAAGTCATTTAAAATCCGTGGATAATTCATTCGAAGATATGACGCGGAAAGAGAAGCGTTTGGCCAGAGTTATTGCATTACAAGCACTTTATGCTCATGAAGTTGCTGAGACAGAGCCGGGAAATGCTATTGCAACTATTGTAGAAGAGTTAGAAGATTCTCCATCTGCAGATGTAATTAGCTATGGTGGGAAATTGGTTCGATTGGCAATTGAGCATCAAAAAAGTTCTGATGAGTTAATTGAGGCTCGGTTAAAAAATTGGGAAATGAAACGCGTATCTTTAATGGATAAGCTCATTTTAAGATTAGAAATTTCTGAAATGTTTCATGAAGACAGTGTGCCTCCAAAGGTTTCAATTGTGGAAGGCGTTGAAATTGCAAAATTATTTAGCACCGATGATAGTAGCCGATTTGTAAATGGAATTTTAGATTCTGTATATAATGATTCACTAAAGGGATTGATTAAGTTCGAGAAATAAATATGTCAGTATTTGGAAAAATAGTTACTAAAATTTTTGGGAAGAAGTCTGATAAGGATCTGAAGTTACTTTCTCCCTTTGTAGATGAAATTAATGCAATATATCCTTCGTTGGAAACCTTATCTGATGATGATATAAAATTACGATTTCAAAGCATTAAAAATGATTTAATGCTGAAAATTGAATCATCCAAAACTACATTCATCGCTGAAGGGTTAAAAGATACTGACCTTGATGATGAGATTTTGAAAGTTGAACAGGCTTTTTTAGATGATAAAATGGCTGAAGTTTTTGCTATTGTAAAGGATGTTTCTCGTCGATTGGACGGTACCGTATTCAAAATGATGGGTATTGAAGAAACGTGGAGAATGGTTCATTATGATGTCCAGCTGATTGGTGGAGTTACACTACATCAAGGGCGAATTGCGGAAATGAAAACGGGTGAGGGAAAAACCCTCGTTTCAACCCTTCCGATTGTGCTTAATGCTATTACAGGTCGTGGCGTGCATGTGATTACAGTAAATGATTACTTGGCTGAACGTGATAGCCAATGGATGGGAATATTATTTAACTTTCTCGATCTTAGTGTTGGATGTATTCTGAATCAAATGGGTAGTTCAGATCGTAAAAAAATGTACGAATATGATATTACTTATGGTACTAATAGTCAGTTCGGATTTGATTATTTGCGTGATAATATGTCGGTACTTCCAGAAGATCAAGTACAGCGTGGTCATGCATTTGCCATTGTTGATGAAGTAGATTCTGTACTTGTTGATGAAGCCCGAACACCACTTATCATTTCGGGTCAAGTTGATGCTCCCGGAAATCAACAATATACTCAATGGCGAAACAGTGTTGAAGGTTTGTTGAAAAAGCAAACCTTATTGGTGAATACCTTAGTTTCAGATGCTGAAAAATTGTTGGATGAAGATGATCGTGAAGCGGCCATTAAGTTATTAATGGCACAGCGAGGCTCTCCGAAAAATCGAAGATTGATGAAGATTTTTCAAAAACAGGGCACACAACAAATGGTGATGAAAATGGAGAGTGAATACATCCGTGATAAGAAATTACCAGAATTGGATGAGGCGCTCTTTTATAGTATTGAGGAACGCTCAAATATTATTGATCTCTCAGAAATGGGACGTGAATATTTATCTCCTTCTGAACCAGAAAATTTTGTAATTCCAGATTTGGGTGAGATCTTCCATGAAATTGAAAATACGTCAGGAATATCCAAGACTGATATTCTCAAAAAGAAAGAGGATGCACAATCTTTGCATGCTGAGCGTAGTGATCGCATCCATGCAATTAATCAGCTGTTAAAGGCATATTCACTTTTTGAAAAAGATGTGGACTATATTGTTAAAGAGGGTAAAGTTTTAATTGTTGATGAGCATACTGGGCGTGTACTTCATGGTCGCCGATTTAGTGATGGCTTACATCAATCGTTAGAGGCAAAAGAAAATGTGATTATTGAAAAAGAATCACAAACGATGGCCACAATTACTATCCAAAATTATTTTAGGATGTATGATAAATTGGCGGGTATGACAGGTACTGCTGCCACTGAAGCCAATGAATTTATGGAAATCTATAAGTTGGATGTGGTAGAGATTCCTCCAAATACTCCTGTTGTTCGTCAAGATCATGAAGATATTATTTATCGATCTAAGCGTGAAAAATATAATGCCACAATTAAAAAGATTCAGGAGCTATTTAGTAAAGGGCAGCCCCTATTGGTGGGTACTACTTCTGTTGAAGAATCAGAAACCTTGTCACGAATGCTTCGTCGTCAAAAAGTGCCCCATAATGTATTGAATGCCAAGCAGAATCAGAAAGAGGCAGAAATTATTATTCGTGCGGGACATCATGGCGCGATTACGATTGCCACTAATATGGCCGGTCGTGGTACGGATATCAAATTAGGTGAAGGTGTTAAAGAAAATGGAGGCCTGTTTATTTTAGGTACTGGTCGCCATGAATCACGTCGGATTGACCTCCAGCTTAGGGGGCGTTCTGGTCGACAGGGAGACCCTGGTGAATCCATATTTTTCTTAAGTTTAGAGGATGATTTAATGCGACTATTCAATTCTGATCGTATTGCAAAAGTGATGGACCGAATGGGCGTAGAAGAGGGTGAAGTCATCACACATTCTATGGTGACCAAATCTATTGAGCGCGCACAGAAAAAAGTAGAAGGCCGAAACTTTGGTATTCGTAAGCATTTGCTTGAATATGATAATGTGATGAATCAACAACGTGAAATTGTTTACAATCGTCGTGATTTTGCACTTCATGGTGAAGAAATATCACATGAAATTGAATCTATTTTAACAGAATGTCTGGACCAGCTTGAAGCCGAATTTTGCAGTGTTGATAAACCATCAGAGTGGGATTGGGAGTCTTTGAGTCAAGAAGTGCTAAATATCTTTTCATTGGATATTAGCGCTGAAGATTCAAAAATTGATTCTTCTGAAGAATTAAAAGAGTTAATACGTCAAGGTGCACATTCCATACTTTCATTTAAGCGGGACTCTTCTGAAGATGGGATGTTTGATCGTTTCCAGAAATATGTATTATTAAGAACGATAGATGAAAAATGGCGAGAGCATTTATATGCCATGGATCAGCTCCGAGAAGGAATTGGCCTGAGAGCATACGGTCAGAAAAATCCACTTATTGAATATAAGCAAGAGGGTTTTGGTATGTTTGCTGAGATGATGATCGAAACCAACCGTGAAACCTTAAAGCGAATATTTAGGACTAATATTTCCCATTTGAATGAGCGTACGACTCAAGTACCTCAGAATATGCCCAAAAATATGAAAATGCAACATGATGAAGCGCCAGCGCCAGGATTTGTTGCACCACCTCAAGGACAGGGCGGTGGCATGCAACGTCAGCCTCAGCAGAGAGTCCAGCCTGTGCATGTAGAAGAAAAAGTGGGCCGGAATGACTCTTGTCCATGCGGTAGTGGGAAGAAATTTAAGAAATGTCATGGAGTAGTAGTATGAAGAAAAAATTCGAAACCCGTGCCATTCATGTAGGTCAAAAACCTGAAGAATTATATGGCTCTGTATCGTTGCCCATTTATCAAACATCCACATTCAAACAGGAAGAGTTTGGTGAATATACTTATGATTATTCTCGTGCAGGAAACCCAACTCGCAATGCTTTAGAGGAAACTATTGCTTCATTAGAGAATGGTTCAGATGCAGCAATGTTTGGCTCAGGAATGGCGGCTATGTCCGCTATTTTTACGCTTCTAAAAAAAGGTGACCATTTAATAATTTCGGGAAATGTCTATGGTGGCACATATAGACTCATGACTCAAATTATGGAAAATATGGGTTTCAGTGCCTCATGGATTGATACATCAGATTCAGAATTGCTGAAGGCTACAATCACCTCCGATACAAAGATGATTGTGGTAGAATCACCCACAAATCCCATGATGCAATTGACTGACATTCAGGCGGTATCAAAAATCTCAAAAGAGAATAATCTTTTATTGGTGGTGGACAACACGTTTATGTCCCCTTACTATCAACGTCCACTTGAGCTTGGCGCAGATTTAGTAATGCATAGCACCACAAAATATATTAATGGACATAGTGATGTTATTGGTGGGGTAGTTATCGGTAATGATACTGAAATTATGGATCAATTGCATTTTATCCAAATGTCAGTGGGGGCTGTGCCGGGTCCATTTGATTGTTGGTTGACCCAACGTGCACTAAAGACTTTAGCCGTGAGAATGGAATCCCATAATCATAATGCAATGCGACTCGCAGAAAAATTAGAAGATTCAGGAAAGTTTAAGAATGTGTATTATCCAGGACTACAGTCACATCCTCAATTTGAATTGGCTACACGCCAACAGTTGAGTCCACATGGCAATCCTGGATATGGTGGAATGCTCTCTGTAGAGTTAAATAGTTTGGAAGATGCGCGACAATTTGTGAAAGGCTTAGAGGTCTTTACGTTGGCAGAAAGTTTAGGGGGAGTGGAAAGTTTAGTATGTCACCCTGCAACCATGACTCATGCGTCAATTCCTCCAGAAATTCGTGCTGAATTGGGTATCTCTGATGGACTCGTAAGATTATCAGTAGGGATTGAACATGTGGATGATCTTTTAGCGGATATAAATAATGCACTATCGGGGGTTGTGTAGGCCGACTGTAACATCTCGACACAAAAAAAATCGATATTAATATAATATAATTTGTAATTTTCAGACCCGGCAAAATGAATTTTGTCGGCTATATTTAAAATTTTATATTTAAAAATAACAACGGAGAAAAATAATGTCTACTTTCACAAAAACAATAAAAATGCTTTTGGTATTTGTTCTAATGGGTTCTTTATTCGCCAATACATTATCTTTAGAGGATAATGGGGATGGTACTTGGGATGTGAATTATTCCAGTGATACGGCTATTGGTGG
>JACKQG010004156.1_pt1 | contig 16975 bp, 13 predicted proteins | sample 8237621 | NCBI WGS metagenome assembly JACKQG01 (sample SAMN15677084, study PRJNA649215) | marine metagenome | biome: marine; feature: Black Sea; material: saline water; isolation source: suspended particulate matter (SPM) from the Black Sea western gyre | collected 2013-06-09/2013-06-10 | depth...
TTTTGGGGTCGCATGGGCGGCCTGATGGCCGAGATTACCCTTTTTCCACGGACTGCTAAAGGAGGCTCACCGCCGTGGCTTGAAAAAAATGTTTGTGAACCACGTGGTTCACAAAAAGAATTATTTGCACCTGGAGGGATTTGCCGAGCTGATGGCAACGCTTGAAGTGCCGTTGTTCCGAATTACTAAGCTAGTCTCCTCTCCGTCGGCTTACAAGAATGTGCCAGAATTACTTTTAGGCGTCGATGAGATTCATGCGACCGTGCGCGAAACCAATCGTCTGCGCGAGAAATTCCGCGGCCGAGTGGTGGTGGCGATTTCAGAATATGGATTTGGCAAGCTTTACACTAAAAAACGCTACAATTTCGTCAAATCCCTATGCAAGCTGTCGCCTGTGCAAATGCGGCATCATTGTGAATCAGGTCGAAAAGTTTTCGCAGTGAGCTCTGACAACGGTAACGTTTTCCCGTGCCGTTTTTTCCTTCACGCGGACGAATGCAAAGTTGGCACTATTACTGAAGATGGCAAATTGAACCTGCAGCATCCAAACTGGAAGGAAGAATTCCACGACAACTTGAACAAAATTGAAGAGCCATGCGCAAGCTGTGACATTCTAAAATGGTGCGGCGGTGCTTGCCGTGCAACTGCGATGGCGGAGCATTTTCAGGTCCATGGCAATTGGAATCCCTACGCCGGCCTAAAAAGTTGTCCGGTAGCGGCTGGCGTGTACTTGGAGTACTAAACTCAAGAATTGCGGCGCAACATGTGTAGTTTTGCTTCGTGTAGCGCTTCGCCGCGTCTCATGCTATTCTCCCACAAATTGGTGTAGAAATCTTTCATCAATTGCGCAGTTGCGACGTCGCCGACTTTCCATAACGAAGAGATGACGGTGTCAGCGCCGGCCACGGAAAATGACCGTCGCAGAGACATAAGACCTTCGCCTGCGCGTGCACTACCGAGAGCGGTTTCACAGGCGGAGAGCACGACGAGATCGCATTCAGAAAGGTCGAGGTGTTGAATTTCCTCAGCGGAAAGGTAGCCGTCGTCCCGGGCAAGGTCGGGTTCGCCATTGACCCCGGCGAAGACCAAGCCGGAGAGTAAGCCTGGCAGTAGCCCGACAGCTTGAATTTGCTCCCCGAGCTGTGCTTTGGATTGTTTTTCCTCGGCGTCTAGCAGGAGCGATGGCAAGTGATCCGGCTCAAAGTAACCGTGAGTTGCAATATGCACGTAGCGTTTCCCTGGTAGTTCGGCACGAATGCGCTCCTCGGTTGCAGCTTTGCCTTCAACCACGAGCATTGGACTCTCCCACTCCAGGATATAATCATGCAGTTCGCGCAGAGATTGCATTTCTGCGCGAGTGGCAGGAAGCGAGCTCCAGCCCCCCCCCACTCGTGAACGGGTGGTCGGTCCGGTAGAAACTAAATCGTCTACTTCCTCGCGTTGGAAGTAATTGGCACCCCCAACCGCAAAAAGGGATCCTTCATCCACTTTGTTGGAATCCTCCTTTTCAGCGAGGCTTGTAGGGTCGGATAAGTAATAAAATTGATGCTTCTCCAATAGAAAACTGCCATCGACATGATGCATTATCCCAAAAGGAAGTTCGCATAAAAAGCCATCTGGACTAATAAAAATTATCTTTGAATCTCCAATCGCCTCCTGAAGAGGCTTCCACAGCAAAGTAAGATAAGCAGTAGTCGGATTGGTTTTCGAGGGATCCAATCTGCGGCCGCCACGCGTGGCAGTGGCACTAAGGAAAGCGTTTTGAGCCTTACGTAACGCAGCCTGTTCACCCAAGGAAATCAGCACCGGCGGTCCGGAAGATTTCATGATCCAGGCAAAAACTTCCTCGCCAACGAAAAAGTCGACTAATACAGCGTTGGACGGAAGCCCAGCCTGGACTTCTTCGATAGTGTGTGTGGCAAGAATCAAATCCAGACCAAGCTCGCGATTGAGTCCACGTTCTAGTCGCAATCGTTCCTCGCGTAAGGCGTCAATCTGCATGGCGTGATCATCTGCTTGCTCCGCCATGGGTATCAAAATCAGCCTGGACAGCTTTTTGGCAATCACTTGAATCTTCCCTTTCTTCTTACGGACGACTGGAGAATCGCTTGATTGACCCAGCCTCACACTAACAGCTTGCAAGCGTGTAGCTTTCCCCTTCCACTCTTGATAAGTGGAATACGAATCCATCAAACTCTGGGGTGTTGCTTTCAAAAGGCTGGCAAGAAAATCTGCTGGATTCCCTGAGGTCTCAAGGAGCTGAAGACTTCCGGCTTCGCTCATGGAAGGAAGCTCCCGATCCAGGTAAGAAAGCGATCTGGACAAGGCACTATGGAAAAGTGTTCTGGCATCCGCATCGGCGCCCTGCCTTTGGAGGAGAAAAGCAAGATTGCTCAAACTCAGGGCAGTATCCGGATGATTGGGACCGAGTGCTTTCTCCCGGATCGCTAGAGCTCGCTTAAGCAAAGGATGCGCTACCTCGTAGTTGCCTTGAGATCGGAGTAAAACGGCGAGGTTGTCAAGGGCCACTGCGGTTTTCGGATGTTCTGGGCCGAGCGCTTTCTCAAAAATCGCCAGCGATCTCTCATACAAAGGACGCGCCCCTTCGGAGTTGCCTTGATCTGTGAAAAGGATTGCGAGATTGTTCAAACTCGCGGCCGTATCCGGATGCTCGGGGCCGAGCACCTTCTCCCTGATCGCTACTACATCCTCCAACTCCGCCTGCGCCTTCCGGAGTTCTCCCAGGAAATAATAGTGCAATCCCATGAGGTCTTTCGCATCCGCATATTCTGCCGTTTCCTTGCCTAGAGTCTTTTCGATCTGTGCAAGCCTTGCCCTGGCCTCAGCCCCCTCGGCCAACAGTCGCTCTTCCGGCGAAAGTTCTGCGACAGCACCGGCAAGGAGTTGTAGTTGGAACTTGCCGCGTTCTCCACGAAGTGCGCACGCCTGAACTGTGTATTTTTGACCAGCTTCAAGATTCAGCACCACTCTCGCGTGAGCGCCGAAAAGCCCATCATCGTCTTCTGTTAACAAGGCGCCATTCCACTCGGTGATGACTAGGTAGGCATCAAAGTCAAACGACCAAAGTTCAATTGTATAGAAACCAGACTCGGCAATTACTATTTGAAATTCGTTTCCCACCGCCGGTGCGCTGTCATGGCTAGCATCCAGAGTGGGCGTATGGGCGACAGGTGAGTCGACACCAATGATCCCCTCGATCGGTTTCCCGACTTCAAGGATTGCTGGGCCTTGCGCGAGAAACGCAAGCATCAAAATAGTAATGGCAGCCATTGGCATCACTATACGGCATTCTGTTTCGATTGAAATTTGGGGTGCATTGGTAAATGCCGCATTTGGGTGCCAGAAATTCTTGGCCGTCGCCCTCGAGATTAACCCACGGCCAAGGGATAGCTGAACTTCAAAGCCATGAATACTTCACCCTTGGCTGCCGAAATTTGATCGGAACTCAAGCTGAGTTCGGGTAGCAGCCACCGGCGACGTCAAAATCTCCATTCCAACCAAAGCGGCTTTGCATCAAAAAGCCTCTTCGAGGGGTAACTTCACCGATGGTTGTCAAGGGATCATCCAAACCGCAATACGCAAAGTTCGATTTGCCCGAAAGCGATTCTCCTCTCATCGCGAACGAGCGCCTTAGGTGGATTCGGACAAATTGCACCAAAGTCCAGAGCGCGAAACCCAAAGGACGCAGTTTGGATCTAAACAGGCCCTAGATGCGCCAATTAATGGGGTTTTTGCTCTCTGGCCGATTTGCGTTTAGTATGGGGTTTATCCAATCCAAAATGTACAAGAACCAAAGATCACCCATGACAATCAGCGCTCCCCCGACTGTCCGCCAATTAATGGACAGGGTTTTCGTCAAGCTGCCACCTGAAATGCCAGTTGCCAAAGCTGTCAGCATTTTATTAAAGAAAAAACTCACCGGGGCGCCGGTCGTTGATGAGAACGGCCGCTTAATAGGGATCCTGTCCGAAAAGGATTGCCTGAAGACGCTGATGATCGATGCTTATGACCAAATGCCACTTGGCATCGTGTCCGAGTATATGAGCACTGAATTATTCTCCGTCCACCCCGACATAGAAATCTTTCAGCTTGCCGAACTTTTCCTCTCACGCGTATACCGACGTTTCCCTGTGGTCGAGGACGGCCAGCTCGTCGGACAAATCACGCGTCGAGATCTGCTCCGTGCGATCGCGGAATACTGGGCTTAGTCCGCAGCCACAGCGAATCAGGAATTGCCTTGCGATTGATCCAGAAGTCAGCGTAGTTCCGAAACACTGGACTTGATGAAGTCCATCAGCGGGGTAGGCAGAACGCCGAGTCCGAGTAAAAAGATTGCGAGAATACTCAGCGCAAAAGCAGGTCCGATGGGAACTTTTTTCGGACGCAGGATGGCTGGATTTGGCGCGCGTGTGGACATTGCGTCATCAGTAGCAGTGGCTTCGGAATTGGAATCATCAGTGGGGTTCACAGGTGACAACATGACCACCACCAAACGCAAGTAGTAATACAATCCGATGGCGCTACCAAGCGCAAGAGCAAATACCGGGACCCACAATGCTGCTTTCACGCCGGCGGCGACTACGGCGAATTTGGCTACAAAACCAGTGGTCAACGGAATGCCTGCCAAGGACAACAATGCTGCGGTCATTAAAGTTGCAAGCATCGGCCGACGCCAGTAGAGGCCGCGAAAATCTTCCATGCGATCGGCCTCGCTCTTGCCATCGGAAAGCACGCTGATTACTCCAAAGGCGGCTAAGGTGGAAATGAAATAAGCTACCAAATAGAAGGTCACGGCCTCGTCGCCAAAGGAAGATTCAGCTAGGAAAGCAACCAGTACATAGCCGAGGTGGGCGATCGAAGAATAAGCGAGCAGCCGCTTGACGTTATCTTCTAATAGCGCGAGCAGATTGCCTGCTAGCATCGAGGCGATCGCTAACAGCCCGAGAATATTCATGATCGGCTGCGCCTCGTCGGCCTCGAAGGCGGCGAAAAAACGTAGTAACAACGCGAACATTGCTCCTTTGGAAACGGTTGCTACAAAGGCGGTGACTGGCACCGGCGCGCCTTGATAAACCTCTGGCGTCCACATATGAAAAGGCACCACCGCCAACTTAAAACCGACGCCGACCAGCATCATCGCCATGCCGGGTAGCGCTAGGCCAAAGTCTTCCATTTGCATCAACTGCGCCGCCATCGGCCCGAACTCAAGGGTTCCAGTTTGCGCATAAACCAGCGCCATACCGAAGACCATGAAAGCAGAAGAGGTGCCGGCGAGGATTAGGTATTTGATGCCGGTTTCAGCCGCAAGAGGGCTGCTGCGTGCATAGGCCACCATCACGTAAATCGCCACGCTGAGGATTTCCAAACCGAGGAACAGACTGACAAAATGATTGGCGCCGACGAGCACCAAACCGCCCAAGGTGGCAAGCAATAGCAGTACGTAATATTCCTCGCGCTGTTCGCCGCGCTGTTCAAGATAGTCGAAGGAAAGCAGACCGACCACAAATGAGGCCGCCAACAGCAATGCTGAATAGAACAACGCGTAGCCGTCGGCCATCATTAACGGCGCGATGTGATGCGGAGCAACCGCCGCAGCTTGTGGGATCGAGGCCATCGCCAAAGCCAAGCCGCCCAAGGCTAGGGTGGCGACGGCGCGATGGTTGCGGCGCAGCGAAATCAGCAACAGGATTGCCACTGCCGACAGCCCGACGATTAGCAGCGGTGACAATGCGATTAAGTCGGTAGTGTTCATCGTTGCATTACCGATAGGAGATGAGAGAGGGTCGGCGCTGCGGCGTCCAACACTGGTTGCGGATAGAGACCGAGCCAGATCAACCCGACGACCATGACGCCAAGAACTGCGGCCTCGCGTAAACTAAGGTCCGAAAATTCCCAGCTGCCTTCGTTCACACCGTGGAATGCGCGGCTGACCAAGCGCACCGAATAAATGGTCGCAAAAATCAAACCGACCGTGGCCAATGCCGTCAGCGGAATGCTCACTGGATATGCGCCAGCAAGCACTAAGATTTCGGCGAGGAAATTGCCGAGTCCGGGCAAGCCTAGCGAGGCCATTGCGAAGAACATGGCCATCGCACCCATCTTCGGAGCGACCGCCCATAGTCCGCTAAGGCGCGAAAGGTCGCGCGTGTGAGTGCGCTCGTAGAGGGCGCCGACCAGCACGAACAAGGCGCCAGTGGAAAAGCTGTGGCAAATCATTTGCATGACCACGCCTTGTAATGCAAGTTCATTCCATGCGAAGACGCCGAGCAGTACGAAGCCTAGGTGGCTGACGCTGGTATAGGCGACCAGGCGCTTGAGGTCGGTCTGCGCGAACGCCAAAATTGCGCCGTATAGTATGCCAATTACGCCAAGGGTCATAGCAATCGGAGCGAATGCCATGGCTGCATCAGGGAATAGCGGCACCACGAATCGAATCAATCCATAGGCACCGGTTTTCAACATTAGCGCCGCCAGAATTACACTGCCCGCAGTCGGAGCTTCGGTATGGGCATCGGGAAGCCAAGTATGTAGCGGCACCACCGGAAGCTTGACGGCGAACGCAATAAAAAAGCCGAGCATCATCCACATTCCGGCCGCTTCGCTTAGTGGAGTGCCGAGCAGCTCCATGTAGTTGTAGCTCAACACTCCGCTGGTACTTTGATGGCTGAAGGCGAGGGCGACGATGGCAAGTAATAAAAGCAGGCCGCTTGCTTGAGTGAAGATGAAAAACTTCAGTGCCGCTCGAATGCGTTTTTCGTGACCCCAAATTCCGATTAGGAAATACATCGGCACCAGCATCAGTTCCCAGAAAAAGTAGAACAGGAACAGGTCAATGGCAAGAAATACACCGACGACGCCAGCCAATACCCACATTAGGTTGAAGTGAAAAAAGCCGACGCGGGTTGAAATTTCTTTCCAAGAACAACCCACGGCGAGGATGCCAATCAGGAAAGTCAGCACCACCATCAGTAGATTCAAGCCGTCTAAGGCAAGGTGGAAACTGATGCCGAAGCGCGGAATCCAGGCATGGGAATATTCCAGCAGCCACAGGTTGTCATTGGCGAGACCGGCGGCTCCCCAATGTTCGAGGCCAAGGTCAAGCGCAAGGATGAAGCCGACACCGAGCGCTGCCAAAGAAATCCAACGCGGGGCGTCGGCGTGGAAGCGGCCTAGCAACCAGGCGAGGAAGCCACCGCAAAGCGGAATCGCGATTAGGAGGAGCAGGGTCATCAGAGCAGCACCGCTCCTAAACAAAAAACTGCGCCGACTGCGATGCCGGCGGCGTACCAGCGTAGACGACCAGTTTGGCTGCGACGAATTTGACGGTGGCCGGTCTGCACTAGCGCTACCACGGCGTCATAGCCTCGGTCGATGAGTTCGCTGCGGAGAAAGCGAGATGTGGCTTGGAACGGCACTACGAAAGCAGCGTGATAGGCTCGATCAAAGTACCAACCGGCGGCGAATAACCGACGCATGCGGAGCGTGATGTGCGGGACGACCACTTCGCCGGCTTCGTAATGCTTGTGGCGCACGAATAAACGATAGGCGACGTAAATTCCGGCTAAAGCGACGCCGACAGCGATCTTGCCGATCGCGGCGTGGAGGTATGGCGAGGCATGCGCCGCCTCGGTTCCAGTTGCATAGGGGTGATAACCAAGCAGGCGTGGGTATTCGACGATCGCGCCGACCACCGAACCCGTCGCCAGGATGACAAGCGGAATGGTAATGGCTAGGCCGGGTTTCCAATGGACGTCGTTTTTCAGCGGTCCTAGGAAAACGGTGAACAATAAACGGAACAGGTAAATCGAAGTGACGAAGACTCCGAACAAACCGAGCAACCACAGGAATGGGCCGCCGGTGTCAGAAAACCAGACTTCGGCGAGGATTCCATCTTTGCTGAAAAACGGGCCGCAGCCAGCGAAGAACATCGTCCAAAACAGGACGGGTAGTTTTTTGCCTAGCCCACCCATTTTGAAAATGTCATGCTCATGGTTTACTGCAATGATCACCGCGCCGGCAGCGAGAAACCAAGTTGCTTTGAAACAAGCATGGGTCATGAGGTGGTTGATGGCCGCGCCGTTTGAGGACACCCCTAAGGCGAAGAACATGTAGCCGAGCTGACTGATCGTCGAGTAGGCAAGGATGCGTTTGATGTCGCGTTGATGCACCGCGCTGATGCCGGCAGTCAATTGGGTAAGCAGGCCGATTAGCATGACTGCGGTCAGCACCACTGGCGCCAATGCGAATAGCGCGTGGGTACGTGCGATGAGGTAAACCCCTGCAGTAACCATGGTCGCGGCGTGAATCAGCGCGGAAACCGGCGACGGACCGGCCATCGCGTCCGGCAGCCAAGTTTGCAACGGCAATTGTGCCGACTTGCCGACTGCGCCGCCCAGTAACAGCGCCGCAGCGGCCACCGCCATGCCGGAACCTACTGGCCACTTTTCGCTGGCGCGCACGCCGAGTTCTTGAATGTCAAGAGTGCCCAGCTGGGTGATGAGTAAAAATAGGCCGATGGCCATCGCCGTGTCGCCCACGCGCGTCACGATGAATGCCTTTTGCGCCGCCTTGGAGTTTTCAGGCTTTTTATACCAAAAGCCTATCAACAAAAAACTACACATGCCCACGCCTTCCCAACCGAGGTAAAGCAACAGCAGGTTGTCGGCAAGGACCAGGATCAGCATCAAGCTGACGAACAAATTCATGTAGGCGAAAAAACGCGCGTAGGCGTCGTCGTCGCGCATGAATTCGGCTGAATAAAGATGGATTAAAAAGCCGACCAGCGTGATGACCAGAATCATCGCCAGCGACAGCGCGTCTAGGTATAACGAAAATCCAGGGGCGAGATCGCCAACCTGAAACCAAGTCCATAAGTGCTGCTCAAACACATGGCCGGGCGGCGGCGCGCTGAGGAAATGGATCGCGATGCCGATGGTCAGCATTGCGGCAAGCGCCATCGAACCGACGCCGATTGCCACTACGCTGCGTTTGCTTAGCGATTTGCCGAAGGCCGTCAGGATCAGGAAGCCGACTAGCGGCAAGGTCGGCAGTAGGGCTAAATAATTAAGCATCATCCCCCCCCTTTAGCTGGTCCATTGCATCGACGTCTAAGGTAGGCAGGTCGCTTTGCAACCGCAAGACCAAAGCTAGGCCGATGGCGACTTCGGCGGCGGCCATGGTAATGATGAATAAAAACATCACCTGGCCGTCGGCGGCTTGCCAATGCGAACCGGCGACGACAAATGCTAGGCCGGCGGCGTTAAGCATGATTTCAATCGAAATCAACATGAAGATCACGTTGCGCCGCACCAGCAAACCGATTAAGCCGAGTGAAAACAGCATCGCAGCAACCATGAGGCTTTGCTCCATCGGGATTGGGTTCATGCTGGTCCCTCCTGGCTGGGCACTTCCATGGCACCCGGTTTGGCGCTCGTTCTAGGCTCCTCACGACCGATATGGAAGGCACCCACCAGACCAGCAAGCAGCAGGAATCCGGCCAATTCCACCGCAAGCAAATAGGTGCTAAATAGTTTTATGCCGACCTCTTTGGGGCCGACCACCATCCGTTCTTGGAGTTGAGGGGCAGCTTCGGTGGGGATGGTGGGGATGGTGGAATGATCAGCGTGTTTGGCGGTACCCGTTGTGGGAATAAATTGGTTGTTACTTAACGGCATCAAAAGCTCAAGCAGCAAAACCGCGGCTAGCAAACCGGGGCCGATCCATGCATGGGGCGGGAGTAACTGCCGCTCCCCTTCCACCGCATGCGGACCCAAGTTGAGCAACATGATCACGAATACAAACAACACCATGATTGCGCCGGCGTAAACGATGACTTCGATGGCGGCAACAAACGGCGCACCCAACTGCAAAAACAGCACCGCAACGGACAAAAACGACACGATGAGATAAAGCAGTGCGTGGGTCGCGTTGAGCCGGGAGATCGCCAGGAGGGTGGCGACGATGGCAACGATTGAAGTGAGCCAGAACATGCTAGTGGTGCATTATGGAAGCAGGGTCCTGACGTCCACCGGCGGTCGCTCCGCCGCCGCTTCGCCTTTGTCTTTACCGCCGATCGAAAGACCGGCGACGTGATAGTAGTTGTAGCCGGGGTACTTGCCCGGGCCACTAATGAGCAAATGCTCCTTCTCGTAAACGAGATTCGGGCGATGGTACTCGCCGAGTTCGATGTCCGGCGTCAATTGAATGGCGTAAGTCGGACATGCTTCTTCGCAGTAACCGCAAAAGATGCAACGCGAAAAGTTGATCCGGAACCACTCGGCCGAACGCCGTCCGGTTTCGTCCTCCGTTGCTTGCAGCGCGATGCAGTCCACCGGGCAGGCGGCGGCACACAGGTAGCAACCGACGCATCGCTCACCGCCATCGGGGTCGAGGGTAAGCACGATTCGACCACGCGTGCGCGGCGCCATGACGCGTCGTTCCTCCGGGTATTGCACCGTGACCCGGCGATCAAAGGTGTGGCGCAGGACCCGCCAAAGACTATGCAGGATGCTAATCATCGCGGTTGCTTTGGAGTCCTCATCCCCCATCCCCCGTAGTGGCAAGTTTGATCGCCCCGGTGACTACAACATTCAGCAGGGAGAGTGGCAGCATCACCTTCCAACCCAAAGCCATGAGCTGGTCGTAACGCGGCCGCGGCAGCGTGGCGCGCATGAGAATAAATAGGCAAATGAACGTCAGCGTCTTCAGCATGAACCATACGATTGGTGGCAGCCACGGCCCTAGCCAGCCGCCGAAAAAGAGCGTGGTCATCAACGCGGAAACCACCACCACACCGGCGTACTCGCCAATAAAAAACACGCCGAACTTCATGCTGGAATATTCCGTGTGGAAGCCGGCTACAAGTTCGGCTTCGGCTTCGGGTAAATCGAAAGGCATGCGGTGGGTCTCGGCCAAACCGGCGAGCATGAAGATCACCATGCCGAGGAATTGGGGGATGAAAAACCAGCCGTCGCGCTGCGCCTCAACGATTTCGCGCAGGCTGAAAGTGCCGGTCAGGATCACCACCCCCATCAGCGACAAACCCATGAACACTTCGTAGCTGAGCATTTGCGCGGCCGAACGCAGGCCGCCAATAAGAGAGTATTTATTGTTCGACGACCAACCCGCGAGTAACACGCTGTAGGCTCCAAGCGACGACATCGCCAAAAAGAACAGCAAGCCAATATTCAGGTCATCGACGATGCCGACGCCGGGTGCAATCGGCAAGATGGCACAGGTTAGGATGCCGGTGGCCATGACGATGGCTGGTGCGATAACGAATACCGGACGGTCCGCGAACGGCGGAATCCAGTCTTCCTTGGTCAGCAATTTGATCGCATCGGCCAGCGGTTGCAACAAACCAAATGGACCGACGCGGTTGGGGCCTAAGCGTTCCTGCCATACTGCAAGCAGACGCCGTTCAAGCAAGATCAAACCCGCGGCCATGCCGAGTACGACGTTAGGGATGATCAAAATACAAAGCAAAAGGCGGATGGTTTCGGTCATCCCGATACCCTCCTGATCGATGCATATAGCGGCAGCTGCAGGAAGCCAACTCCCGGCGTATCCAGCGGCAGCATGGCCACGCCCCTGCAGACATTTTTTCTCATTGCAACGGGCAAGCTAAACGAGCCTACTTCGCTTTGAATCTCGACGATGTCGCCTTCGGACAGGCCAAGGGATAAACCGTCGTCCTCATGCAGCAATAGTTGCGCTTGAGAGGTGCGCACTTGAATGGCAGGATCCATGCTGCTCAACTCTTCGCCGCCGAAGACGCGCGATAACGGCAGCAGCAACCACTCCCCTTCGCGGGCTGCGAAGGCAGCTGGGATTTCATCCGGATAGCTCGGCGGCGCATCTTTGCACGGCTGGATTAAGCGCACTCCTGGTTTGCCACCGCGCATCGGACCGCCGACTTCGAACTGGAACTTGCTCAGAGCTTGCACCGAGTTCCATCCTGGCGCCCAGTACGACGGAATCAGTTGCGCGTCGGGATCACGAAAGCCTTCCATTGAAAAAGCTAATGCTGAGTCGGGATCTTCGGGTGGCGTCGGTTCGTGAACGCTGACGTTTGCATGCATGGCGGTGCGGCCACTGGCGCGGAAGGATGCGCGCGGCACCTTTTCTTTTGCATAGCGCAAGGTCGGTGATTCGTCGGACAGCCATGTCGAAGCAAGTTCAGGAAACTCGGCGGCACAGGCAGCGCGCAAATCCTCCAAACTAAGCGCGTGTTTTTCATCAGGACGGCATGCCGTTAAGCCACTTAACAACCAGCCATGACTCGGTCGGATGGCTCCGGTAGGCATCACGGCAGTGTGGAATTCCTGCGCGCGTCCTTCGTTGTTGACCAGGGTGCCGCTAGTCTCGGCGAAGGTTGCTGCGGGCAGAACCAGCCGCGCGCGATCCACGGTTGGGTGCTGTACATGATCGAGTACAACTAGAGTTTTTCCATCTAGCAGGGCGTCGACTTGTTCGGCTTTGGCGCGCCGATAAAGATTGTTTTCGAGAACGATTACGCTGCCACCTCGACCCTTAGGTTGCTGCTTTATTTCGGCTAATGGTTTGGCATTCAGAAGGGCTAAGCCCATGCTGTTGCATTCCGGCAGCGTCAGGAATAACCATGGAGCAGCGGCTTTGGCGCGCGCGACCCCGAGAGCAGTTGCAACCGCAGCAGCCGCCTGGATTACAGCTTTGCTGCCACTTGCGGTTCCAGCAACCACCAGTGGTTGCTCGGCTGCGAGTAAAGCGGCAGCGATTCGCTTGGCCAATTTCAATCTAGCCCCTAGCTTCACCACCCTAGGAGCTTTGGGATCCAGTTCATGGGCCACAGCCAAGCCCAGGCGGGCGACATCATCAGGAGCCGCGCGCACAGTTTCACTGGCGATATCATCCAGAGCAGTCGCCGCTGGAGTGGCAATAAACAAAGGGCCATGGCTGTCTTGAGCCAAGCCGCGCACTGCTGCGTCCTGCCACATTGGAATCCCAGCCTTAGCGGCTTCAAGAATAGATTGTTGGCGGGTGGATTGGCGCAGCGCCAGGGAAAGCAACGGCGCACTAGCAGTGGGGTCTTCACCCAAAAGGAGGACCGCATCTGCGCTCTCAATTTGGCGCAAAGAAGGCGTTTGGGTGGATCCGTTGCGCATTGCGTCAACGACGGTGGCCACTAATTCAAATTCTTGGGCCGAAGCACCGGAGTAGAAATTTTCTTTACCAACCAGCTGCCGCAGGGCAAAGTTCGCCTCTAAGGATGCTCTAGGCGAGCCGATGCCAATCAACGATTCCTTATTTTTTATCAGCGACGTAAATCGACGGACCGCGACATCAGAATCGATCGATTCAAGAGTACAGCCGTCGGCGATGCGTACACCAGCTTCGCTAATCCGTTGATCGCTGTTGACGAAGCCATAACCAAAACGACCGCGATCGCAAATCAAGTAGCCGTTGACGTCGGCGTTATAGCGATTCAAAACGCGCCGCAAGCCGCCATAGCGTTCGCCGAGGATGGTGTTGCAACCTAAGCTGCAATGCACGCAAACCGACGGCGTAGACTGCAAATCCCACTTGCGCGTGTAATGCTGCTTGAAGGTTTTGTCGGTGAAAACGCCTGTTGGGCAGACTTCTACCAAGTTGCCACTGAATGGACTTTCCAAAGTGCCATCCTCTTGACGACCAAAATACATGCGGTCGTGCACGCCGAAAGCATCCAGGTCCTTTCCGCCGGCATAATCGCGATAGTAGCGCACGCAGCGATAACAAGTGATGCAGCGGTTCATCTCGTGATTGATGAACGGGCCAAGATCTTGGTTGCGGTGAGTGCTTTTGGTGAAACGGTAACGTCGGCTATCGTGCCCGGTCATGACGGTCATGTCCTGCAGATGGCACTCTCCACCCTCGTCGCAAACGGCGCAATCGTGCGGATGATTAATCATCAGCCATTCAATGATCTGCGCCCGGAAACGCTTGGCTTCGGGATCATCGATGGAAATCCGGCAACCTTCGTTACTCGATTCCATGCACGCCATGACGATTTTGCCCTCGGTGTCGTCGTCATCCTGATAACTTTTCACCGCACATTGCCGACACGAACCGACCGATCCAAGAATCGGATGCCAACAAAAATACGGCAGATCCAGCCCGTTGGATAAACATGCGCGTAGCAGATTGTCGCCCTGCTCGACTTCGTAGCTTTTGCCATCCACTGTGATTTTGACGCGCATAGATTTAACTCCAGGGGCACCTCTTATTGGTGATGTGGCTTTGGAAGTCCTCGCGAAAGTATTTAAGGCTGCTTTGCAAAGGTTCCATCGCGCCGGGGGCCAACGCGCAAAAAGTATTGCCATGTCCGAGGTCGCGGGCATGGGCTGAAAGTCGGTCCAAGTCCTCGGCGCAACCGTTTCCGTCTTCGATGGCCTGCAAGATTTTTTCCACCCAAGGCAAGCCTTCGCGACACGGAGTGCACCAACCGCAGGATTCTCTGGCGAAAAACTCCATCATGTTCAAAACCATGCCAACTGGGCAATTCCCATCGTCGAGCAGGATCATGGTGCCGGTGCCCATGCGGCTGCCAGCGGCTGCGATGGAGGCGTAGTCCATCGGCGTGTCGAAATGTTCTTCCACCAAAAAGTCGGTGGACGCGCCGCCCGGAAGCAAGCCGCGTAGTTTCAATCCGTCCTGCATTCCACCAGCATATTCGTCGATGATTTCACGAATCGGCGTTCCCATCGGCAGCTCCCAGCAGCCGGGATTCTTCGCCCTTCCGCTGACGCCGTATAGCTTGGTGCCTCCTTCTGCTGAGCGGCTGATGCTTTTAAACCAGTCCGCCCCGCGGTTGATGATGTGCGGCACGTTGCACAAAGTTTCGACGTTTTGCACGATGGTCGGTTTGCCCCACAAGCCAGAAATTTGCGGGAACGGCGGTTTGGCACGTGGGATTGCGCGTTTGCCTTCCAGCGAATTCAACAGCGCCGTTTCTTCGCCGCAGATATAACGCCCGGCACTGGTGTGCACGTGCAGTTTGAATGAATAGCCGCTGTCAAGAATGTTGTCGCCTAAGTAACCAGCCGCGTTTGCTTCTGCGATAGCAGCTAGCAAGCGTTGGTTCGCCAGCCGGTAAGCCCAGCGCAGGAAAATGTAGCCGACGTCGGCGCCCATTGCATATCCGGCAACGATCATCGCTTCGACCATTTGATGCGGATCGCCCTCCAGAAGCACGCGGTCTTTGAAGGTACCGGGTTCCATTTCATCGGCGTTGCAAACCAAATATTTCGGCCGCGGCGCATCGTCCCCCATTGGCACGAAGCTCCATTTCAGTCCGGTAGGAAAACCAGCACCGCCGCGGCCGCGCAGGTCGGATTTTTTCACCGCGGCGGTGACTTCCTCAGGAGTCATTTCCTGCAACACCTTGCGCACGGCTTGGTAGCCACCCGCCGCTTCGTAGTCCTTCAGACCCAACGGTTCGCGCCCGGCGTCGATGTTTTTGGTCAGAGGGCGTTCCATCTTCAATCCACCCCCTCCAGGATTTGATCCAGCGATTCGGGAGTCAGATCCTGATGCAATACTTCGCCTACCATCATCGATGGCGCGTGGTCGCAGTTGCCCAAACAAGCCATCGGCAGCAGAGTAAAGCGATCATCCGCCGTGGTCTGCCCGAAGTCGATATTCAGCCGTTGTTTTATTCCAGCGCGGATTTTGCCACAGCCAGTCAACCAGCAACTCACGCTGTCGCATAACAAGATCACATGTTTGCCGACCGGTTGACGGTAAATCAGATTGTAGAAAGTGGCGACCCCTTCTAGTTCAGCGGCGGGGATTCCAATCAGATCGGCGACTTCTTGCAGCGCTGTATCGGAAACCCAACGCTCATGATTCTGCACGATTTTCAACGCTTCTATGCATCCCGCCCGCGGCGTCGGGTAGTGTTCGAGTTCGCCTCGAATTTCCTTTTGCACTTGGTCGTTGAGCATGGTCAGTATGGTTTGGGGTTAGCGATCTATGTCTGCGAGTACGTAGTCAATGGAGCCGAGAATGGCCAGCAAGTCGCCAATCATCAGGCCACGACTGATCAGCGGAACCATTTGCATGTGAGGAAAAGAAGGAGCGCGGATACGTGCTCGATAAGCACGATTCCCGTGGTCGCTCGTCAGGTAGTAGCCGGTGATCCCCTTGGAAGCTTCCACTCCGGCGTAGACTTCCCCGGCTGGCAAGATCGGTCCCCAGCTCACCCCCAGAAAGTGGGTAATTAGAGTTTCGATATCTTGCATGGTGCGCTCTTTTTTCGGCGGCGTGGTCAGCGGATGATCGGCTTTGAATGGCCCACTAGGCATGTTCTTTAGGCATTGCTCGATGATGCGCAAACTCTGGTACATTTCTTCTACCCGCACCTCGGCACGCGCATAGCAGTCACCGCCGTGCGCGGTAGGGACTTCAAATTCGAACTGTTCGTAGCCGCAGTAGGGCCGCTTCTTGCGCAAATCCCATTCCAATCCGCAGGCGCGCAAGCCCGGCCCGGTCACTCCCCAATCGATGGCCTCCTCGCGCCTGTAAGCGCCCACTCCCACGGTACGCGCCTTGAAGATGCGGTTCTTCATCAGGATCTTTGAGTAGTCGGCTAGGCGCTTTGGAAGGTAGGCCACGAAGTCGGCAATCAATTTTTCCCAGCCTATAGGCAGGTCTTCGGCCACTCCGCCGATGCGAAACCAATTCGGATGCATGCGTGCCCCACAAACCGCTTCGACGATGCCGAATAGGCGTTCCCGGTCATTGAACATATAAAACACCGGCGACATGGAGCCGATGTCACCGGCGAAGGTTCCGTACCAAACCAAGTGACTGGAAAGGCGGAAAAGCTCGCACATCATCACTCGAATCATCTGCGCCCGCGGCGGCACTTCGATGCCCGCCAACTGCTCGACCGCCAGCAGATAAGGTAGGTTGTTCATGACCCCGCTGAGGTAGT
>JACKQG010004157.1_pt1 | contig 16974 bp, 12 predicted proteins | sample 8237621 | NCBI WGS metagenome assembly JACKQG01 (sample SAMN15677084, study PRJNA649215) | marine metagenome | biome: marine; feature: Black Sea; material: saline water; isolation source: suspended particulate matter (SPM) from the Black Sea western gyre | collected 2013-06-09/2013-06-10 | depth...
TTGGTACGCTGACCGGTGGAACTTTTGAATTCAAGCCGGTCGGATTCGCCTGAAGCAACGATCTTTTTTAATTCTCGTAAATTCATAATTCGTTTTGAACCGTAAGTTGACAAAAACCGCAATGGTTTTAATATTTTTCTTAGCGATCTTCGCGCTTTGCGGTGAGCTTGTTATTTTTCCCCTGTAACAGCTTTTTTCTCAGCCAGGAGTTTGCCGAATTTACCGTAATTTACTTTAACCCCATCATCCAAGTCTAAAGATATTTTCATGTCTGCGTGATGCCTGAGTTCTTCGTCAAATTTGGACAACTCAATTTGTTTCTTTTTCAGCTTGTCGATCTCTTTTTGAAATTTGTTTTTAGCGGATGCGGTGGAGGCTGCATCTTTTTCATTTTGTAAAAACTCCAATCGGGAGCTGAAATTTCTCTGTAGCGGCGTTACATAGGTGCTTCTCATTCTTGACAATGTGGACTCGTTGTACCTGTGCAGGTAAACCAGGCATTCAAAGGCTTTTTGCTTGCCGCTGGAAAACAGCCAGTAGATCGGGCGGTTTTTATAGGTTTTGCGGTGATCTTTAAAAAAGCCGGCGCTCAAGTATCTTCGAATGGTTTCGATGGGTGTTTCGTTTTGTTTAGGTTTAAGGCAATCGGCAACAAACTTGAGGTTTTCATCAAGGGTTTCTGGCGGCCAGGTCACTTTCAGAAATTCGACAAATCGGTTGGTGGCGTCATCGGCGAACCATTCCTGATCCATGATGGGAATGATGCCGTCATCATCGGCGGGAAATTTGGAATGTTGATTGTTGATTGTTGATTGTTGATTGTCAAACGATGAATAAATTTGGTCAAAATCCTTGTTCTCGCTGTGCGCGTAAATGAGTCCTGGATGGTCTAAACTATAGCGGCCCATCATGCAGCCGGTGGCGTAGGAGATGAGTTCCTTGATGGTATCGGTTTGGAGCAGGGTTTCCAGTTCTTCTTCGGTTTTGTTACCGCCATAGCGATAATGAGGATTGCAGGTCAGGGTGATTTCGGATAGTGGTACATCTGGCGTCAGTTCATCCTGAAGACCGTAGGTGTCAATGAAGATGGAGTTATTATCCCTTTCCAGGTTGCGCATTTCCTGCGTCATTTGATCCCAAAGCAGCCGGACCATGGTGTAGGTTTCCTTCAACGTTGGTTTCTGATTGTCAGGCTGAAGAAGGGATGAACTGCTGAATTCCAATGAGACTTCAGCATGATCCCAGTCTTTCTGAGAAATATCCACAATCTTTCGAATGAAATGTGTTTCTTTATCAGGGAAGCAAATGGGAAATATTCTTACATTCTCATTGTTTAGGTTGATGCTTGGATTTATGCAATTAGTGATGTTTTCTATCACTTTGGAGTTACAAATGCCGAGATATGTGAAGACATCTTTATCGCAGAATGCCGTTCTAACAGAGTTTCCAAAGAGATAGCTTTTTGGCGAAATTCTAAAAGAGTTTTTCGAGGAAGTCACTAATTTCCAGTTAAGACCTTCACGAAAATAATACTTTGGGTTTCTTAATCTATAATTGTTACCAGGAAGGTTTTTGATATCTTTACCTTCATCTTTCAGGTTTACAACAGATAGCAATGAGCCATACCATTTTCTAAATTCCCCACCACCTGTTATTGGAATCCACTTTCTATTGACCCTTACCATTTCATCATGATCTTTTAACCCTCTGCCAATATCAGAATAGTCAACTTCATGCCAAAGCCTTACAAACTTCTCGTCATTGCCGGTCAAAACTCCTGATTTTATCTCAGATAATTTTGCGAACGGAATACCCTTTTGAAACGCTTTCCGTACATCCTTACTTACCCAATAGGCAATAGGGTTTCCCGGAATTTTCCGAAAATCCTTAATTGACGCAAAATGGATATTGCTGGAAAAGAACCTCTCCTTTAGTTGATGATTGCTTGCGACATTTCCTTGTTTCTCAAAAAGCCTTTTGTAGATTCCCATGAAATCGTCAGAATTATTCTTTCTCAAGACAAAAGCACAGCTACCAAAATCAGGACCCCAAACTCCTCGGCCATTATGCACAAGGCTTTCTATAACAACAGTTTCAAATAGCATTCCTCTCAATTCCTCATAGGACGAGAGAAACATCCAGGTGGGGATGGTTATCATTGATATATACCCATTTACACGGCAAATCGAACAGCATTGGCTCATAAAGCATGTATAGAAATCACTCTTGCAATCTTTATAGAAAGTGTTGATATATTCTTTGAGTCTGAGATTAAAGAAATTTGCCCCCATATACGGTGGATTGGTCACGACACAATCATACTTTCGTGCCAGAACTTGCGCCTGTTTCACCAGGGCTGCTAAATTCTGGACATCGCTTTGCAAAATCCATTTACCAATCTTATCATCAACGGTCTTTCCAACGCTTTCCATTCTTTGAACAAGGTGATCCGGCACAGTGATCAGAGAGCCGAAAGTTTTGCCTTTTTCAAACAGTGAAACAATTTCGTTTAAATCGCTCCGTATGGTTTTATATTCATCTCCTTTAAAAAATAGCTCGATATTTCTTGCATCTGACGGCTGTACCTCTTGAATTGACATTACATTCAGCTTCAGATAATCCCGACCCAATATCCGCCGATCATCCTCCCTTGCTTTCATTAAGACCGCAAAACAAGCAAGCTGTGCCGCCCGATCACAAATATCCAGCCCAAAAATATTTTTTCCCAGAATCAACCTCGGGATATCCCGTGTTCGATACCCCCGTTCCAGATAAATTTCCTTAAACACATCATACGCTTCAACCAGTATATGCCCAGACCCACCAGCAGGATCTAAAAATGTGATTTCTTCAGGATTCAATTCCTTTGGAGTTATTGCATCAAGCTGCTCCTGAACATCCGGCTCCTGCTCAGCAGGTTCAATATAATATTCCATCTTATCCCGCAGTGAAGAATCCGGATAAGTCGCCAGCCACATCCGACCAAGGGTGTTCTGGACCATATATTTAACGATCCAGTTGGGCGTAAATAATTGTGTGGCTGCCGGTATATCCTCGCTTTTTACAACCTTGCCAATGACCTCATCTTTACGCTCGGAAATATAAAACTGATAGATCCATCCAATGATTTCCACATCGTTCCAGTCCGACGCGTCTATCTCAGTGACCATTTTCCGTATGGGAGAATCAGAATGAAGCAGATTGTCGGGAAGTAACAACTCAGTCTCGTTGTCAATCCTGTCAAATAAGAACGGCATGGATTTATGCAGGTCGTTACATTGTGCAAGCATCAAAAGGCGGTATAACTCATTATCCTTAGTACCGGCCAACTTTAGTTCGACCACCTTCTCCTTATCAAGACCCTGAAATACAACATCAGCGGCATGCTCCAAAATCTCCGGAATGGCCGAACCCCCATTGTTGCTTAAAACTCGATACCCATGTTCCAGGTAATCGTGAATTTCCATATACCTAAGGGCAACAAACCGGTTAAACCAGGTGTAGGCACAAGCCCGCATGACCATAATAAAACCATCTCTTTTAACGCGGCCCACCAGCTTTTCCCGCAATTCACCTTCGTTCTTCGGAAAAGCGCGCTCACCAACAATGGCCATATCTCCCTTAAACGCTATCGGTTCGATATGATCATCGGAAAAAATGCCGTAGATATTGGCCCTTTCGGTTACGGACTTTAAAAAATCCCGGCGCGCCTGAATGGCATATGCCTTGATCCTGGATGTGTTCATCTATAAGCCTTTATGAGCTGGATTTCTGCCTATTCGATTCGGATTCGGATATTATTGTTCACGGCTTCCAAGAGCGTATCTTTCACTTTATTCACAAACGCATCCACATCCTCCACCGTCTCTATATAGGCTTTTTGTTTCAAGTCGGCCGGTTTAATCGTTTTGATTGGTTTTGGTTTTTGATCAGGATCTTTTTGGGGTTCAAACGCATCATCAATGGATTCCAATGCTTCTTCAAACAGTTCCTGGGCGTCATTTACACTGTATGTGATGATCTGGGGAATGCTGTATTCAGTCAGGATTTTCTTTTTGATCTCCTGTAAGGGGTATAATGATTGGTTGCTGAAATCAGGATCAGCGTTGTGTTGTTTAAGCAAGGTGGAAATTTGGCCGATTTTCTTTTCGACCTCTTGAGAGGCAGATTCACGCTTATTATCGATCAACGCATTATTAACAGTCTCAACTTTTGATACCAGATCATTCACATCCTTTAACATGCCATAGGGCTTTGGAGCACTCAAAATATGAGACATCCTCTGCATCGCCTTGTCGGCATCCATATCCTTTTCAAGAGCACTCTGGTTGGGTTGGAACCTTCCCATTGCATTTCGCAAGGTTTCCCAAGTGCTTTTTTGATTCGTATAAAAATCCTTTAATTCATAAAGATCATCGGAAGTATCTTTAAGATCCTCCTTTTTAGCGTTGAACCCTTTGACAAGCTCATAGGAATCATAAATCTTGAGCAGCGTGTTTGCAGTGGTAATACAATCATCTATTTCTCTTTTACCCGGATAGTTTCCCGTGTCCGCCAGCGGTTTGAATTTCTCAAGTGTCTGAACCCAATTGTTCAAACCATCTCTAAGAAATCGCGCTAACTGGTCCTGGCCGTCCGGAGCGATGGAGCCAAATAGTTCCTTACCTATAACTTGAGCTTTCTGGGTATCGGCCTTGGAGAGGTTGGTGCGTTTAACGATTTTCACATTTTTCCACTGCGGTGTCTTGGTCAGGGGGGCGATAGCGTCCTTGGGTTTAATCTTGGTACCATCCAATACCAGGCTTATATTTCCGGACATGAACAGCTTTGCAATTAGAATAACAACCTGCAGGTCTCCCCACCCATAAGGACGCTTGGCAAAATGACGCACCAGATCGGATAGGATGATTGCCTGGTTACTGGCCGTTTTAAGGTCAATAAAGGTTCTGATCTCCTTGATATCTGAAGGTTCGGCCTTCTCGAAATCCATCACCAGCTGCTGCTGGGTGATATCATCAGACTGGAGGATCTGTTTGATCTCCTTGAGGGGTTCGTCAAATTGTATGGTCAGATAACTATATTTGCTGAAAACATTTTGGATCAGGTGGTCAAAGGCCTCATCCAAAGCTTTGGAGGTCGTTTGACCTTTTATTTCGAGCCCCTTACCCAGGGCATAATAATCCGCCTGTGTAAGCATTGTATCCACCATATCAGTCAGACGGTCTTTTCGGCTTCGATTTTCATCAGCCCTGTCCCTGAGAATCTGTTTCAAATTGGTGGAAGCAGACGCATCACTCTTGTCATTGATATATTTATCGGTCTGGAGATAGATGCGAATTTCGGCAATCAGGTCCTTGTCGTCGGGCAGTTTAGCGATGACATGACCGACTTTATTGGCGCTGTACAGATTGCATTTTGCAGGAATAAAAAGGTTGTATTCATCGTGCAGAGGACTGATGATTTCAAGACCAAGTTCGTCTTTCAGTTCCTTTCCCCAAACACGGTCATCGCAAATTCGATTAAAGGGGTAATCGTTTTTATAGGGTATGTAGCGATGCTTGGTTTTTCCTTTCAGGATGTCATCAAAAATGATTTCACCTAAAAATTGAGATTCAGCAGCAGACGGTATCGCCACATTCTTAATCTCACGCGAAACTTCCCGTTCATCATTGGTCAGGAAAAAGTAAAGATCGCCATTGCGGTTGATAAGATTCTGTTTTTCAAGACGCTCGAGGGATGCTTCAATTTTTTGTTTTAAACTTATCCGGTCTGCATCCACCTGATCGATGCAAAGAGTCACCATGTTATCCACATTGGGCTTTATCAGCTCCACATACCGGATCAGGAACAATGTTTGTAGCAGGCAAAGGTCAAAGGGCATTTCCAAGCTGGGATTGTCCTTGGCGTTATTGATGCTCAGCATGACCGCTGTATCCAGAAAATTCTCAATACAAGGAAAAAATTCATAAAGCGGGACCAGGGCACCGGTATCTCTGGAGGAAAGGCTGATGGCTGCAGATTGAAAAGCATCGAGCATAGAACGCTCACCACGGGCCAGATGTAAACCAGTGGCACCGGCTTTACGGATGGATTCGAAAATGTTTTGCACAAGCTGGAAATGAAATGGTGTGAAAGGATAGTTGGCTTTAAACACCTTTGCGTTACTGAAATTTTTCAGGGTGGTACTGTCATGGGAAAAACTGAGCTGACTCTTTAAGATATCGCCTTTCTCTTTAAACAGGTCATCTAGTTCACTTTCCGCTGCTTCTGTTTTTTCAAGGAGCCGGGTTTGAATGACTTCGTCTGTATTGGAACTGGACAAAGATATTCTGGTGTTAAAGCGACCCTGAATCTTGGAAAAGTCATTGGCCCTGGATGCTTTGATGTCCCCGAGGATCGCATCAATATCTTCCTGAGAAGTGACCAGCACCCAGACCTGACCGTTGCAGATACGCCCCAGATCCTCCACAATGGTCTGTAAATTCAACATCAGGTGGGTGTCGCTACCGATGAATTGACCGATTTCATCGACCAAAAAAACGATCCGGTGGCTTTTTGAGCAGGAATCCAGATATTCTTTTACCCGCTTTGCAAAATTCTCAACGGTAAGATTGAATTCCTTTTCAGACCTTTCAAACCAGTCGCTTGCAGCCTGGGTGCTTTTCCCCAATACTATGGACAGTGCTTCGACAATTTCATCCTTGTAGAACGAATATGCATCGCGTTCATCTACCCATTTCGAGCCCTGCAGTTCGAAGAATTTTGCTTTAAATTCTTCATATTTGCCCTTTTTAGTGATGTATCTTTCAATTTCTGCCAGCTGCAAAGATTCACTGCTAAATCCCTGACTTTCGTTAAATACGCGCCAGAAGGTAGATAGTACCGCTGACCGTCCATCACTGGAATCGGCCTTGCTATCGATATTGAACAAGATGATGTCTGTATCGATTCCGGCGACCCGCTTCAAATCCCCGAGCAGCATAGGGTCACTGATTTTATCGTTAAAAAAATCGACCGCCTTCTTTGCGGTCCTTGTTTCGGGATTGACAGTATTAAGATTACCAAGCAAATAAGACAGGACCTTGATAAAGTGAGATTTTCCTGATCCAAAAAAACCGGACACCCAGACACCGATACGACTCGTTATGACAGGATCGTGGGCATTATCAATTGCAGTCAGATAAGCTGCAATGAACTTGCGTAGATGCCGGTCCAATTCACGCGTAACAACGTATTCATCCAGTTCTTGCCAAACGATGGCTTCATCTAACTGATCCGCTTTGACAACGCCGTTAATGGGACGTGAAATGTCCTTTTCAAAAATATCTTTAATTTGCATGGCATATTCCTCAATGAGATGGACTCAGACCACCTGCCGATCCAAGATTCTTCCAAATTTGATTTTACATTCTAAACAACCAACTGGAATGCTCTGTAATAATTAGTCTCTTTAAGCTTTCCGAACAGCCTTAACCCTTGACCCGTGTAGATCCCGGGATAAAACATGACCAAGGGTGTATCTTCCATTAATGCGTGAAGGTTATTAAGAAGATTGTGACTTCTCAACAAGGGAAAAGCGCTGCCGACACCTGATACTATAACAAGGTCATTCTCTTGGGGCTGGGCTTCTTCTACAAAGGCTTTGGCGATCTTTTCCGCCCCCAAAGGACCTTTCAAAACCTTCAATAATTCCTGGTCGCCTTTTTGTTGTTGAATTTGAAGGGCTCGATCTAACAACGTTCTCTTTTTCAGGTAATTAATAATCAGTTCGAATAAATTGATATGGGTAAACTTCAAGTCGGGCTTCTTTTTGGGAAGCTGACGTATTATAAACTGTATATGGTCCCTTACCTCCAGTTCATATTCAGGAGGATAGTCGAAAATATAAAATCCGATTTCATTTCCCAGACCGGCATTGCTCAGCAGCTCGCTCGATATCAAACGATCAATAATCTTATCCAATCTGCTTTTAAAAGATAGCATACCAGTTCCTTGCTATTGGGTTGCCTGCATGCAACGCAAAACATAGTCCTCTGAATTTCGAGTTAAATACTTTTTGATCTTTGGTAAAACGGTAACGGATTGTATCTGTCCTGACCGTGTCTCGTCGATATAGTTAGATTCTGTTAAAATCCGAAATACGATCTGTTTAAGTTTTGATCGTGTTGATTCTGTCCATTTAAGCATCTGTGGGTCAGCTTGACTACATGTTTCAAAGAAATATTTCCAGTCTTTCACATTTATTTCAGGCTTGAACGTCCTCCAGTGTTCATGGACAATCTGGCCCAGGAAATCTCCAAGAAGCCTGCTGTGTTTAATTGCTGCGGCTAAAAGGGCCTGAATAGATTCGTCGCTTCCACCCTTGTGGACCAGTTCCCATAAGTCAGGTTTCATTAGGATTAGCCTGTTTTTAATCAGGCGGGCTTGCCTCTTAGCAGCTACCGGGCTGCGCTTTTGGAGGATATTCTCGATGACTATCGCATGATCCCATTGTTTTTCATCAACCCCTTTTAACAACAGCTGAGCAATTTTACGGCTTTCGGCAATAAGAAGCGACCCGGCAACGATATCACCGGAATATTTGATTTTATTATTATATGTGGTTTTCAATTTCATTCTTACTCTTGAAATGATAATAGAGCAACGGATCGCTTACCTGGTTCTCATATTGAGAATTATTATGTCCCCCTGAACATCCCTCTCCCGCTATACGTTGTGTCGACATTCGATGCCTTAAAATACAGGATGTCTCAATCCAGCATCCCCAAAAATTTAAGATTGCGTTTCAACAGCATCACCTCGACTACAGCCTCCATACAGGAAAAACCCTGAAATATCAAATAAAGCTTATGAATAGTTATTGCGCTGGTCTCGATCAGCTTCCATCTTTTTCTCAAGCTTCCTTCGCTCCTTTTCCTCCTCAGAAAATTCCTCTGACATGCCCCCGATTATGGCGATCTCTTCCCATCCGATGTCGATACCGTTGTCCTCTTGTTCTGAATCATCCTGGATCTCAGCATTTAACCCGTCATCATAGAAATCACCTTCGGAATCATCATCCATAAATTCATCTCCGTCAAAGCCATCATCGAAATCACCGTCATCAAAAAAAATCATCATCCATTTTATATACCTCCTTGGTTTTTGAATCATTTTCGTTTGTTAATGCCAAACATCAAAACAGCATCAATTGCGCTGACACCGGCCTGTCTTTACGATTTTACAATGACAGCAAATCGTTATATCGGCTCTTGACAGATTGTAATAATCCTGCATCTGCCATACTGTAAAATCCTTCGCCTACAATAATGTGATCATGCAGCGTAACGTCTATGCTGGCCAGTGCCATTGCCGTTTTGACAGTTATGGCCTTATCTTCAGCGGATGGTTCCGTACAGCCGGATGGATGATTGTGCGCAATCACGATTGCCGATGATTTGAGCGCGATAATCCGCTTAATCAACTCACGGGGGTAAATTGCTGAAGATGAAATGGTACCGGAAAACATCTTTTCAATGGCGAGTATTCTGTTTTTGGCATTAAGAAAGATACAGTAGACAAATTCCACATCATCTTTCTCAGCAAACAAGGGCTTCATCACGTTGTAAACCTCACGTGAATTCGAAAGTGTCTGTCCTTGTGATGTTTCCTTAACCATCGATACAAAGTGCCCTGATTTAAGGTCTTTCCAGAAGGTTGATGGATTATTCATTTTTCTCCTCCATAAAATAGCAACCTCCATGGAATGAACTCCCAGAGGGGTTATGGTTGGTTGATTGTTGGGAAATAGCGGTTGTTATCTGGTTATAATGTCGATCAATTCCTCGATGTGCCCTGCTGCGATGAATTCTTTACAATAATGAGGCCGAGGGGCATTCTTGATTTCATTCTTCAGATAACGGATGATATTACGCAAAGCACGGTCAGCGGTTATACCGCCCTGTTTTGAAAGAAACCGCAGCTTGTCCTGAAGTGAGACCAGATGGTTTATACCTTTCGGGAATAATCGGCTCTGTAGATGGAAGAGTGCAATTCAAAAAGAAAATTAAAGGAAGTAAAAATGAACCTGGAGAAATCGGCGAAAAATTAGCAAATGATTTACTGCAAACCGGGGCAAGGGAAATATTGGATGAGATATACAAAACCGTACGTTCAACCAATCCGGTTAAAAAATAATTGAAATATTAAGAAAAAAATTATAGTTTTATCTGACAAGCATTAATATTGGAACTTAAAGGGAGGCTTTGATGACTGATTTAAAAAATGATTTGTTCTTACGCGCCTGCAAACGCTTGCCGGTTGAAAGAACCCCAATTTGGGTTATGCGTCAAGCGGGTCGGTATTTGCCGGAATACAGGGCGGTGCGCCAAAATTTCGACTTTCTTACCATGTGCAAAACTCCTGAACTTGTAGCCGAAGTAACATTGCAACCGATCGATTTAATCGGGGTTGATGCGGCCATTATTTTTTCTGATATTCTCGTAATTCCCGAGGCAATGGGCATGCATCTTGAAATGCACGAAGGCAGGGGCCCTGTGTTTCCACGTCCAATTAGAAATGAAGAGGACGCCAAGAACCTTAGTAAAATTGATCCCACTGTCGATTTGAAGTATGTGCTTGATGCTGTGGCCCTGACAAAAAAGGAGTTAAACCGACGGGTTCCATTGATAGGTTTCAGCGGTTCGCCCTGGACGTTATTAGCATATATGGTTGAAGGCCAGGGATCCAAGAATTTTTCAAAGGTAAAGCATTTAATCTATAATAACCCCAAACTGGCCCACAGCCTTTTAGATAAAATTGCCGATGCCGCCGCAGCTTATTTATGTGCAAAGATTGAAGCCGGTGTGGACGCTGTTCAAATATTTGATACCTGGGGCGGACTGCTTTCTCAAGATGATTTTGAAGAGTTTTCTTTACAATACATTCGCAAAATAATCTCTCAGGTAAAAGGAAAAGACGTACCCGTTATTATGTTTGCAAAAGGGGTGCACTTTCATCTGGAAAACCTTGCTGCAAGCGGCGCTGACGTATTAGGCCTGGACTGGACCATGAATATAGGTGATGTCAGGAAAAAGGTTGGAGATAAAGTTGCCCTGCAAGGGAACCTGGACCCAACAGTTCTTTATGCCGGTCATGAAAAGATAAGAGATGAAGCCGGAAAAATTTTAAAATCATTTGGCAAGGGAAGCGGGCATATTTTCAATCTTGGTCACGGGATACTGCCCGATGTCCCCCCCGAAAACCTCAAAGCTTTGGTCGATTTTGTTAAAGCTGAGAGTGTTCGTTATCACCTAAATGATACAAAAGCGCAGCCTTAATTAGTATCGGAGTCGTGGATTTTTTGCTGTGGAATCGCTCCATGGATAATCATATCTTAAACCGTGTGAACTCGTGTATAAAGGCTCGTAGAGAAAGAACAGAGGCATTCATATTTCAAAGGTCTCGGGAGAAAGATTGTGTTCGACATAGATATCGCTTTAATAAAGAAATATGACAAACCGGGGCCGCGCTATACCAGCTATCCTACCGCGCCACATTTCAATGAATCGTTTACACATGAAAATTATCTTGATGAGGTAATCAAGACCAATCAGGGGCAGGGTCTGCCTGATTTGTCGTTGTATTTTCATCTGCCATTTTGCGACACACTCTGTTATTTCTGCGGTTGTAATATGATAGTAACCAGCAACAGAGAGAGAATCAAAAGGTATATTGATTACTTAAAGTGTGAGATAGACTTGCTGAGGAGACACATTGCATCAGAAAGAAAAATAGTCCAACTGCACTGGGGCGGAGGCACGCCCACTCATTTGAACCCGGATGAAATCGTTGATTTAAGTTCCTACATTAATGCCGGTTTTGACCTGCATGCTGATGTGGAGGCCGGATGTGAAATTGATCCCCGGGAATTGACCAAAGACCATCTTATCGCCTTGAGAAAAGGCGGTTTTAATCGCATCAGCATGGGGGTGCAGGATTTTAACGAAAAGGTTCAAAAAGCGGTTAACCGGATACAACCGGAAGATTTGACCAGAAAAGTTATCGACTGGGTGCGTGAATTGGGATTTGACAGCATTAATCTTGATTTAATGTACGGGTTGCCTTTCCAATCTGCCAAGACTTTTGAAAAGACGGTTGATACCATTATTGATGTTGATCCTGACAGAATTGCACTATTTAATTTTGCATACGTTCCCTGGATGAAAAAACATCAGAAGGTAATTCGCCTCCAAGATTTACCCGTTCCCGAAGAAAAACTTGACATTCTAAAGATGTCAACTGAAAAACTTACAGGTGCAGGTTACGTGTTTATCGGTATGGATCATTTTGCCAAGCCCGATGACGAACTCACGCTGGCGCTGAATGAGAAAAAGCTTTACAGAAACTTTCAGGGCTACAGCACCCATGCCGGTGCGGATGTTTATGCCATGGGAATTACCAGCATTAGCCAGTTTGGGCGCATTTATGCCCAGAACATCAGGAAAGAGAAAGAGTATCATGCTGCCCTTGACGGGGGCATTCTACCGATAGCCAAAGGATGTTACTTGAGTGATGATGACCTTTTGCGCCGGCGTGTTATCACTAAATTAATGTGTGACTTTGAACTGGACTTTGCTTCAATCGAAAAGGAATTTGACATAGATTTTGAGACATACTTTGATTGGGGGCTGAACAATCTCAATGCGATGATGGCTGATAATCTCCTGTCCGTTGAAAACAGGATGTTAAAAGTTACCAGGATGGGCCGGCTGTTGATCAGAAACATAGCGATGAATTTTGACGGTTATATTGAAAGGAAAGAGGATAGTGCGCGGTATTCAAGAACCGTCTAACCCAAGGGAAACTATTATCATAGTCGCCAAGCTTTGAACCAATAAACCTTATTATGCCTAAATATGCGGTAGTTCTTTTTAATCTGGGTGGGCCGGACTCTTTGGAGGCCGTAGAGCCCTTTTTATTCAATCTGTTTAGCGATCATGATATTTTTAAGATACCGGTTGGGCAAAAAATATTTGCAAAGATAATGTCCGGCCTGCGTGCACCAAAAGTAAGAAAAAAGTACCAACAAATCGGAGGGAAATCTCCTATAAATGAATGGACGGAATTGCAGCGATCGATGCTTGAAGAGGAACTGCAAAAAATAGTTGGCAACGTTGAAGTATATACGGCCATGCGCTATTGGAAGCCGGCAATAAAGGATGTCGCTGAAACGATATCAAAAAAAAACCTGGACATGATAGCACTGCTTCCCCTTTATCCCCATTACTCAATAACTACTACCGGCTCTTCATTTAATGAATGGAGAAGAGTTTATCGGGGAGACACCGGCAGGCTAAAGTATGTTTATGACTATTTTGACAACCCCCAATATATATCGGCTTTAAATGAAAGAATTGATGAGACGATGATGCGCTTTCCTGAAGATGTGCGCGACGACATTCAAATAGTGTTCAGCGCTCATGGTACGCCTAAAAGCCTGGCCGAAAAAGGAGATCCTTATCCAAAGCAAATAAAAGCAACCGTTGAGAGTGTCATGCAAGCGCGTAATTTTTCGCATGAATATCATTTGTGCTTTCAAAGCAAGGTCGGTCCTGCTAAATGGCTTGAGCCTTCAACCGATAAAATGATTAAAGATCTGGCAGTTAAAAGAAAAAGACAATTACTGATTGTTCCGATAAGTTTTGTGTCCGATCACATTGAAACCTTGTTTGAGTTAGACGTTGAATACAGAATTATTGCCGATAAAAAAAACATCGAAAATTATATTGTCATGCAAGGACTGAACGATTCCAAAGTATTTGTGGCAGCATTGAAGGAGTTAGCTGTTCAAGCTCTTCAGCCCTAATTGTGCCAAAACACAATTAGGGAATCCTCGACATTCGCTCAATCAGAATTATAGTAAAGAATATTAATGATCAAAACCTATAGAGTAAATGGATAAAGGCACAATTAAAATTGCGATTTTGGGCGCGGGTATATCAGGGCTTGCAACGGCCTTTTGGTTACATAAGGACGGGTTTGACGTAACGGTTTTAGAGTCAAAAAATGAACCGGGCGGTTCAATCGTCACCAGGCACAAAGATGGATTCCTGATAGATTATGGGCCCAACAGCGGCTTGGAAACCACGCCATTGATCGGAAAGATAGTTGCGGCGGTAGGACTTGAAGACGAAATGATCTATGCTGACGAAAAGGCTAACAAAAGATATATTTTAAGAAATAATCAGCTGCATGCCCTGCCCACAAGTCCGACTGCTTTTTTGAAAACCAAATTGTTTACACCAAAAGCCAAATTGCGTCTTTTGGCTGAACCATTTTTGGGCAAATCTGAAGAAGGATATTACCAAAGCATTTCTGAATTTGTAAAAAGACGATTGGGGCAGGAATTTCTTGATTATGCCATAAATCCTTTTGTTGCCGGAGTTTTTGCAGGTAATCCTGAAAATCTTAGCGTTAAATCAGCTTTCCCCAAGTTATACCGGCTGGAAGAATTGTATGGAGGTTTGTTCAAAGGGCTGGTTTTAGGTGCAAGGGAAAGGAAGATACGGGCGGAACAATCCAAACAAAGCGCCAGGATGTTTTCATTCAAAAAAGGGATGCAGGCTTTGCCGGAAGCAATTGCCGGCAAATTAGGCGATAAAATCAAATACAACTGCAATGTTGAAAAAGTGGTAAAATCAGCAACAAAACATAAAGTTATGTACAAGCATGCCGATAAATCAAAAGAAATTGTTACGGATATAATACTATCTACGGTTCCGGCGTATCAGGCTGCTGCTGTTTTTGATGATAAGGAGAATACATTAATTAACCATTTTAATAAAATTTATTATCCTCCCGTAAAAGTGCTGTATTTAGGATTCCGGCGAGAGACTGTCGGTCGGCCGCTGGACGGATTCGGGTTTTTAATTCCGGAAAAAGAAAACAAAAGGTTTTTGGGTTCCATCTGGAGTTCAACAATATTCCCTTACCGGGCCAAAAATGATCTGGCGGCATTTACGTTATTTATCGGCGGCGCGCGATCTCCGGAATTGTTTGATAATGAAAATGATAAGCTGGTCGACAGTGTGATAAAAGAGTTCAAAGAAATAATGAATATTAATAGTGACCCTATATTTATTAAGGAAAAAATGTGGCCCAAAGCCATTCCACAGTACAGCCTCGGATATATCGAGCACGAAAGATACTTTGAAAAGTTTGAAGGCGACAATCCCGGCCTTTTTTTAAGCGGTAATTACCGCGGCGGGATTTCTGTGGGCGATTGTATACAGAATTCAGAGGTGACGTATAAAAAGATTTGCGAGTATATAAACCGAAAATGAGGTAAGTTCTCAAATATACTCAAACAGCACACGCTTTAAAATCTGATCGTCCATTTCGCTAATTCACCAAGCATTATGGCAAAAAACTACCCGCCTGCTTAATTAGGGTATTGAAAAGTTACAAAATTAGGAGGTATCTTCTGGACTACTTAAATAGTATATGGAAATTTTTTACGACGATCAAGCTTTCAGTTATTCTGCTGCTGTCGCTGGCAGTCACTTCGATTGTTGGAACGCTCATTCCGCAAAACGAAAGCCCGGCGGCATACTTTCAGGAATATGGAGAGTTTCTTTATAGAATCTTTGATGTTTTTGACTTTTTCGACATGTACAATTCCTGGTGGTTTCAACTGCTGATCGTTTTGCTGACCGTAAATATAGTTGTCTGTTCAATCGATCGGCTGAAGGCCACAGGGAAGATCGTTTTTGCCAAAAATCCTATTTTTAATCTTTCAAGATTCAGGAACCATGCCGACAAAGAAAGTATAGTTGACGACCGTTCACCAGAACAATTGAAAGATATCTATGAACCATTTGTATCTAAAGGTTTTGGATACATGAGGAGCGAACAGACGGACAAGGGCTTCTGTATTTTCGCCGAAAAATGGCGCTGGACCCGCCTGGGAGTTTACGGAGTGCATCTGAGTATTGTTTTACTGTTGGTTGGGAGTCTTATCGGTTCTATTTTCGGGTTTGACGGGTATGTCAACATACCGGAAGGCGAGGCGGTAAACAGCATCAGGATAAGGAATTCAGCGCAGGCAAAATCTCTCGATTTTGAGGTATTGTGTGAAGATTTTGACGTCAGTTTTTATGATTCAGGAGTACCGAAAGAATTTCGCTCCAGTTTAACCATCCTCGAGCATGGCAAACCGGTTTTAAAAAAGGATATAATTGTAAATGATCCGCTGCGTTACAAGGGGATAAATATGTTTCAATCGAGTTATGGTCCCCTTCCTCCCAAAGAAGTTACTCTAAGCTTCAAAAGCACAAAAACCGGGAAGGTATATCAAAAAAAGGTATTGATCGGTCAGCAGATCGATATCCCGGAAGCCGGGGGGAAGTTTGTTGTTAAAGATTATGACAATGCCTATAACTTCAGAGGCCGGTCCATTGGAGAAGCTTTTTCCGGAATTCTCATACCGGAGAATGGAAGGCCCATTGAAATCCTTCTTCCTGTGCGTTTCCCGGATTTTGATCAAGGGCGCAAGGGTAACGTGGCTGTTTCCGTTAGAGACTACGATCGCCGTTATTATACCGGTCTCCAGGTGACCAAGGACCCCGGTGTCTGGGTCGTTTATTCCGGATTTATTTTGCTGATCGTGGGGTGCTACATAACTTTTTTCATGTCCCATCAGCGGCTTTGCATCGATATAGTAAAGAAAGGAAAAAAGAGTATTGTCATGGTTGCAGGTACCGCCAACAAGAATAAACTTGGTGTGCCAAACCGGATAAAGAAGATTTCTGAAAAATTGACTAAGCTGGCGTAGAAGTGCAACTTCTCAATAAGTTAGGGTTTAGAAAATCGTCGGGCTTCAGAATTTTTCAAAAAAGGCGCTATCAAATACGCTATCTAAGGGTGACCAAATATTTATGATTTGTCAAATTATTCGAGAAGTTGTAAAACGTTTCGGCAGCAATCATAAATATT
>JACKQG010004158.1_pt1 | contig 16971 bp, 24 predicted proteins | sample 8237621 | NCBI WGS metagenome assembly JACKQG01 (sample SAMN15677084, study PRJNA649215) | marine metagenome | biome: marine; feature: Black Sea; material: saline water; isolation source: suspended particulate matter (SPM) from the Black Sea western gyre | collected 2013-06-09/2013-06-10 | depth...
CCCACTCCTGGATGACTTCACGGGCACGCTCAATGTGGGGTTGGAGCCGGGCGGAGCCGTCCATGATTGCGTCTGTGGCTGCCAGGACGTGAGGGGCGAGGCGTTCACCGGTCTCGATGGCCAGCACCGACATGTTTGCCTTGATGCGGTCAAAGGTTGCAGCCAGCCCGCTGTCCATGGTCTCGAAGGCCGTTTGAGTGGCCCCTGCTGAGGCACTCATCTCAGCCATCGTGGCCGAGAAGGCAGCGCCCCCATCGGCGGTGAGAGCCAAGATGGCCTGGCCTGCCTCGACGGAGCCGAACATGTCGAGCACCGAGGTCCCAGCCTCGTCGGCGCCTTCCTTCATCATGATGATGGCGGACTCGAAGTTGCCCTCCTCTTCGAGGAACTGCTGGAGGCCCATCCCAGCCAGATCCCTGAACGCCGTGTCGGCCCTGGTGCCTTCCTTGGCCAACTCGGCCATGGCGGCCTTGAGTTGTGTGGCGGCCTGGGCGGTAGGGGTGCCCTGTGCAGTGAGATTGGCGATGGCAGCGGTGAGGTTGTTGAACGGGATGCCGACGGCTGCTGCTATGGGGGCGACCTTGTAGACCTCGTTAGACAACTGGGAGAAGTCGGTCTTGCCCAACTTGACGGCCGTGAACAAGAGGTCTGACGCCTGAGTGGCCGAGATGACCTCGACCCCGTAGGCATTGACCACCGAGGTGATGCCATCTACGGCAGTCTCCAGGTCGGTGACGCCACCCTTGGCTGCCCGCTGGGCGACCTCCATGAACTCGAACACGTTGCCCCTGGGGACACCTGCCGACAGAGCCTGATAGAGAGCCGGGATGGCCTGGTCAGGAAGCACCCCGAACTCCTTGGCGAAGTCCTTGACCTGCTCGGAGAGTTGACCGAACACCTCCTCTCCGGTTCCAGGCAGGAGGGTCATGACCTCCTTCATGCCCTTCTCGAACCCGGCGAAGGCAGTGACACCCTTGGTGCCGATTGCTACCGCTGAAGCCCCGAAAGCAGCCCCGGCCATGACGCCGACACGGGCGACACGCTTGCCGAACCCCTGGAGGTCGCTCGACGCCTGCTTGAGGGTCCGCTTGAGTTGAGAGTCGTCGCCAATAATGGCGATCTTGATGGGGCGCGTGGCCACAAGGTCCTCCCCTATGGTCGGGGCGTGAAGGTGCGGATGGTGTTGGTGGTGCTGGCCTTGGGAGTAACAGGATGTGGCCTCGGCTCGAATCAGACGCCGCTACCTCCAGCCATCACGGTGTCGCCAGACGCTCTGGCTGAGTATCAACAGAGCCGAGGTGTGTCAGGAGAGGTGATCCGCGAGTACGTCGATAGAGCCGAAGCCCTCTGTAACAGCCTGTACCTCGCATCCGATGATGGCCTTATCGAGTCGGCCCTGATTGGTGCGCATGAACGCCGCTATGACACAGAGATGAAGATGTTTAGAGCGCTGGTACAGGAAAGCCTCGAGGACGGGGGTCCTGTACCGGCGATAGTCAGAGAGCCGAAGTACTGGAGTCCTATCGAGGCACTGGTGCGCAGGAGCGAGTACGACGACCTTCGTCTAACGGTCCTCTACGCCTGTCCAGAATTTGCCAGGTTCATCTCGGTGCTTAGTCCCGACTAACGGCGCCTTCGTGCCTCGGCCTGCGCGGCCTTCTGGCGCTTGTGCTCGGTGTCCATGTGGTCCACCAGAGCGGCCAGTTGCCACATCTTGAGGGTCTGAGCGTCGGCCCAGGAGAACCCGAACCGATGGGCGACGAGTGCCAGGTTGACTACTCGTCGCCGTCTGTAGGGTCCACCTTGGCGGTGGTGGCACTGATCTTGAGGGCCCCGGCCTGTTCCCAGGTGAAGTCCGGGTCGTCCCGACGCTTCACGATGTAGGCGAGTGCCTGGAGCATCTTGCCCTTGGGCTTGTCGGCCTGGCCGAGAGCGTCCAGGGGTAGCCCTGTGCGCTCCTCGATCTCGACCACCTCAGCGATGGTCAGATCGTTGATGTCGACGTTGAGAATGTCGTCACTCACTTCTTGAAACCTCCGTAGACACGGTCGACGCCGTGCTTCTTTTGGAACGCTTTGGCGATCCGGTTCATGGCCTTGACGTACTCGTCGGTGATCTGGGACCACGCCTCGGGCACGGCCTTGGAGATGTAGCGCTGACCCGGATAGCGGAGCGTGGACCCGGCATAGCCGTGACCTCGATGGATGAGCCTGGCGTAGTCGACCCGTGTGGGAGTTCCCGCAATGATCTGCCCGTAGCGCCTTGTTGCCCCGGCCTTGATTGAGCGATGGAGAGCGCCTGAGCGAACAGGCACACGACGCTTTGCGTAGGGGACGATCTTCTCCGCGGCAGCCTTGGACGCTGTCTTCATCTCTTTGGACAACTCGGCGTCACCAATGCGGCGCAGGGACGAGGCCATCTGGGAGATGCCGCCAACCTGGATGAGGTTCTTGGCCTGTCGCCGTGAGGCCACTAGAAGGACGTGTCCGTGGACATGTAGGTGATCTGGACTGCGGCGTCTGAGCCGTTGTCGAGAGCGACGTAGGGCAACTCGATGCTCGTCATGTCATCGAGGCTTGCCACTGGCGTAGAGCCGGTGAACTTGGCCACGGGAATCGTGACATGGAAGTACGGGTAGTACGAGCCTGCAATGGCGGTGCCCTTGGTGACGATGAACTCCAACTTGAAGGTGGTTCCGTTGATGAACTTGTTGAAGTTGGTCAGGTCGGCGAACTCACCTGAGATGGTGCCTGTGTAGGACGGGACGGCGATGCGCTTGGGCTGGGACTTGGTGGCCGAGCCGGTGAGGAACCTGCGGTCCGTTTTCATTCCGAGGTCACCTTCGAGGGTGAACGAGGTGAAGTTGGTGACTGACGAGTCGTCGATCTCCATGGTTGCCTCGGTGTAGACGTATGGGTCGGCGCTGGAGACGTAAGCCGGGGTGGCTTCAGCCGTGGAGGTCTGTTCGGTTTCGGCGTCGAAGTTGAAGGTCATCGAGGTGGCTGATCCCAACTCCTGGGAGATGTTGAAGCCTGTGATGGTGGAGCCTTCGTAGGTAAACGTGCGAAGCGTGCCGCCACTGTCGACCCGTGAGACCTGTACGGAATAGGAACCTGTCGGTCCTGTGTCGTCGGTCGAGTGGGTCTGGAGGTAGGCAGCCGTGGCGCCCTGCTGGGTCGGTCCGGCAGCGGTGCCGAGGGTGTGTTGGAGCAGCAACCCCAGGCCCTTGTCGGCCACGTCTACCTCGATGGAGCCTGATGCTCCGAGGCTGATCGTGTCGTGACGGTCCGAGCGGATCGTCTGGAGGTCACGCCGGAAGCCGACGGACTCGATGTATTCCACGTCACGGGACCAGGCATCTGCCTTGGCCTCGAAGGCGCGGGTGGGGGCGACCGCAGTGCCGTAGGTCGACTCGACGCCAACTTGGACCACCTGGTCGAGGATGGAACTCATGAAGCCTCCTTAGAGGGCTTGGGGGTTGTGGGTGTGGTGGTGGCCTTGGCGGCCGGGGCGAAGTCTGGGTGGCTGGCGAGCACGGTGGCGTCGTTAGCCGAGACCTCGACTTCTATACCTCGGGGGAACTCAATGGCTCCCGAGGGAAGATGGATGATGACCCCGTCGAGGCCACCGTTGTAGGTGACCTTGGCGGTGGCCGTGGTCTTGGCTGGACTCATGAGAGCCTCGCTTTCACGGTGACGTGGACGGTGATGAGGACACGGGGTCCGTCGATCCCGGCCTCTGAACTGGACATGGACATTCCCGAGCACTCGATGAAGAGCAGCCCGGTGACGGAATCAGAGAGCGTCGGGTAGTCGGAGATGACGTTCTCAAATGCGGCGGCCAGCACAACTGCCCTTTGTTCGGCCTCTTGCAGACCGGCTGCTTTGGATTGGACCGCCACCATCACATCGAGGGAGTAGTCCTCGCGGCGACGGCGTCGACCTGCTGAGAGCGACTCAGGGTCGTGGGAGTTGGCGGTGATGTCTCCCATGAAGATCGACTCACGGCGCATGGCCTCGCCAGGGTCGCCGTAGGTGGTCTGGATCGACGAGAGCGTCGAGTCAGCCTGCATCTTGGTAAGCAGTGCCGCCTTGACCTCATACATGGTTGTGGATGCCATAGGAAACACTCCGGTGATGGGCGTGTATGGATGAACTGGGCAGGAGAGACAAGAGTCAGGGAGACTTGGTGAATGGAGCTCGAACCCAGCCGACCGCCTGAGCACTTCATCTACCCGATCAGCGATACGAGCAAGTACGCGATTGGTGGCGATGAGGAGATTGACGCCCGAACTTTCGTCGAGTCTGCGAAGCAGGGCGAGACCTCGACATGGCGTCTCTCAACCAACTACCGAAGAATCCAGGTGAACGATTACGTATGGGCGTACTTCACTCTGCCGCGAGGGGAGATTACGAGTGTTGGAAGAGTCGTTCGCGAGCCCTTCCTTCATCAGTCGTGGGGGGAGTGGGCCGTTGACATTCGTTGGGATCGAAGCCTCTCTGCGGAACTTGCACTAAAACCCATCCCCTACACGGCCTTCAAGCAACGGATCTGGGGCGCCGCTGATCGGGCCAATGACGAGATGGTCTGGCTTCTTGAAGATTGGATGAAAGGAAGGCGTCCCAAAGATCGAGAGTGGATGGATCGTGATGTCGAAGTGTCCTTCCGAGTCGTCGGCACTCGACAGGGCCAAGGTGCCTTTCGTGATGAGTTGCTGAGTGCCCAAAGCGGACGGTGTGCGATAACTGGCTGTGAGGAACAAGCCGTGCTTCAGGCAGCCCACATCAAGGGTGTCGCCAGCAAGGGGCGTCATACGGTGAGGAACGGCCTCCTATTGCGAGCAGACATCCACGACCTCTTCGACACTGGGCTCCTCATCATTGATGCTGACTTCACCGTTCGTGTCCACGAGCAAGTTGACGACATGGAGTACCGAAGACTGGATGGTCGACGCCTTGAGGAGTTGTCGGAGCTGAGTAAGGAACCACATGGGCCAGACGCAGAAGCGCTGAGGTGGCATCGCCGCTCCCATCAGTGGGAGTAGAGGGGAACGGCACTAGAGCGAGGAGGACTCCTCAGCGTCAACTGGTGCGAGGTTCAGTGGGACGTAGTGCTTGCTTCCTTGACCGTCGGGGAGGGCGGGGAGGTTCTCATAGGAGCGCACCTCGTCGATGGAGAGCACCCCGGTCTGGATGGCTGTCGAGTAAGAGTCCCAGCGGTCTGAGGTCGAGCGGCGCATGGATTCGAGGTCGAAGCGGGCGTAGGCCACGGCGATGCCCTCAGAGCGCATGATGGCGGTGAGTGCTGCCTCTAGGCGGGTGACTAGGGGGCGGAGGCTGAACTGGGCGAAGGCGACGTTTTGTTCGGCGAGACCTGAGCCCCATGACGTGGAGCCTGAGGCATCGGCGAGCAGATGGGGTGGTACGCCATAGAGGCGGGCCACGTCTTGCACGGTGGCCTGTTTCGTCTGGAGGAACTGCGAGTCCTCGGGGCTGAGGCTGATTTTGGAGAACTTGGCGTTCTCGGTCAGCACCGCCAGGCGGTTGCCGTTGGCTGCACCTCGGTGGACATCGTTCCAGGCGGACTTGACCTGGGCGACACCTTCGGGAGTGAGTTGGCCAGGCACCTCGACAAGCGCACCGGGGAGGGCTCCGTTGCCGAAGAAGGATGCCCCGAACTTCTGGACGGCAATGCCCAGGCCGAGGAACTCACGAGCGGCGGTCACGGGTGACACGCCTTCGATCTGGCCCGGCTTGAGCAGACCTCGGACCATCGTGATGTCACGGGTCGTGAAGGTTTGGCCGGGGGCCTTTGAGGAGGTGAACGTGAGGCGCTGCATGCCGTCCTCGTCGGGAGCAAGCGTCGGCGTGATGTCAGAAGGATCGAGCACCGAGAGGTGGAGGGCCCGGCCCGTACCGTCCCGCAGGGTGGCGACGTAGGCGTTCCCGTCAAGAAGGAGGCTCGTGACGATCTGGCCGAGCACCTCGTGGTTGCGGAGTTCGGTGTTCATGTTGAGTACCCAGCCAGGGAGCGGGCGGAACTTCTGCTCGGAGCCCTTCGAGCGGTAGAGGACGTCGAGGTCAAGAGTCGACACTGAGTCCGACAGAAGTCGGATGGCGGCATAGACCGCTGAGAGCGTCAGGGCAGCGTCGTAGTCCACCATCTCGCCCGAGGCAGTCCTGGCCGTTGCTACGTCGAGGCCACGTCGCCAGATGTCAGAGAAGGTCAACTCCCTGTGCTCGGTAGCACCGCCAAGGAGTCGTCTGATCATGTGTGGCCTCCGTCAAGAGTCCAGGCAACCCGAAGGGTGACCATGCCGCCGACGATGAAAGCCAGCGGAGGCCATACCAGGGAGATCCCGTAGAAGATGAGGGTGAGGCCGCCACCTGTCAGGGCAGCGATGAGCCAAGCCATGAGGGCTCTCCTAGAACATGGTTGGAGCCCGATGTCGGTGACGGTTCAGCACCGTGTTGACATCGGGCAGCGGGGTGGGCCGGTTCATGCCCGGCTGGGCGAGTTGGATCTGGCCGAACTCGCTCTGGACCGAGATGGCCCTGTCAGGGATTCTGGAGACCTGCTCCAGGAGGTGGTAGCGAGCAATGGTCCTGGCACACCATGCGATGTCGGGCGGGGCAGCCGTACTGGCGCCTGCCTCGTACTCGATGATGACCTTGTTGCCAGGATGGGTGAAGGTCCACACGTTGGACTTGCGGGTGAGGCTGCCGTCATCAAACAGGGCGACCTCGTCTATCTTGGCCGACGAGAGTGCAGCCCCGTCGATGGACGCAGAGAGAACCGTGGTGGGGAACATCTCAGACACCTTGATGGTGTTGGCATCGGTCCCATTGAGCACGTCACGCTGATAGCGCTGCACCCATGAAGTGCCGGTGTAGTCGTCGATGATGGCCGTGGCGTAGGCGATGGACTCGACCACGTCGGCGGCGCTGAACGTGGCTGACTCGCCGCTTATGGAGTCCATGGCGCGGACCTCAGCGGGCGTCGTATAGAACCCGCCGACGACCTCATGGAGCGTGACGAAAGACATGGCACTAGAGCCCCAGGTTCCCGACCAGGTCGCGGTCAGGGACTTGAGATCGGACTGCCCGGCCAGGGAGTAGGTGTAGACACCTGATCCCGCCGACGTGGTCGCCGTGCCCGAGGCCACGACGATCGCTCCAGCCTCGTCGGTGATTCCGACCGTGATCGCTCCATCGGCGTCGGTAGCGATCTCACCCGAGTAGAAGGTGACCGAGAGGGTCTCTGCCGAGTTGCGGAGTAGGAGTCGTGAATCGGCGGACTCCTTGGCGTAGTACGCCATTCTGAACTCCTCTCTTTGACTTGGATTGTGCAAGAATCACGACCATGACGGTGAGATTTTCGCTGGGTTTGACAACGGTCGGTTTCTCAGTGGCGCTTCTTTCGGGATGCACGAGCGGCATCAACATCACGGATGGTGAGTACATCGCTCTTGAGAGCGCCTGTGCGGCGGTTCAGCGGGAAGCCGTGGATGCCGCCCATGCGACAACGACATTCGGGCATTTGCCCATTGTCGTAACTGGGAGTCGTTGCCGAGAGATGGTCGATTTTGCCAGACAGGCCGGTTGTGACTTCATCACAACGGGTCAGTGGATTGATTCACAACTCTGGCGTAGTGGGCGCTGGGCCATAACCGTTGAGAGGGTCTGCACCTAGCCGACAACAGCGGTCTCGAAGGCCTTGGACTTGGTTGCCTTCTCGACCTTGGGGCGTCGAGAGGCTGAGACCTTCTCAGCGAATCCGGCCTTGATGAGGCGCTCAGCGTCGGCCTTGTCGGGCCAGTCGGTCTCGTCGCCAGGGGAGAATGAGCCATGGGCGGCAGAGATTGAAGTGAGGAGTCGGATCTTCAAGGGGGGTCTCCTTGGTAGATGGACCAGAAGGGTCCGAGGCCTTAAGGCCCCGGACCCGATCAGGATGAAGAGGTCAGGACTACGCCTGGACCAACTTGCGTAGCGCTGCTGTGTCTACGAGGACACCGCCGCCACGCACGATGAACCGGACCGACACAAGGTCAGTGGTCCACTTGTCGGCGTTGGTCTGTTCGACCCGGACGCCTCCGGCGATCCGAGCGAAGTAGCCGCGGTTGAAGTCACCGAACACGACGGTCGTGTTGCCCGTGGCCAGTTCAGCCATGTTCGTATCGGCGTAGACGGGACGGCTCAACAAGTTGTCGGGCTGTCCGGCCTGAAGGCCAGGCTGCCACAGGTAGACGTTGTTGGAGTCCTTCAACTTGCGGACGGCCTTGAGCGTCGAGTCGTTGGCGACCCATGCGGCGTTTGCCCGGTAGGGGGCAATCACCGAGTGGTACATGTCGATCAACTCATCAGTGGTGATTGCCGTAGCCGATGCTGCCGTGACACCTGTGGTGCAGTTGTCAAAGCCCTGCGGCTGAGACGAACCTGAACCTGTGGTCCAGTGGCTGCTCAACGCACGTCCAATGGCTGCCCCGCCCTGGTCGCCAACGAAGTTGACAACGTTGAACGTGCCGACGCTCTGGTCCATTGCCAACTCGGACGATACGTCCACGATGGCGGCGTACTTGTAGGTCGACAGTGTCGTCTGGCCAAACGCCGGGTCCGACTCAGAGATGGTTCCGCCCTCGGCGACGAGTGCACCAGTCGAGTGTGACGTGACTGCTGGAATGAGGATGTCCTCACCAGACGTGGTCTGGATGAGGGTGGCTCCGGCGTTGAGTGCCGCACCTTCCTCTTCCATCTTGTCGATCACACGCTGATACAGCGTCGAGTGGACGAGGTTTCCGCCTGCTGTCGCAGAGCCCAGCGTCAGGTCACGCTCTTCGGTTGCATCTGACGTGAAGGTCCTGATCTCACCTGTGAGCAACTGACGAAACAGTGTGTCGTCGTCGGTCTTGGGATCGACGGCGCGCTCGGTGGTGGTGGTCAGGTCGGAGTAGGAGCGGAAGGTCTCGACTGCCTCGGCGGCCTTGGCTTCACGTTCCATGCCTGAAAGGCCCGAGGTGATGCGAGCGTCGAGGGCGTCTATTGCCTCGTTGGTCCGCTGGTACTCGGCCTCCTGGACGGCGGTGAACTCGGTGCCTTCGGTCTCATCGACCAGGCGCTTGAGTTCGGCCACCGCGTGCTGACGTTCATCGAACGCCTGCTGGATGTCTAGGGGTCCCATGGGGGTCTCCTTGGTGGTGATGGATGGGGGAGTGCTGATGGGGTGCGCCCGGTCAGCGGATGGCCCACGAGCGGCGGACAGGGTTGGAGTGGGGGTCGCCCGGCTCCTCTTTGTCCGTTGTCTGCTCGGGGAAGATCAGGTCGCGGAGGCAGTTGTCCTCGGCGGCCTGGATGAGAGTGTTTAGGTCGAGCGAGCGCTCCTCGGCGAGGGAGCGGAGGCTGGCGTCAGTGGAGGTGTATGCCGGGAAGGTGACTGGGCCCACATCACGGAGGGCGACCTCGGTGAGGGTTCGGAGCGGGTAGCCATCCTCGGTCTCGGACCACTCGTCACCAATGGTGCGAAACCCGAACGAGGAGCCACTGATGTCGCCTCTGCGGAGCAACTCGGCAACGTCGCGACCGAGGGTCGTGTCGGGCAGGTCGATCTCGTAGCGCAGGCCGTGGTCGTCCTCGGACATGCGGAGCGTGCCCGTCGATGAGCGACCCAGGAGGTGGTCCGGTTCGTGGTTGTACAGGGCCCTCACGTCGGACTGGTTGAGCGTGGACGAGAACGTGCCCGGCGCCACCCTTTCGACGAAGCCACCCAGGTTGGACGACAGTCGGCTGAAGGTGGCGGCGTAGCCGATGGCGGTGAGGATGTCGCCTTCGGTGCGGAGTTCGACACCTTCAGTGGCGGTGCGGCGCTCGATGGTCATGACGGGCTCCTTGTGGGAGGCTGATGGGATGAAATGGCTCGCTGTGGTCGTGTTGGCGTTTGCGCTGCCTGCTTGCGGCGGGACGGGAGAGGAACGGATCGCCTTCACGAGTGACCGTGACGGTGACCGTGAGGTCTTTGTGATGAATGCCGATGGTTCTGAGGTGAGTCAACTGACCCACAATGATGACTCCGACGGGTCTCCAGCGTGGTCACCAGACGGTGAACGGATCGCCTTCATAAGTAACCGTGACGGAGACTTTCTCAGCCTTGACGACCTTGACGTCTTTGTGATGAATGCCGATGGTTCTGAGGTGAGTCAACTCACCCACAATGATGACTCCGACGGGTTTCCAGCGTGGTCACCCGACGGTGAACGGATCGCCTTCACGAGTGACCGTGACGGTGACTACGAGATTTTTGTCATGAATGCAGATGGCTCTGAGGTGAGTCAACTCACCGACCATGATCACTCGGACGAGACTCCAGCGTGGTCACCAGACGGTGAACGGATCGCCTTCACGAGTGACCGTTACGGTGACTACGAGATTTTTGTGATGAATGCCGATGGTTCAATGGTGAGTCAACTCACCGACCATGATGACGCCGACGGGGTTCAGACGTGGGACGGGTCTCCAGCGTGGTCACCAGACGGTGAACAGATCGCCTTCATAAGTAACCGTGACGGAGACTTTCTCAGCCTTGACGACCTTGACGTCTTTGTGATGAATGCCGATGGTTCTATGGTGAGTCAACTCACCGACAATGATGACTTCGACTGGCTTCCAGTGTGGTCACCAGACGGTGAACGGATCGCCTTCGCGAGTGACCGTTACGGTGACTACGAGATTTTTGTGATGAATGCAGACGGCTCTGGCGTCTACTCAACTGGCCAGCAGGGCTCGAATCCGGCATGGTCCAATTGATGCTCTAGAGCACCAGCAACTCGGCCTCGGCAGGCGCATCCTCTTCACGCCAGGTCACCGCCCGGTGGTGGGCGATGATCGAAGCGACTGCGGCGTCGATCTTGCGGGTCGAGCCGCGCCGGTCCTTGGTGACACGGGCACCCCTGGCGTCCTCGCGGAGTACGGCGTTGGAGAAGTGTCTGGTGAGTGCCGGGTCTCCGTTGTGTGAGAGTCGGCCGTCGATCACGGCGTCAAACATTGCCTGGGTGGCTTGGGTCATGCGCTGAACTGAGCCGGTGGGGAACTCGACTACGGGGTAGCCCTCCTCGGCAAGGCTGGCGAGGGACTGCTCAAAGCGCCACGGGTCTGCGGCCAACTCGACGACGGTGAAGCGCTCGAAGGCGTCGGTGATCGTGGAGTAGACCTCATGGATCGGTGTGCGCCAGCCCATAGCGGACTGGTCATCTGGCTTCTCCCACAGACCGATGATCTCGATGTGGCGGGGCTCCTCGACCGAGCAGGCCACGAGGGCCGTCGAGTCGGACTGCCAGGCTCCGTCGAAGCCGAGCACCACGGGTTCTCCGGGCTCCAGGCGACGCTCAGAGGCGAGGCCCTCGAACACCCCAGCGGGGAGCCAGGAGTTCTCGGCCTTGGTCCAGCCATTGAGTCGGTAGCGGATGAACGGGGCCTGTGCGGTGCGGCGGTGGGCGGACTCGAACTCGCCCTGGTTCATGAAGTGGTCCCAGGCGGGATTGAAGCGTGCCCACACCTTGGGGTCGTGGAGGTCGTACTCCTCGTTCTCTGTCGGGCCCCACCACGTCATCCCGAAGGACGGGTCCTCAACCTCACCGGAAGTGACCTTGGCGCCATAGCGATACAGGCGCCCGAGCGGAGACTCCAGGTCAAAGCCAGCCGTGGAGATCACAAGAGTGAGCGGCTGGGAGCGCGTGGCCGAGCCCAGAGAGAGGGCATCGAACAGTTCGGCGGTCTTGTGGACGTGGTACTCGTCGATGACGACGAACGAAGGGTTGAGTCCCTGCTGGAGCCCAGCGTCGGCACTGACCACCCGGAAGGTGCCTCCATTGCGGTGGCACTTCACTTCATTGCGGTAGACGGTGCAGACGCTCGCCAGGTCCTCGTTGGCCTGGATCATGCGGCGCACCTCGTCGAACACGAGGCGAGCCTGTTGTCGGTCTCCGGCAGCGGCGATCGCCACGGGTGCGGCATCGGCGTCGTCGGCGATGAGGTGGTAGACGCCCAGGGCGGCAGCCAGGGTCGTCTTGGCGTTCTTGCGGGGGAGACCCAGGAGGTAGGTGCGATGCTTGCGCTTGCCCTCATCATCGAGGCGGTAGATGTCGTTGATGACATCCCGCTGGAAGTCGAGCACGGTGAAAGGTTGCCCGTAGTAGGAGCCCCCCAGCGTGAGGAACTCTTCGAGGAAGCGGATGACGTTGGTGCCCTGAGTGTTCACGGTCACCTCGTAGATGCGGGCATTACTGTCGGTATGTGCGAATCCTGGGTGGAACGCCGATCTTGCTGCTGGCCTTGCTTGTGCTGTCTGGAGCCTGCTCCGCAGTGGAAACTGCTGCACCGACCGGGTCTGTTCCGACGACTTCAGGCTCGACCACCACCGTGAGACCGGCGACTAGCGCTGCGGCCACCACAACCAGCACAACCACCACGACAACGGTGGTCGAAGCGGTTACCTCGCTGGCACCAACTGAAACTGTGGGTGCTGGCTGGGTCGACGGTGTAGTCGCCCGATTAGCAGTCAACGATGATCCGCACTCTGGCGGCTATAGCCGTGATGCCTGGGGAACGAGTTGGGATGATTCGGATGGCGACTGCATGAACACCAGACATGAGGTCCTGTTAACCGAGTCGCTGAACACGCCGGTGCTTAGTGATTCTGGTTGTCAGGTGATTGGCGGCAGATGGTTTGCTGCATTCTCAGGGACCTTCGTGGAGAACCCAAGCAGTCTCGACATCGACCATTTCGTACCTCTGGCAAACGCCCACGCATCCGGTGGCTGGAAGTGGTCGGCTGCAACCAAGAGTGATTACTACAACGATCTGACCGATCCGCAACACCTAATTGCAGTCACAGCGTCAGCCAATCGCTCGAAGGGTTCGCGGGGACCAGATGAGTGGATTCCAGAAGACGCTAGTTATTCGTGTCAATACGCGAACTCCTGGACAGAGATCAAGATCCGGTGGGGATTGACCGTGACGAACAGCGAACTGTCGGCGCTTCAAACAATGCTGGACGCCTGCGAAAATAGCCCTACTAGAGACACGCCCGTCTTGCCGGTCTCCCCAACAACAACTGGCATTGTCGCAAAAACGACGGCCACTGTCGTTGCGACGCCAACAAATAGCACCGAACCAGAGAATCCAGGCAACACGAAGAACTGTTCAGATTTCTCTACCTACGCCGCTGCCAAGGCCTGGTTCGATACGTACTTCCCCTACTACGGAGACGTGGCTCGCCTAGACGGGGACAATGACGGCGAAGCCTGTAAGTCGTTGCCCGGCGGGCCGTAGCAAGGACTCTCATCTACATCCGGATCTTGCCTAGGTCTGATCGGATTTCTGTTTGGCCTGTCCCTGATACCAGAGCACGGCACCGGTCGCACCCACAACTACCCAGAGAATGGCTCGATTTCGTAGGCCCTCATCGCAGGATCGATTAACCCCAGCATTCCGGACAGGAATCTCAGGGTAGTAGCCGTAAATATCAGGAGTGTCGCCCACATACCAGGGCACGACCTCGGGGCGCAAGACGCTGCCACAGGTGATGTAGCCATCAACGTGAACCGGATTAACGAATGCCATGAACAGGGCACTCACAAGCATGAGTTGCCCAAGTCGTGTGTACTTCAACGGGTCCACGAGGCGTTGTTAGCACAATTCTTAGCGTGACAAGATTCTGGTGGTCGTACGACGGGATCTACGTAGGCCCCGTCCCCGCATGAACTCACTTTGTGGCCAGTCAACTTGCTGATCTGGAGGGTTAGCAGAGTTCAGCTCCGGGGAAGCGTTGGCCAGCGACCCGAGCGATTTCGCACGCCATTGCGAGAGATCTGGCGTTCGCGTCAGTCAGAATCCTTATTGCGTCCTCTTGTGCGGTCGGAGAGCCGAGTCTTACTCCGGTCTCCAGCCCCGAGTAGCCACTCATCTTGTCGTTGTAGGTGCCGAGCAGTGGTTCAAAGACAGTTCGCTCGTCAGCAGGTAGACAACTCCGCATTGTTCTTAGGTCCCCTACGACACGGCTCAGGATGGGCAACAGCCGTTCTGAGTCCTTGACGTACTGCTCAGCAGTTACTGAAGTGTTCATGAAGGAGGCAAGCAGTTCTGCTGAGACCCTGTTCCACTCGCGAATCAAGTCGCGTCCCTCGTCTTCGAGGCTGCACGAAGCCGAAGTGGTCGTGGTGACGCGAATAGTGGTGGTAGCCCTCGTTGTTGCGGGCGCTCTGGTAGTGGTTGCCGCAGGCGCAGTAATTGTCGAAGATCGTGGAGTCGCCGTGCTCGTGGCAGCCACAGTTGTGGTTGCCACTTGCTCTTTCAGGGCATCAAGTTCCGCTCGGACTTGAGCGAGTTCCTCAGACCCACCACTGCTGCTGCATCCGGAAGCGATGAGAAGCAATACCAGCATTGCTGCATTGGAGGATCTCATGCCCAGAGTGTCGCATGAACGTGATCGTCTGTGTCGGCTGAGAGGTGACAGAAGGCCGTGCGAGTTGCCGCCCGCTGGGTCCTAATGGTTGCTATCACCTGATAAGAAGGCGTCGAGTCGGCTCTGGTGCTCCACGGCGGTAATGCCAAGACGAAGGCGTGCTTCGGGGTTGAGTCCCAGACGGTCCTCAAGTGAGGACAGTCTTCCTTCGATGTCGCTGACCATTCTGGCGGCAGGGTGGACGACTACCTGGCCGGTGGACCCTGTGGTCAGCCACCCCTGGGCCTCGACGAGGTCCATGAGGTTGCGGCGTCGCTCCTGGAGGGAGCAGTACCGCTCGATGACGTAGGTGTCTGTGGGTTGGTAGACGCCAGCCCCAGCCGTCCATACTTCAACCCAGTAGCCCGACCCGACGGTTCCGAGGCTCGACGGCGGGTCCGGCAACAGGGTGGGGGTGGAGGATCGAGTGATGGTTGGCGTGGTGGACGCATGGGACCGTCGGTCTTCAGCGGGCACTGGTCGAGACATGGTGGGTGCCTCCTCTAGAGCGGGACGCTAAACCCAAGACCGAGCAACACAGTCGACTCGGTACCGCCCACAGTTAGGCCAGCCAGGTTCGCTGAGTGAGGTGTTTTTTGGTCATTAGGCCAGTCGGGGAGTCAGTGGTCCTCAAGGGCCGGTTCGCAAACTCCTCCGTGGCGTGGAACCCTCAGCGCACCGCAATTCGGACCTAAGTTGCCGTGCCCCAAAGTCCGATCAGGCTGCGTGCAGCCGTGCCCACCGCTTGACTGCAAACTTTGCAAGTTGTTCGGCTCGTTCCCGGACGTTGCCAGGCGTCCAGGCATCATGATTCTCAAACAACTGTCTCGTCGTCTTGAAGATTATGTTTCCGTCGCTAAGCAGGAGTTGTCTGCACTCTGCGAACTCCATAGTGCCCTTCTCCTGGTTGGCAGGACCAGTTAGTGGCACGAGATTGCCCCATGTGTGCTTCAGATCCTCATAGTCGCCCTCAGTCCATCCCCAATCCTCGAGCAACGCAGCGTCGACGAGGCTTTGAGGGATCACGCGGTCTGCATGGGACTGCTTTGGCAAAGCGCCCCTGAGCAGATCAACCCTTTGGGTGGACCTGGTCTCCCATGCCAGAGTGCTCGGCCGAAAACAAGTATCGGCACTACCCAGCACACCGGTACCTTCAGTATGGTTGTCGGCAGTGAGTTCGACCTTCAGTTTCTGCCCGGAATGTGGAGCCAAGAATGTCCAACTCCGCCCCTATTGCAATGACTGCGGTTTTGGCGACGCGGCGAGCAAGTGGCACAGACCATTACCTGTCGCCGGGTCACCACAAGCCCCCGACCCCTCTGCAAGGAGCGAAGGAACAGAGGCGAAGAATTCAGCGTGGGGAGTTGCGGAGATGATTTTCTGGATAGCGGCTGTGCTCGCCGGGCTCTTCGCCGTCGAAGGACTATTCGACGAGATCCATGTCAACTATGGGTTCGTGAAGTACAATTGTGGCACGGCTTTCAGCGCCATGACCTCGGATCCGCCAGATGTATGCACGAACGACAGCGCATTCAAGGCTGCCCGAATTTCTTTCGGAATGGGGGCAATTGGTGCTTGCGTCTTCGGAACTGTGGCTGTCGTTTGTGGCGAGAAGAAGGATTTGACGGGGACAGGGACCTGACATCCATTGCCCATAGGAACCTCCGTTCTCAGTTGTGGTCAGGCCGGTCTGCATTAGGAAAAAATGAGAACGACTAGGGGCGAGTTTTCGTGCCTCCACAGCCCGTCCTGTAGAGCGGCGTGGCTCTGAACTTTGGGCATGCCCTCCCCCTGATGACCAGGAGGGGTGTTTAGAGCCCTCTGGAGGCCCTGGGCCTCGATCAGGTAATGATCGGGCTCGATTGCTCCCTGGCCGTCTTGATCCGGTGGCAGGGCGTGCAAAGCGGCTGCACGTTGTCGTCGAGGTCAGTGCCATTGCGGGAGAGTGGGACGACGTGGTCGATCACGATGTTGTTGGCGTGGTGCCATGAGCCACAGGCCATGCAGGAGGAGCCCCCCTGGGTGTTGACCTGGCGGCGTCGGCGGGCTGCCCCACCCCCGGCTCCTCGCATCCGGTTCTGGCGATTGAGGACCGACTGGTGGTCCCACGCTCGACGGACACGTCTAGTGCAGGCTTGGCAGCGGGAGTGGCCTGGGCGGGTGCGCTTACCACAGTCGAGACAAGGACGAGAGAGGAGCATCGGAGTCCTTTGGTGCAACGGCGTCGTCACTATAGAGATGTCCATAGAGGCGGCGTCTTTGCTTAGAAACCTTGAGGAATCTGTCACGGAGGAATCTGTCACGCTCTGCTCACTTATGAAATGGTTGTTCCATAAACGATTGCACCTCAGACGCTCATGCCCCGAAGAAGTCCGATGCCTTGGCCTTAGCCGCCTTGTAGATCCGGGACACAGACTCGGCCCGTGACTTGGGGCTGGCCGTCTTGGGGAGGAGGTCGTGGGGGATCATGTCGTCGATTTC
>JACKQG010004159.1_pt1 | contig 16971 bp, 18 predicted proteins | sample 8237621 | NCBI WGS metagenome assembly JACKQG01 (sample SAMN15677084, study PRJNA649215) | marine metagenome | biome: marine; feature: Black Sea; material: saline water; isolation source: suspended particulate matter (SPM) from the Black Sea western gyre | collected 2013-06-09/2013-06-10 | depth...
GACGAGACGATCACCAATCGGCAGATGAGCGAGCTGTTTGATTATCCGTGCAGCGTCTTCCGACAAGGGGATGAATTTCTGCTTCGGGTTGACGGCTAAATAAGTCATGCCGCGTATCCTTTTTTGCTTTCCGGTTGGGTTTGTGTTATCATTGGCACTGGCGATAGTGAGCCAAAAAAAGAAACCGCGGATTACGCCGATTTTCACGGATTAAATATTTTGCTGAATTACGATTTACATATTCACACTGAATACTGCGGTCATGCGGCAGGCATGACGGTGCCGGCTATCTGTAAACAGGCGGATTATCTGGGGCTGACCACGATTGCCATCACCGATCACATCTTTGGGCATGCCGACCATGCCAAGATCGAAAAGATCCGTGCCGAGGCCAAAGCCTGCCAGACACATTGCAGGGTATATGTCGGGGCTGAGGTGGACGTCGATTCCGACCACACGGATGGACGGATGGTGACCGAGATGTTTGATGATCTGGATTATGTGATCGCCGGGTTTCATTATGTGCCGACGGTGGGCAACTATCCGCGCGGCCCGCACGAGAACTCACTGGCCGCCGATGAATTCATGGAACACTGGCAGACGTCACTGCTGGGCATCGTTTCCAATCCGCACATTCATACGCTGGCCCACCCCGGGCGGCTGCTCGCCTCGGCGGTCGATCTGGACGTATATTTTGAGGATGCACTGTGCGTATTCGAAAAAGCCGCCAAGTTGTCGGCGAAAAATAAGATTGCCTGGGAATTGAACGAGTTGACCGGCTACCGTTTGGGCGCCTACTGGCAGGAGCAGTGGTGGCGGATCTACGACATTGCGCTGGATGCGGGCGTCAAGCTGGTGTACGGCTCGGATGCCCATACGCCGGAGACGATTGGGATGCATGCCTTTGTCGACCTGGTCCGCGAAAAACTCCCCAAACACTGCCTCGCCAGACCGGAAGAAATTATTGTTTAGGTGGAGTAAAATGACAATAGCCAAATCGAATATTGTATTGATCGGGATGCCTGGAGTGGGTAAGAGTACGGTCGGTGTGCTGTTGGCCAAACGGTGCGAAAAGCATTTTGTGGATACGGATCTGTTCATCCAGGCCGGCGAGGGCAAGAGCCTGCGGCGGCTGATCGAGCAGAACGGCATGGTGCGATTCTGCGAGATCGAATGCCGCTACGCCCAGCGTATCGATGTGACCGATGCGGTCATCGCCACCGGCGGCAGCGTGGTCTATTACGACTGTGCCATGCAGTCGCTGCAGTCGGGCGGAACCATTGTCTATTTGCAACTGCCGCTGGCGGAGTTGGAAAAACGCCTCGGCGACCTGAATCAGCGCGGCGTGGTGCTGGAACCGGGACAAACACTGGCACAATTATACGAAAAACGCACACCGCTCTACGAAAAATGGGCCGATATCACCGTCACCCTCTCCGGCCGCAATCAGGATGAAAGTGTAGAGTTGATTCTCAAAAAATTAAATGTACAATGTTCCTGACAGCCTGAAAAACAAGCAGAGAGGATATGAATGCAGTCGTTTACAATAAACGTAGAAAAAGTTGATGAAGCCGGATACGAGCCGGCCCTGCGTGGCTTGGCTCATAATAAAAAGCAGGAAACCGCCCAAATGACCGTGGTGGCCGAAAAACTGGCCGGTCTGGACGGTGGGCATAACAAGTTTCTGGAAAGCATGATCGTCTGGCTGGATGTGCGTGCGCCGCGGTACTGGTGGCAGGAGGCGGACACGTTCCGTCTGAGCACCAAGCAGTCCGAAAGCACGATGCACACGCTGACACAGGAACTGCTGGCCGTCGATATGGATGATGCCGAAAGCGTCAAAACGTTTATCGCCGACAATTTTGAGCCGGGGTCATGCAGTCCGGCGACATTAAAGTGGATTTACGAGGCCGCCCAGCAAAAAGATATCATCGAGATCAAGAAAAAGCTGCCCGAAGGTTTTTTACAGACGCGCCTGTGGTGCATGAGCTATAAGACACTGCGAAATATGATCCTGCAGCGGCGATCGCACCGCCTGCCGCATTGGAAGGAATTCATCCGCCAGACACTGGCCCAACTGGACCACCCGGAATTGTTGCCCGGATTGGAGCGTAAATAATGATGTGTTCACATTAAGAGGGTGCAGAAATGCTTTTGAATGCATTATTTCTGAAAGGCCAAAGGTTTTGGGCAGGTATTCTTTTTTTTACAGGGCTGTTATTGTTAATCCTGAGTTACGTTTACTATTCTCACACCTTGTTGTATGCGGTTGCGATTCCGGTTATGAATCTAAGCACATTTTGGTTTCTGAGATACGTAGAGAGTCTTAGGAAAAAAAGAATACATTATACATTGGCGGCTTTTCTTTCAGGTATTTACTCTCTTATTTTTCTCGTGGTTATCACACTTTCATTTTTTACTCTTCCGAAGGGAACTGAAATCCTGCCCATGGGATACGGTCTGGCCATGCTCTTAGTGAGTATAATTTCCGGTGTTTCCGGCTTAATTCTTACCGTTTTAGGACAAATAACAAACGGAAGATGGTTCTTTAATTTATCTGCGTTAGCATGTTGTTTGAGTGTTTATTGGATTGCCGATTTGGTATTTCGTTATGCGATTAGCGTAAGGGAGCTTGTTTTGTCGCCCTAAAATTTTTGAAGAAATCCGGCAGCACTTCAGCAGAAATGATTTCTGTTTTTTCTGCTAATTTTTCATTCATTCCATTGCCTCCGTTGAGCATGACTTTATACACGTCCCGCCGTTTACCGTCGATGGTTTTGATCTGTCCGCTCAAACCGATGTCCGCCACACTGCTGTGGACGCAGTTGTTGGGGCAGCCCGAAAGAGCGATGGTTTTCCCTTTGAGTTTTCCATTTCCCCTCAGCAATTCGGCCAGCTGTTTCGCAAGCTGGGGGCAATTCGTTAACCCATTCGTACAGGTCGTGCTGCCCGGGCAGGCGACAATGCACGGAAGCTCGGTCAGCGGTTTTAATTCCGCCGGCAACTCGAACGGTTTTTGGGAATAGATGTCGATGCCGTGCGTCAGGTTGATGCGAAGCTGCGCGTTTTGCTCGGCCGCAGCACGAGCAAGCAGCAGGGCATGCTGGACATCCAGGTCGCCATTGATCGCCTGCAGGCAAAGATGACTCCACCCGGCCAGACCGTTTTCAAGTTCCAATTTCGTCCCGTTGCCGCTTGCCTTTTCTGTCTGGAAATAGTCGTTTAGTTTCTCGAGAAACGCTGCATCACCCAAACGCTCGCGAATATGACGAAAGCGTGCCTTCCGGCGGTTTTCGCGATCGCCGTGTGCGACAAAGAACTTCAGTGAAGCTGCCGTCAACAGAAGCACATCCTTGATCGGCAAATTTTCATACAGCACGATTCCGGCTGCCGGACGGGCACCCAATGAACCGGCGCCAACCACGCGAACAGTTGTTCGGCCTGTCGCGACAAATGACAGATCGTTCACAAACGGTTTGGATCGCGGCCGATCGCATCCTGCCAGGCTGATCTTAAACTTGCGGGGCATATTCCTTAACAGGGGGTTGTCGTGCAGAAATTCTTTGATAAGGTCCGCCAGCGGCAGGACATCATAGGCGTCCGCGTTAAATCGGCAGCAGGGACACACGGTAATATTACGTACACTGTCGCCGCCGGCTCCGAATGTCGGCAAGTCCAACTGGTGCAGTTTTTCCCGTATCGTGTTCAAATGTTCAGCGGGAACATGGTGCAGTTCGATGTCCTGACGGCTTGTCAGGTGCAGCGGCGTACTTTGTGTAAATTCAGTTGCCATAACGGCCAGTTGCTGCAACTGCAGGGGCGTTAATTGTCCCGCGAAAACCGGTATTCTTTGCATGTAAAGACCTTCCTGTTTTTGGGGATACGCCCCGAACAGCTTGGATGGGACCTGTTGTTCATTTTGCGTTGTATTTTTCACCTTATTGTTCCTTACAGATAATACTCCGGCAGATAATGCCGCTCTGTCAGCAGGTTTGCGATCGTTGTTGCGGCTTTTTCGGTGCTCATTGTTTCATCCAGTTGTAAATCCAGAAGCGAATCTGACAGGGTCTTCGAGCCGATGCCGACCACCACGGTATCACCGGGCTGGTTCAGCGTCTTGAGAATGCTCAGTTCATACTCGGCAAGGTCGCTGACCGTAGCGATCAAGATCAGTCCGGCATCGGTAAACAAATGCGCGGTCTCACCAAGCCGATGAATGTATTCGTCGCGCAGGTTTTCATGGCTCAGATCGCGATCGATCCCCGGCAGGGAATTCTCGATACCCAGATAATACACCTGTTTACCCGCGTCGAAAAGTTTTTCTTCCAGCATTTGAGCGACTTGACTTTTCCCCGTCTTTGCCGGGCCGCTGACAACCACCAGTGTTGCTTGTTGATTGATCCGCGTTTGTCGCATGCAAGCCGTGATCCGGCTGCGGCGCCAGTTTTTCTCGCGCTGTCGAACATGTTCGGCGGTCAGATCGAGCTGGTCACGGGCGACATCCAGGATGACCCCGCCGCCGGCAATATGGTAATTGTCGATCAGTACGAATCGGCTGGTTTGCGCGATCTCGGTGGTCAGGTCGAAGGCAACCGGCTTGAGCGTTTCGAGGACACACTCGGCGACGTCATGTCGCTCGATATGGCGGCGGTTCATCTCGGTATTCAGATCGGAGGCGTCCAGGACCGTGTTGATCTGCCGCAGCCAGACCGGCACACGTGCTGTGCCCAGTTTGAGCAGATAGCGTTTGTTGAAGATCATCGGCTCTTTGCCCAACCAGAAAAGATTGATCTTCAGCTGAGTGGATGTTTGCGGCGGTGTTTCGTCGGCCCGGAACATGATCTCACCCGGCTGAACATAGATCTGCTCAGACAAGGTGACGCCGACCGATTGTCCCGCATAGGCTTTTTGGGGCGTTGGCACATTGAACGCTTCAACACTTAATACCTTTGAGCGTTTTTTAGATGGATAAAAAACAACCTCATCGCCGACGCGGACCTGTCCGGTTTCGATCTGTCCGGCAACGATACGGCGGTCATCGTCCTGGGCGGTGAACTTGTAAATATCCTGTACGGGAAAACGCAGCGGCTGATGGACCGATGCCGGTTCTTTTTCAAACTGATCGAGAGCCTCCAGGATCGTCGGCCCTTCGAACCAATCCATGATGGAACTGCGCTGGGAAATAAAGTCCCCCTCGCGGGCACTGACCGGAATAAAGTGCTGCGCCGTGACCTGTATCTGTGACAAAAACGCAGCGAACTCCTTTTGAACCGCGTCGAAAACGTCCCTGGAATAGTCCACCAGATCCATCTTATTGACCGCGACCACGATTTGCCGAATACCGAGCATGCTCAACAGGTATCCGTGCCGGCGTGAGTTTTCCTGAATACCTTCATGCGCATCGATTACCAGGACCGCCGCTTCAGCGCGGGCAGCGCCGCTGATCATGTTTTTCAAAAACTCGATGTGCCCCGGAGCGTCGATCAGGATGTATTCACGTTTATCCGAATGAAAAAAACATCTCGCCGAATCGATGGTGATACCCTGTGCCTGCTCATCTTTCAGTGCATCCAGCAAAAAGGCGTATTCAAAAGGCCGGGCGTTTTTGGCGCAACGCAGCTTAACTTCTTCGAGCTTCCCCTCCGGAAGCGAATGCGTATCTGCCAATAAGCGCCCAACCAGAGTACTCTTACCGTGATCCACATGACCGATGATGACAATATTCATCTTCTGTCGTTCGTGTCGTTGCGGCTCATTATTGATGTTATATTTTTTCGTTACAACCGAACTCATGATAATCCCCTGAGTAATCCATTCCAGTGCCGCCGAAAGCGGCTTCTTCATTTTTTATTTTTAATAGTTACTTTTTAATATGTGTTTACATGTATCCATCTCGCCGAAGGGTTTCCAGTCCGCCACCGTCTTCGGCGTCCTGCTGGCGTCCGGAGCGTTCGGCAATATTTGAAAACTTTCCGCTTTTGAGTTCCTCAATAATATCCGCTACATTGTTGGCCGTTGACTCCACCGTGCCGGTACACGGTGCACAACCGAGCGAGCGATATCGTTTGCCGCTTCCTTTATCGAAGTACAGATCGATGATCGGGATATTTTCCCGCTCGATATACTGCCAGATATTCAGCTCCGTCCAGTCCAGAAGCGGATGGATGCGGATATGCGTTCCGGGTGCAAAGTCCGTATTGAATTGATTCCACATTTCCGGCGGCTGCTCGGCAATGTCCCATTCGCTCTGCCGGTCCCGCGGCGAAAAATAGCGTTCCTTGCTTCGGCTGCCTTCCTCATCGGCACGGGCACCAACAATAACGCCGGTAAAGGCATCACCATTTTTCTGCGTGTCATAGTGGCCGGTTGTATGGTTCAAAACCAATCGGGGCCACTCGCCGCTGAGCGTGTGTTTCAGCGCTTCGCTCTTGAGCCTCTTACAGCAGTCGATCCGGTTCAGTTTGCCGTCAGGAAATGTTTGTTTCTGGGCCAGTGCCTCAACATTTTGGCCCACGATCATATTCAGTTTCCATTCCCTGGCGAAACGGTCGCGGTACTCGATCATTTGTTTGATCTTAAAGTTTGTGTCAATATGCATCAGCGGGATCGGTACGTGACCAAAGAAGGCCTTGCGTGCCAGCCACAGCAAAACCGTACTATCCTTGCCGATGGACCACAGCATCACCAGGTCCTTAAACGAGCGGTAGGCTTCCCGCAGAATATATACACTCTGTGCTTCGAGCACATCGAGTTGTGTCATTGTCTCTGTCTGATTCATGACGGGTCCTTTCGTTCGCCTGCCTGTTTGTTCCAGTGTAGGCCGCATTCTTTATGTTCCGGCTGTTCCCACCACCAGCGTCCGGCTCGAATATCCTCGCCTTCGGCAATCGCACGGGTGCACGGCGCACAGCCAATGCTGGGGTAGCCCCTGTCATGCAGGGCGTTATAGGGCACATCATTTTCGCGGATGTACTCCCAAACTTGCTCGTTGCTCCAGTCCAAAATGGGCGACAGTTTGATCAGTTCGAATTGTTCATCCCACTGAATCGGTTCAAGGCCGGTGCGTGTCACCGATTGTTCCTTGCGCAGACCGCACACCCAAACGTCTCTGTCTTTCAATCCACGCTTAAGCGGTTCGATCTTGCGAATGTGACAGCACAGCTTGCGATTTTCAACGTTCTTGAAAAACATGTTGGGGCCGTGTTTTTCGATCATGGCTTCAACCTGTCTGTAGTCAGGAAACAAAATCTGAACAGTGATACCGTACTTTTTTTGAGTCGCCTCGATCACATCGTAGGTTTCCTGCGGCAGTCGGCCGGTGTCCAGTGTTAAAATGTTCACTGAAGGATCGATCTTGACGATCATGTCGGTTAAGACTTGGTCCTCAGCGGCCATGCTGGAGGTCAAAACCAACCGGCCCGGAAATTTTTCGATAAAATACTGCAGCAGTTGCTGGGGCGAATATCCGTCGTGGCTCTTTCGCAGTTCATCCAGTAATGAATGTTTATCTGTTTTTTCTATTATCTGCATAACAACCTCTCTGTTCTTAGATCTGGTATTCCGGCTGCTGGATCTTCCCAAAGTTCAGTTTGTTCCAAAAACGCTCATGACCGTAAAAAACTACCAGTTTGATCACCGTGTCCAGCAGACCGATCTTGGCAGCGATTTCAACCGTGCCGGTTAACAACCACGCTGTCAGAAATGTGATCAACGTAGCGATAACGCGCCAACTAAGTGCCTTAAATATACTTCGTATATGACGTTCCATGTATTCCCCGTATTCCTATTCTTTTAGTAGTGTATGCAATCAAAAAAAATCAAATAATATAATTCGAAGTAAAAGCTGCTCTGTTTTTCATTTCCAGTTCCATCATGTCCTTGAGGCTGGTATTATCACAGACCTCGCTGATGGCATCGTTGATATTGGTCATCAGGGCACTCAAAACAAACTCGCCTGGATGCGGAGTTGACAAAGCTGGTGCGTCTGATTCATGACTGTGTTCCAAAAACTGAATGATCTGTCCAATGGTAATCTCACTGGCGCCCCTGGAAAGAAGATAACCGCCGGATTTGCCCCGTACGGAAAGAACAAAACCCCCTTGCTTTAACTCATTCAGAATAATTTCCAGAAAACGGGATGGGATATCCTGCGCCTTGGCCAGACTGCGGACATTCACCGGGCCCGCTGTTCCGCGCTGAGCCAACTCGAAAAGTGCCCGAATCGCATAACCGCTTTTCTTCGAAATGTAAAAATATGGATAACTCAATTTAATACCTCACTAAAACAGTCGAATTAATGATGTATAGTATACCTCAATCATAGACCCAAGTACAAGCCCCAATAGGGAAATTTGAAAAAAAAGGAACACACTGACTTTTTCAGTTTACCTAAGTTCTTTGAATACATAAAGATATAGAGAATAACATAGATATAGACTTCAGCTTTTTCAGTAATTTGCCGATGAAATAGATTACTATTTTTATTTAACAGGAGTAATAACAATGCAATCGGACCCATTAGACCAGATTCTTCAAACGATTGATTGGAGTGCCTTTATTCCACTGCTTGTTGCCATGGTTTTGGGCGGCGTCATTGGTCTGGAGCGGGAAATACATCAAAAAGCGGCGGGTTTACGGACGATTATATTGATTTGTACCGGAGCGGCGCTGTTTACGATCGTTGCCAGTTCTTTTGGCAAGGATAATGGATCGACGCGGGTTATCCAAGGTGTGATTACGGGTGTCGGCTTTATTGGTGCCGGTGCGATCATTCGAGACCGTGCCAGCGTTCACGGTATTACCACAGCGGCAACGATCTGGCTGATGACGGGCATCGGCATCGCCTGCGGATTGGGTATGTATGAGATCGCGATCGGGGCAACGGTTCTATCGCTTGTCGTTTTGGGCGGGCTAAGTCCGCTGGACAGAAGAATCCAAAAACCCCACCACAAGCCCGATATTGAAGAATAAGATGGGTTTTTGAATCAGCAAGGATAGAGATCGTCAGAATGTCTCAAAAATAGCTCTTTTTTTGAGAACCATCAAGCCTAAACAACGTACAAGAAGGCAGATAAAGCTCTTTTTAATACAATCATCATCTTCCTCGAAAAAGCAGTAAACTCTTCGTTGACTCCTAAAAAAGTATGACAATAAAAGCGGTTCGGAATGGTCCGAGTCGCTTTTTTGTTTAAATAGGGAGTTTTTCAGAAAATACACAAAAAAGAGTTGAAATAATCCCTAAAATATTATAAAATTCGCCAGAACTCTGGGGGTTCGTGTACGTACAAATATTCAGATGAAGCTTAAAAATAAAACATTACCCTCCTCCTCCTTCTAATGCCAGGTTCTAAGCCTGGGAAATGAGCAGCGGGTTCCTCCTTCCCGCTGCTTTTTCTTTGCGCGGACTTCTTCATTATCTCAGCATCATCAATTTCATAGAAAGAAGGAGGCAGTATTTAATCCGGCTTGACAGTTTGCGAAAGAGGTTATACGATCTTTGAATTTCGCATAATAATGGGGTTTTTACGAAATCTTTTCAATAAGGGAGTCGAGGATATCTTTGGCGGGTGCCAGACGGAAGCCCTGTTTGGTGCGCCATTTCATTTCACTGTTACCCTTCAGTGCGGTTTCGATCTTACGGCAGGCCAAAATGACGGTGGCATGGTTCTTATTGCCCATGCCCCGTCCGATCTCCGGAAAACTCATCTTGGTGAACCGGCGAGTCAGGTACATCCCGAATGAACGGGCCAGGCTGATGGTGCGGCTTTTTTTCGCCGAATAGATGTCTGTGACGCTCACTTCGAAGAAAGCAGCGGTTGCCGAGACAATGTCCGAACTATGCACGACCGGATCCGTCCGAGCAATATGTTCAGCCAGCACTTGTTGGGTGACAGCCAGCGATATTTTTTGTCCACTTAGAGAGGCGAAGGCCGCAAGTTTGACCAGGGCACCCTCCAACTCCCGAACATTTGCGCTGATGCTGCCGGCAACGTACTCGATCACCTCCTGTGAAAGTTTCAGCTCCATGCTTTTGGCACGTTGCGTGCAAATACGGCACCGCATTTCAAAATCCGGCGCATCCATGCGCACCACCATACCTGAGACAAAACGGTTTACGAGTTTCTCACAAAGCTGACTGATCTCTTTGGGATGTGCATCGGATGCGAGAACGACTTGTTTGCCCGCTAGATCGATACTATTGAAAGTATGCAGAAATTCTTCCTGCATCGCGTTTTTATTAGCCAAAAAATGGATATCGTCAATGACCAGCAGGTCCATATTACGGAATCGGTTGCGAAAGGCGTCCAGTTTTCGCGTCTTGAGCGCAACAACATACTGGTTGGCAAAGTCTTCGGCTGACAGATACGTCCAGCGGCACCCGCGGCGGCCGGTGTGCATTTCGTTGCAGATCCCTTGGAGCAGATGCGTTTTTCCAACGCCGTAACCGCCATGCATAAAGAGCGGATTGAACGGACTTTGCGCCTGGTCAATGATCGATTTGGCGGCGTTGTAGGCCAATTGGTTTTTTACGCCGACCACAAAGCTGTCCAGTGTTAATTTTAACGGCCGGCCGGCCGCTTTTGCTTTAACGCCCAGCGGTGTTCGTTTGAGTGAATTTAAAACGCGCTGTGTGCCCTGAGATGACAATGAGGGTTTTGGCGGCGTCTTGACAAGTGAGGAGTCGATGCGGAAACGAATCGGGTGTTTTTGGCCAAAAACTTCAGATACAGCCTCGGTAACCACCGGCCTGAAATGACCCTCGATCCAGTTGCTGATGAAGGGATTGGCCGCGGCGACCTCAAAATGATCTTCATTCATTGCCAACCGGGTGGCCCCCTTAAACCAAACCTGATACTGGGTGGCACCTATTTTTTCCGCAATACGCTCGTGTACCGCTTTAATTTCATCCGTGAATACCGCCTGCATTGAACACTCCCGTCCATCATGTGCACTGTCATTGCTGTATTGTTTTCCTCTAATGCCTAACGCCAAGTCAGGATAATAATAGGAGTGATGGTTGTCCGTTGCAACGGGCTTTTTTTGAAATTCTTTTCCACACCGTCAAGGTATCAGTGAGAGCATTACTTACGAGCGAAAAAAAAATGTTTTTAACAGACTTTTAACAGTACAAATCAAACATGTGGAAAACTTGTGGAAGGCAGTTCCAATTTTTCTGTTAACAGAAACAAAAACAGCCGTTACTTGTGTTGTAAAACCGCAACATACCCGCCATCATGGTCGAATAAATTTTGTGTTTTCAGTGTAGGCAGCGTAAGTTTATCTCTTATCAGTATAAATGACGGATGCAGTGATAAAAATTGTTGGATTTGCTGTTGGTTTTCTTCGGGCTGGATGCTGCAGGTTGAATAAACAAGGGTCGTTTTATGTTGGCACAAAGCGGCCGCACGCTCCAGTAACTGTGATTGTGTTTTCAGCAAGCTGTTAACGGTATTTTTCTGCAGGTGCCATCGTGCTTCTACCCGACGGGCTAATACCCCAGTGTTCGAGCAGGGCACATCAAGAATGATCGCGTTGAGATGTTTCAATTTTTTGATTTTCTGTTCGATGTTTTTTGGTTCAACCACCTCAATGCTGTTTAAACGCATGCGTTTGACATTTTGGACGACTTTTTGAAGCCGGGTTTTATCTTTGTCGCTGGCCAAAATCGCCCCATTATCCTGCATGAGCATGGCCAGGGCGACACTTTTTCCGCCCGGGGCCGCGCATAGGTCGACAATTGTCCAGCCGGGCTGTGGTTTCAGCAATTGCATCGCTTCGGCCGCAGTGGGGTCCTGGATTATGAAGAAGCCATCCAAAAATATCTGAATTTTTGTGACCGAGCCGGTATGTTTGGCGCAAAGCATTGTTTTTTCAGCATTTATTTCACATTCAATACCCTGCTCGCCGAGATGTTGGGCCAGTTTTTCGGCGGTTGTGCAAAGCGTGTTCGGCTGCAGGATGACAGAAGGATGTCGGTTGGATGCAAAACAGAGTTCGGCAGTTCTATCTTCGCCGTAGTCTTTGAGCCATTGTGAAACAAGCGGCGTCGGAAGCGAAAACGCGGTGCTGTAGTAATTAACCGGTTCGTTATCGGGGCCCGGCAGTAAATCAATTGCAAACAAACAACCCGTTTTCGGATTTTGAGGAATTATTTTTTGTCTGTTTGTGTTAGCCAGCGGGCTTTGGCGCAAAACAATTTTTTTTTGAATCGCACGAAGGACCGCGTTGATAAAGCCGACCGTTTTTGAAGACCCTTTTTGTCGGGCCAGGTCTGCGGCCTCATTTAAGATCGCGTACTCGGCGGTCTTTGGGGCGTATACAATTTCGTAGGTTCCGATGCGCAGCAGGTTCCAGATAGCGGGCTTCACGTGATCCGGTTCGATCGAGCCGCACTTTTTGATGATGCAGTCGATCGCCGTTCGGTTCCGCAGCACACCAAAGACAATATCGGTTGCCTGTGCGGGCCGATCTGTCTTGGGCAGGTAATCGTTTAAGAGCTGGGAAGCGTCATGACGTTTGATGTCGCACTGGTTCAGAACCAACCAGGCGGTTTTTCGAGCGGTGAATGCTTGCGGTGCCATCAGAATAGTCCGTGTAAAGCTTTTTCTGCCGAGATGAAAAGATCACCTTTTTGACAGTTGTGCCCGTTGACAAACGCATCAAAGCTCATCAATCCCGAACCGGCCGGCTTTAGTTCAAGAATTTGTAATGCGCCGTCACCGCAGATAACGGTGAGATTTTCATCCAGTGAGCCGACAATATCACCCACTTGGCTTTTCCGTTCGCATGCTGAGGCTTTTGAGATCTCCACACGCCAGCTTTTGCCGGTTTTGCTGCAGATATAAACGCTTTGAGCGCTCGGCCAAGGCCACAATCCGCGGATCTGATTGACAATCTCGCTCACCGGTCGCAGCCAATCGATAAAGCCGTCCTGTTTATGCAGTTTGTGGGCATACGTGGCCTGTGATTCATCTTGTTCGGTATAGGTTGCGGTCCCGTCGGCGATTTGTTCAATGCTTCGCATCAAAACAGGCACGGATATTTCCGAGAGGCGGTCATGAATACATTTGACAGTGTCTTCAGGGCCGATCGGGACACGTTCCGTGGCCAGTACTAATCCGGCGTCCATGCGGTCGGCCAATGTGATAATGCTGACACCTGTTTGGGTTTCGCCGGCCATAATGGCTCGGTGGATCGGGGCCGCTCCGCGATATTTCGGCAGCAGCGAAGCGTGTACATTGACCGCGCCATGCTTTTGCAGGCCGATGACCTCCTGGCTGACTTTTTGTCCGAACGCGATGACCACCAGCAGATCCGCCTTGCAGTCGGCGATTTGGCGAACCATGTCCGGGTCATTGACGTTTTGCGCCTCAACAAAGGCCACATTGTTTTTTTTGCACCACAGTTCCACATCCGTCGGGGTTGGCTTGCTGCGGTGACGTCCGGAAGGCCGTGCCGGCTGCGTAAACACCTCAACCAGTTCATGAGAACTGTGATGGAGGGCCTCCAACGAGGGGATACCGAATTGTGCTGAGCCGAAGTATATAATTCTCATAGGATTAGAAAAACTGAATTCTGAATAGTTAGGATTTGTTTCGAGCTTCGTATTTCTTATTTCGGATTTTCGTCGTATTCTTCTTCCATCTGTTTGAGTTTTCGCCGAGCGCGGAGTTTGGCGGCATAGCCGAGCCGGTCCTTGATCATCGTGCCTTCCAGATGGTCAAACTCATGCTGAAGTGCCCGGGCCAGAAGCTCTTCACCGACTTGGGTAAACTCATTGCCGTCCAGGTCGGTGGCGGTGACGGTGCATTTACTGTAACGGTTGACATTGCCATAAATGCCCGGCAGCGACAGACAGCCTTCTTCATTGGCAACAAGTTTCCCTTCGGGCTTGATGGTCGGGTTGATGTAAACCCGGGCGTTTTCTTTGGTTCCGTCAACGGAAATGACAAAGATACGCAAGTTGACCCCTGCCTGCGGCCCGGCCAAACCGATACCTTTGGTTTCGACCATAATATCTTTCATCCGCTCGGCCAGCACACGAATATTCTCGTTGATCTCCTCGACAGGCTGCGCCTTTTCCCGCAGCACCGGCGTCGGATAATGCGTGATCGTACAATTGGAGTAATCCGTCATTTATATTGACTCCTTTACAGTGTGCCCGAATCTTCCTGCTCGTCGAATTCATCGCCGCGGAAGGTATGACCCAGATAACTCTTTTTTACCAGCTCATTCTGAATGATGTCTTTGGGTGAGCCTTCGGCGATGACTTTTCCGTGGTCAAGGATGTAAGCCTTGTCGGCCACTTCCAGGGTACGTTCGACGTTGTGGTCGGTAATCAGGATGCTGACGCCGGAGGCAACCAGCCGGCGAATCTCACCCTGCAGTTCTTCAACGGCGATCGGGTCTACTCCACTAAACGGCTCGTCCAGCAAGATCAGTGACGGGTTGGTCACCATCGCGCGGGCGATCTCCAACTTACGCCGTTCACCGCCGGACAAAAACCGTGCCTGGCTTTTGCGAACCTCACCGAGTCCGAAGCGTTCGATCAGGTCGTCGCACCGGCGCGAGCGTTCGGTCTTGGCGATGGCCATTGTTTCCAGGATCGCCAGCAGGTTTTCTTTGACCGTCAGTCGCTGAAAGACGCTCGGTTCCTGTGACAGGTACCCCATGCCCAGGCGGGCGCGTTTATACATCGGCATCTTCGTCACGTCGTGGCCCTCAAAGAAAACGCTGCCGCCGTCGGGGATGATCATGCCGATGGTCATGCGGAACGAAGTGGTCTTGCCCGCGCCGTTTCGGCCAAGCAACCCCACGATAGACCGCTGGCTCACGGTGATGTCGACCTCATTGACCACCGTCCGCCCGGAGTAGCGCTTCACCAGTCCCTGCGTTTCCAAAAGCGTCATATCAACCAAAGGAATTCTCCTAATTTCGATTTAATTCATTAAACGCCGGCATTATACCACCTTTTTGAGCAATGTAAAAAGGGATTTTTAAGCGTAGGGCCACCGCAGTTTTATTTGAGGCTTTAGTAATTGATTGGCGCAGGTGCCGGTTTCTGCTAAACTTGTTAATCTTTGAGGAAGTGAAATAAAGACAATCACTCTGGATTCCCGCTTTCGCGGGAATGACAGTAGGGGAATTTGGGGATTTTATGTTGAAAGTCAGTCCGTTCGATTCGGTGCATCGTCAGCTGGATGCCCGTTTTAGTGACTATGCCGGGTGGTCGCTGCCGGCCGATTTCGGCGACCCGCAGGTCGAATCTCAGGCCATCCATTCGCATTGCGCTGTGGTCGATCTTTGCAGTTTTGGCCGGCTTTATCTCAAGGGCGACCAAACAAAGGATATGTTAAGCGGTGTTTTTCCCGAAAAAAGCGGCAAATTTTGTGCTGATTCCTGGGTCTGGGCCAAGGGTAGCTTTGATGGTGAGGATATTTTGTGCCGGGTGGTCCGGCTCAATGGCGATTATATCGTGCTGACCCCACCGGAAAAGGCTCAAATCGTCCAGAAAACACTGGAAGCGGCCGCGAATGGTTCGATTTCCGTGGCCGATATGACGGAAAAAACCGCCATGCTGGGCCTTTACGGACCATCGGCTTTTGAATCCATGCGGGGCGTGCTCCCGTTTGATATTGACCATCTGGATGCCGGCGATGTGGACAAGTTCTCGTTTTTTATGATTCAGTTTACGCTGATGCGGGGAAGCTGGCTGGGAGCCGACGGTCTTGAATTGATCTGCCCGGCACAGGCCGGACCGGTCGCGGCCGGGGCTGTCGCTAAGTATCGCCATAAACACAACATAACACCGGCGGGCATGGATTGCCTGTTAGAGGCGATGGCAAAAGCAGAGACACCGCTTTAATCCGTAACGTATTACCTGTGAATCACTTATGGAGAATGAAGCACGATATCCTAAATTCAAAATGACAGAAACTCCAGGTCTTTGAGGCATTCCGGGTTTAGTGCTTCGAATTTTTCATGGTACGATGGGGGTTTTTGTGATATATAAGGCTTTTCCAGTAACCTATTATAGTGATTGTAAATTTTATATCGGGTGACAGCTATGTTTGCGATTATCAGTGACATTCATTCCAACCTCGAAGCATTGACGACGGTGTTGGATGATATTGAAAAGCGGGGCATCAAGACGATCTATTGTCTTGGCGATGTGATCGGCTACGCGGCTAATCCCAAAGAGTGCCTCGATTTGGTTATCGAAAAAACCGAAAACTGCGTACAGGGTAATCATGACTACGCGGCACTGTACGAACCGACGAACTTTAACTCCGGCGCTGAAGCCGCCACCTTCTGGACGCGCAAAGTGCTGGAGGGAGAAACCGACCGCGAGAAAAGCAACAAACGCTGGAGCTATCTGGGCAGCCAGAAAATGCGGTGGTCCATGGAGCAGAAAATGGGTGATATCGATGCAACGCTCGATTTTGTTCATGCGTCGCCCCGGCGTCCGATCAATGAGTACGTTTTTCCGGATGATGTGTACACGACCACTGGTAAGATGGCAGCCCTCTTTGAGCGGGTCAAGCACATTTGCTTTGTCGGTCATACGCATTTGCCCGGTGTGTTCCTTGAGGACCCGGATTTTTATACCCCTGAGGAGTTGGGCGGGTCCTATCCGATCATTCCCGACGAAAAGGCGATCATCAATGTCGGATCGGTCGGGCAGCCGCGTGACCGTGACAATCGAACCAGCTATGTATACATTGAAGACAATAATGTGAATTTTGTCCGGTTGGAGTATGACTTTAAAGCCGCGGCCGCAAAGATCTATAAGATCTCCGAACTGGATAACTTTGAAGGTGACCGCTTGGCGGATGGACGGTAGCTCAAACGGCCCTTTGGGGCAGTTTGAAAATGTAAAATTTAAAATGAATAATGTAAAATTAAGGACAGCCCTGTGGGCTGGTTTTTTTATTTTTAAGGGTATTATTGGATGAAATTTAAGACAGGCGT
>JACKQG010004161.1_pt1 | contig 16969 bp, 9 predicted proteins | sample 8237621 | NCBI WGS metagenome assembly JACKQG01 (sample SAMN15677084, study PRJNA649215) | marine metagenome | biome: marine; feature: Black Sea; material: saline water; isolation source: suspended particulate matter (SPM) from the Black Sea western gyre | collected 2013-06-09/2013-06-10 | depth...
GAGATTTCAGAATCGTTGGCTTTACATTGTAAAAACGTACAAATTATTAAGTGCGGGTGCCAGACCCCTCCAATCGACAATGCCTCGGTCGGGGTGACAAACAAAGAATGAAGATTGCCGCCCGTTCGACTGCGCTCAGGGTAAACTCTGCTTCGCTCCTCGCAATGACGTTGGTGGGGCAAGCCGCCACCCTACAAATTCAAATGATTATTGATGCATGACCGACTTAATAAATCCATCAACATTGTTCAGGGCAGGTTAAAAGGCTCAATAGAAAAATGATAGGACAAACATCAGATTAGTTTTGTTATAATGCGGAAAGCATATATACATAGTTATCAGTCTGAAATCATAAAGAATATTTATTGCTTTAAGCAAGAAAGGCCGAGTGTTGAGTATTCAGGTCTCATGAACAGGAGAAATGAAGATGAGCAATACTGCTAGGAGAGTCTGTTATCTATGGGGCTATGCCATTTTGTTTTTTGTTTCCTGTACCATGACATCGCAAAAAGAGAGCCCTGCCTGGGGTTCAGGTAATATAGTGCTGAAGATATTAACAATCAAAACCAAGCAGGGAGTTGCAGTCGATGATAAATACTTCTACGCAATCAGCAACACGATAATTATCAAGTGTGATAAAGAAACGGGTAAGGTGATTGCGACATGGCAGGCGGACAGAAAGGAAAAAGCATACGAGCACTTCATGCATCTGAACAGCGGTACAGTTGTTGAGGGGAGATTATATTGCGCCCATTCACGATATAGCGTTGATCCAAACTACTGCACCGTTGAGATATGGAATGTCGAAAAGGAGGGATTGGAGCATGAAGAGACCATTCGCATGCCAAGAAAGCATGGGTCTTTGACATGGATTGACAGAGACAGCGATAATTCATGGTGGATGTGCTATGCAGTCTATGGAAAAAAAAGGAACAAGAACACAAAACTTGTTAAATATCAGTACAGGGACAAGAAGTTCATCGAAGTTGAGAGCTGTTTTTTTCCCGAAGAAGTGGTTGCCAACTGGGGGGATATGAGCTGCTCAGGAGGGTCGTGGGGCCCCAACGGGTACCTGTACACCACCGGCCACGACCATTCAAGAGCCTATGTCCTGGAAGTTGACAAGAACAATAAGCTGAGCTATGTGCGGACTGAAACGGATGTTGGCTTTTTCGGGCAGGGTATCGCATGGGATCGATTCTCAAACAAGCCGGTACTTTGGGGCATAGACAAAAATAAGGACATTTCTCTTACACTGATCCCTGAAAAGAAGACGGAACCATGATGACAAGAGAATGCATTTGACAAGACAAAACTACCAAATTCTCCCCTGCTCCGGCGTTCGGGGTCAAGAGCACGAATTTCAAACAGCGACTTCTCACTCTGTCCAGCCGGGAAGAGAGACCGTCGCCTGGTAGTTTGAATTATTGTAGAGCGGATTTCGCTCGGGTTTGTATAGCCGGCCCTGCTTCGGGTTATCATCCTGCGTGTAAATCCAGAGTTCGTAGGGGTCCCATACTACGACCTCATCGCGGCAGTCGCCTGTTGCATCCAGCACAGCATTGCACTGGTATGGATGACCATCGGCGGGGAATTGCACAACTCTTAGCCCCCGGCCGTCATACATGCCGCCCTCGGTCACGTCCGGCGATAAAACGAAGAACTCCTCACTCTTCCCTGTCCAGTTAATCGGAAGACACATACTGCCGTGCTGGACCGGCTCAAAATCATGATATAACTCGCCATCCGAATCAAAGTAGTGGATAATACCCTGGTTGCCCCAGAAATTGATGCTCACTATTTCGAGCCCGGGCAAATCGTCCCGGAGATTGGCCACGGCCGGGTTCTGTACGTGGCCGAAAAAGTGACGCTTGAGCACATTGCCTTTGAGGTCTGTGTAGAAGGCGCCGGCATCGCTGGCCGCATAGAAGATTGTCGGCTCGGCACCCTCTTTGAATCTTGCGATTGCAACGCCGTCCGCATGGTCTCTTATCTTTTCGTCCAGAGACCACAGCTTTGTACCATCGTCATCGAACATGGAATAGCCGATGGCGACCTCATCTTTGCCGTCATTGTCGATATCGTATGCGTAAGGATAGTGTCCCGTATTGCATTTTCCGGTCCACATTGTCTCAAACTTATCGTTCATTGCCCAGATGTGGAGGTAGCGGTCTTTGAAGATTATGTCACGATCCCGGCCGAGTCCGCGCAGGTCGCAGAAGAAGAGCGAATCGCCAAGAATACGGGGGAAAATGTTGTGCTCGCCGTGATCGCCTGGCGGCTTCAAGGGCGTTGTCTTGCGGTATTTCACATTACCCGTGGCACCGTCGGCGGCTATTATTTCCTGGTTCATGCAATAGACCACTTCGTTTTTGCCGTCGCCGTCGATATCGTGGATTTGAAAGCCCACGTCATTTGTCAGGTGGTTCTTCCAACCGTCCGGCTTTCCCTTCTGCCAGAGCACTTTGCCGTCCAGGTTGACCGCGGTTAGACAGCTCAACTCGCTGTTGCGGTCCTTTGGGCCGTGATGGATAACCTGCCCGAACAGGACGTCGATCTGGCCATCACCATCCAGATCGCCGAAGCGAAGGTTTCGCCCCATGCCGTAGTCGGAAATGGAGAACTTTTTCCACACGACCGGCCTGGGATTAGCGGCCTGGAGTTTCGCTTCCTGCCTTCTCCTGTTAATGAGGCGTTTTATTACTCGCTTTACTTCATCGTCGCCGGCGGTTACCTTTACGAAACTGTATTTGGTCGGAACGTCCGCCGTCAGGGCAACTTTGCCTTCGGAAAAAGTCGAATCCGTCGCCTGCAGAACGATGCCGCCGCCGAGTTCGGCGCGGATGCTGTCGCCATTGACGCGAATTGTCGCGGTGAGGAATCCGCCGGGTTTGAAGTTCAATTGCCGCTCGGCCAAAATCTTCTCATCAGGCTTGTGAAAAGCTGTGGCATGATTGACGACTTTCAGAATCGCTTTGGAGCCTTTGACACCGAAAAAGTAGTAGCACCTGTCGTTTCGATAGCGAAAGGCTACGCCGCTTTGGCCTTTGTCCGACTCGGGAGCGAAGCGTACCGAAACGGTGTAGTCTTTCCAGAACTCGCTGCCCCGGGCTACTGTGCACACGAAGGGATGCGAGTGGGTTCGTCTGTAGTAGATCGTCTGCGAGAGCATTGCGTCACCGTCTTCGGCGGTCACCCACCAGGCGCGCTGCTCGGGTGTGCCTGATGTAAAACAAGAAACCACCCAATTGCCCTGCGGCGCCGTTTCGTGTACATAGTGGTATTCGGCATGAGCACCGATAACACCGGCAGAGAACATGCCCGGACGCAGGCCATTAAAATCATCATCGAGCAACACCGCCGGGGCGCCAAATGCGGGAAATGAACAAACAGCAAAAAACCACACGATTCCTATCAAGCCGATACTAATTATAAATTCACGCATCATAAACCTCTTTTTCGCAATCATTTATTCTGAAATAACAATTGTGCATATTCATACAAATATTTTCGCCAGTTAGCCATCTCATGACCGCCATCAGAGATGAAAAATTTATGTTCGATACCTCGTTCCGAAAGAAAAGCATCCAACTCTTGGGATCCTTTAAATAAGAAGTCATTTCGGCCGCAGGCAATAAAGAAGGTTTTAATCTGATTTCTAACTTTCTTCGGATTTTTCATGACATGCGGTGCATTGTCTTCAAAAAACTTCTGACCACCTCCCCAACTGAAAGGTCCGAGGTTGCCAAATTGATTCAGATTATTCAATCCGATTTTTAATGTGTGATAACCACCCATTGAAAAACCGGCAAGCGCCCTGTTCTTCGGATTGTTTGAAATACGGTAATGTTTCTCGATCCAGGGTATCAGGACCTCAATAAAATCCTGCTTAAAATCGCCCTGCTCCTGCACAAAGGGCCAGCCATGCGTGCCCGGTTCTACGGTATGTCCATATGGCGCGACAACAATCATGGGTTGGGCTTTGCCTTCGGAGATTAGATTGTCGAGAATGACGTTGGCATGACCAACTCGGAACCATGATTCATCGGTACCACCGCTACCATGAAAAAGGAACAGGACAGGCCAGAGCCGATCAGGATGATCTTCGTATCCAGGCGGCGTGTAGACACTTACGCTGCGTACTGCTTCAATTGCCGGGTTGTGATAAAAATGCCTGTGTACCGTACCATGAGGAACATTTCGGACCGTAAAAAATTTCGTCTCTTCGCCCGGCACCAGAACCACACTCGATGTACCGACGGTCATAGAATTCACGGGATCGGGTGTTTGCACGCCGTCAACCATAAATTTATAACGGAATTTGCCTGAGCGCGCCGGTTTTACCGTGATGCGCCAATATTCCTCATCGAAGCGCTTCATTCGGTCTGACTGATCACCTAAAAGTTCCGCACACTGAAGCTTCACCTCGCCGGCTTTGGGGGCCCAAATTCGGAAGGTGATGGTGCCATCGTCATTGAATTCAGGGGACTTCACTCTGGCAAAAGGCGGCGGGCCGGCCATCCGTTTTTGTTTGCCAGCGAAGGAAGGGTGCTGAAATAGTAAACCAATAATTAACAAACAAATGAATACATGTTTTGCCCGCATAGACACCTCCCGGTTACAAAATCTAATGAGTAAGATTAGAAGCTGTTCCAAAACTCCTTTCGCCGATATAAGGACAATGTCAATATGACAACCGATACAGGTACCGGACTGAGCACTAATATAAGTAAAGTCTGAGTAATTGTCTATGGCAGCGTCGCCGGGTCGAGAGCCAGGTCGTCGGTAATCAGGATGGCGTCAATCGATGCACCGTCCTCACGCTTTGCGATTTCGAGAGTATAATTGCCAGCGGCCAGGGTCCAGTTTACAACCTCGCCACTATGGTCGCTGCTGTGGACCTCGTCCCAAACCCCCTGGCTCCCCGACGCAATGTCGTTGAACCTTACCCAGCCGGTGCCGAACTGGCCGGGGTGTTCATGAGTCTGGCTTTCGGCATCCAATATCCGGACCCAAAAGGAGTCCTCATCGACAGTTGGGGCTATGACCCGAGTAACGATCTTGTAGGCTCCCGCGGCAGCGGTGAAGTCATAGCGGAGCACCCAGTCAGGGCCGGGCGCGGCGCTAGTGTTGGAGCCATCGCCTACATTGGAGCCGATGTGCTTGCCTCCCGACGAGGTCACATCGCTATAAGTCCGCCACCCTGACCCGATCATATCAGCTTCTTCGGCCTCGAACACGCTGTTTGTCTGCTTCATTACCGGTGCCGGACGTTCGGGATACAGGGCGATGCTGTCAAAGTATATAATGCCCGAGCCGCCAGATTGCGGATTTGTCTTGTCACCGGCGCCAATGGAAATGCTATCCACGTTCGTCAGATTAACGCCCTGGTCTGCAAAACGCGTCAGGTCGATATTCCATTGCGTCCAGGTAGCTGCTATTGCTGCATCAGGATTATCATGATTGACCACTGCATTGCCATTGAGAGCAACGTACAAATTCTCAGCAGCATTGTTCGGTTCGCCTCTGAACCACAGTGACAATTCTCCAACTCCTTTTAAGGTCCAATCCCGTTGAGAACTCAACGTCAAAGTCGCCTCAGAGTTTCCAACGCTGTTATCGTAGAAAAACGGCATTGACTGTTTACCACTGAGCACAATAGTTTGCTCGGCAAAAGGAGGATCAGCATAACCAACAACAGAGCCGTTTACAGCCGGATTGTCGAATCCGTCCAGCCAGGCAAGAAATATTCTGTTGCTCGCCGGGTCAGCGGTATCAAGGTCATTGTAGCTCTCGAAATCGTCGATGACCAGAGACTTGATCGTCGTGAAGTTCCACACCTCGCCCGGCCACGTCGATGGTGTCTCGGCGTCATTTACTTCATCGACCCGCCAGAAGTAAGTCTTTCCGAGATCGAGAGACAGCGGACCGTCGCTCGCATCTGTCACCGTAGTGGCCGGCGCGGTGCCGTCCACCACGGCCTGGAAGTCATCGCTGAAGTACACATTGTGCTTGTCCGCCTCTCTGCCCCTTCTCCAAACCAGGTCCATATCCAAAGCCACGTCAAATGTGCCTGAAGGCGGAGCGGGCTCGCCCGCCTGGACGGGGATCGAGAAGAAACGAACCTCGCTGAGGCCGAATTGAGGGAATATATCTTCGAAGTTGCTGTTGGCGGTTAGTCGAACGAACTTTGCGCCCACGCCGCCCATATCGATAATTGTGTTGTGAGCATAACCGTCCAAACCGGTTCCACGGTCAAACTCATGGGTAGTCCCCAATGTCACGAAATCGACGCCGTCGCTCGAATATTCGATCAGAACGTCTTTGAATCCCAGGCCGACCGCCATTTCCAAGCTCTCGTTGGAATTCCACACCCACATCTCATGCAGCTTGTAAACGTTGTCGAACTCGAAGAGAATCCACGCCGGCTGCGGCGCAGCCATATCGCTCAGCCACATGGTTCCGGCGCCCTGGTTTCCGTGGAGCAGGCCGGTGCTGTCGAGCCCTGAGCCGTTCACGGCATTTTCGGGCCCCTTATCGGGCGCACTGCTCGATGCCGTCGCGGTGACATTCAGAACAGGATAGGCGAACAGCTCAGTCGTAAAGCTCCAGATATCGCCGTCGAGTACCGTGCCGTTTGGCGTAATCTCATCGACGCGCCAATAATAAGTCGTGTCGAATTTCAGCCGCTGGGGCACCACATAGCTGCTGGGCGTCAGGGTAATTGCGCCAACTCCGTTGTTGACGTCTTCGATGTTCTCACTGAAGTATAGTTTGTGCCCGTTGGCTGGGGAGGTACCACCTCCGGCGGTCCAGCTAAGGACCGCATCTCGCGTCACATCAGTATCCCCGTTGGCCGGGACAGGAGCGGAAGCTGTGCCGGGAAGGACTACCTCAGCATTTCGATAATCGTCATCGGTGGGCACATAGTCTGCGTCATCAGTCCACACAAAGACATCCCAGAACACACCACTATTGCCTTGCCTGTGATAGACGTACATCGAGTTCTCGCCATCTTGAAGCTCTTTTGTATGCGCATCCTCGTGACCGGACCTACCCCATACCCATGGAGGCCCCATGTTTTCTTCAAAGATGCGTTGGGAATTATTAAACTCAGTCGCTTCAAGGGTTCCTGGAAAGGGTGGACCGTTGGGGATATCGTCACCTGGGTGTCCCTCCACGAGCATGAAATCCGAATTATTGGACGGGTTTATTACTCGTCCCCAGAAATACCAAGTGCCGCCCGTGCCCCCGGCCGTGCTGATATCGAACGTCCAGCGAATCATGCCGCCGGCACCGCCGGCTCGGGTGACCACCCGCCCGAACGCATCGGCCTGGTCAACGACCAGGTAATACTGATCGCTTTCAGGATTGCGCTCGTCGAACTCCTCAGCCTCAAACCATATCTGATGGCCGCCTCCATAGCTGGAAATCTTAAAGTTTTCCACAGCCTGGACCGACACTGCCAGTAACAGCGATGCGACCAGAACGCTCAATGTGACATGTTTTGTTGATTTGTGAGACATTGTGTTTCCTCCTTCTAAAAGAACAAGAATTACAAAACGAGCGAAAACAATTCGCACTCCGGCTTAACGCAGTGTTTGCCAGCCCGAGGCAATTTACGAACGACTTGAGACAACCTCCTTTTTTCCAAAGGCCATTAGACACATCAAGCCTTATTTATACCAGATAAACAATCTCTCTGTCAAGAAAATACACCTCAAACTCAGGGCTATTTTTTGAGAAATATCTTTTGGGGAATTGTGTCACGCTTTAGGAATGCATCGGCTATGAAAAGCACTGAATAGATAACTATTATGTGTTAGCTATTGAAAGATCAGGGAATTATTGGTAGAGTTTTGTTGTTCCTATATGGCTTACGATATTGCCGGAATGAATGACGCGGTTATGTTTGGTGATGCCATGCGGCAAGCAACCGCCGATAAAGGTTAACATTGGAGAGAAAGGAATTGCAAACTTATGAACAATAATCTCAGGAAAAAATGGCTCGGTGTTGTTTTAACGATAGCGATAACGTATCCAATTGTTTTAATGGCAAAAGAGGAAACAGTTGTCATCAAAGATGCCCGGCATTTGAAGGTATTTTACGAGGAGGGCCGGTTTGCAGGATGGCCGGCCAACAACGGCATCTGGCAGTGGGGAAATGAAATCCTGGCAGGCTTCAACCTCGGCTACCTCGCGCCGCCGGAGGAAAGAGGGTTACATCAGATCGATTCTGTCCGCCCACGGAGCAGAATGCTTGCACGAAGCCTGGATGGCGGCGAGACGTGGTCGGTTTCGGAAGCCGGATATCCAGACGGCGAACTGCAGCGGCTGCCCACGGACATTGCGTTCGATGCGCCGGGTTTCGCTCTGAACGCCCGCGGTGACAGGTCCTTCATTTCACTCGACGGAGGCAGAACATGGCGCGGACCTTTTCGCCTGCCTTTTGCCGACCTGCATCTGAGCGCGCGCACCGATTATCAAGTGCTCGGGGCAAAAGACCTGATGCTCTTTCTCAGTTCGGAAAAAACAAATAATCGAGAGGGGCGGCCGTTTTGCGCCCGCACGCGAACCGGCGGCAAATACTGGAACCAGTTTGCCTGGATCGGGTCGGAACCGTCCAGCGGTTACTCGATTATGCCGTCTTCGGTTCGCTTACCTAACGGCGACTTTCTCGCGGCCATACGCCGCCGTGACAATAATCCCGCTCAGCACAATTTCATCGAACTGTTTCGCTCGCAGGACGGCGGCCTAAGCTGGCAATGGCTGGGCAATCCCGTTAAGGAAAACGGTGAATACAGCGGCAACCCGCCCTCTATGGTCCGCCTCGCTGATGGAAAACTTTGTATCACCTATGCCAATCGCAACGAACCGCATACAATCCGCGCAGTGTTCAGCAGTGATAACGGTATTACCTGGGGACCACAATATGTTCTGCGGGACAGTGCCGGCGAACCGGACATTGGCTATACGCGAACCGTGCAACGGCCGGACGGCAAATTAGTTACAATCTATTACTGGCTGGATGAACCGCGCGGCGAGCGCTATATCGCTGCGACTATTTGGTCGGCGCCTTAAGTCGATTCTCGATAAGGAATGGCTTCGAGTGAAACTGGAGGATTTTGGGATTGGTGATATCTCAATGGAAAGGGAAATTAAAATGAGAGTTGGAATTGTTTTTTTTCTACTGCTTAGTTCTTCGATATCTTTAGCTGCTGATATACCGTTTAACCATGTGGTTCTGGATAGCGCCGGGCCGAAAGAACCCTGGGCAAAGATGATCGGTGATATCAATGGTGACGGATTTTTAGACGTCATTATCGGAGGCCGCAATGGGCCTCTTGTGTGGTATGCTTACCCCCACTGGACTGAAACGACCATAGCGGAAGGTGGATATAAGACCGTAGATGGTGAAGCAGGTGATGTTGACGGTGATGGTGACTTAGATATCGTCATGGGTGGTTTGATATGGTATGAAAATCCACGGCCTCATGATGATCCCGCGAAGGACATTTGGAAAGCTCATAAAGTTGCGAATCATCCCACCCACGATATAGAGCTTGGTGATCTGGACAGAGACGGAGATCTGGACATTGTCACGCGAGACCAGTCTGAGTTCGGCCATAAAGCAGGAAATAAAATCCATCTATGGCGGCAGGACGGGGCCGGCTCGTGGACCGAGAGGGTTATTGATTGCCCGCATGGAGAGGGAATCGCTCTGGGTGATATTGATATGGATGGAGATTTTGATATAGTCATCGGCGGCATATGGTACGAAAATACCCGGGACATAGTAAAGGGGCAATGGAATGCGCACAGATTTGCAGATTGGCATTCTGATGCGACCATACAAATAGCCGATATCAACGGGGATTCCCTGCCGGACGTCGTTCTTTCACCGGCGGAACTAAAGGGTAATTTTTATAAGCTGTCCTGGTTCGAAGCACCGTCGAATCCGAAGAAGGGAGATTGGTCCGAACATATTATCGCCAAATCTATCGAATGTGTTATTCATGGATTGGTCACAGCGGATATCAACGGTGACGGCGCTATAGATGTAGTATCGGCGGAAATGCACCAGAGTGCCGATCCTGATGAAGTGGCTGTGTATATAAATCAGAGCAGTGGTTTATCATGGAACAAGCAAATCATATCCACGAGAGGCTCTCACTACATCCAGGTTGGTGATTTCGGAAATGACGGAGATATCGATATCATCGGTGCGAACTGGAGCGGGAACTATCAACCAATCGAGATGTGGGAAAATAAAAGCAAGACATGGATACATTTATCGAGTATGGAAGGAGATATACCAAAACCGGATGTTGAACGTCAGGCCGCTTCTTTGATTCTGGATATCGATAAAGACGGAGTGAACGATTTTGTTATTGCCGGCTGGAGTGAGGAAACGAGCATGGTATGGTTCCGTCATACCAGTGCCGGCTGGGAAAGGTATCTTATCGACAATCGAAAAAGCCATATCGAGGCCGGCGGTACATATTGGGACATCGACGGCGACGGTGACCTTGATATTCTGCAAGGCGGCAGCTGGGCGACAAATGAAGTCTGGTGGTGGGAGAATCCATATCCAAACTACAAACCTGATAAACCCTGGAACCGTTATACTATCAAAAACGAGGGACAAAAGCAGCACCACGACCAGATATTCGGCGACTTCGACGGCGACGGCAAGGCGGAATTGGTTTTTTGGAACCAGACCGCCCAAAAGCTCCTGATCGCCGATATACCTGAGGATCCGAAAAAGAAAGATGACTGGTCGTTCACGGAAATATGGTCATGGCCGCGTGCATTTAAATATGAAGGTTTTGCCAAGGCTGATATTGACCTTGACGGAAAGATAGATCTCGTTGGCGGAGGTATGTGGTTCAAACACAACGGCGGCAAGAATTTTACCGCTAATATCGTTGACCAAAAATACGGGATGTCACGTTCAGCGGCCGGTGATTTCATCAAAGGAGGCCGGCCTGAAATCGTGATGAATTCAGGCGATGGGGTGGGGCCGTTAAACCTGTACGAATGGAAAGATGACAAATGGAATAAACATACGCTGATTGAAAAAGTCGATCACGGACATACCTTACAGGTTGGCGATATAAACAGCGACGGCAATCCGGATATTTACGCCGCTGAAATGTACAGGCCGGGACCGGGTGATAAATGCAGGCAGTGGATTCTTTATGGTGATGGAAAAGGTAAATTTAGAATACAGATTGTATCCATTAGTATAGGAACGCACGAAGGTCGAATTGGAGACCTTGACGGCGATGGTGATTTAGATATACTCCAAAAAGATTTCCAGGAACATCAGCGGGTTGATATTTGGTTAAACAATGGCACATACAAAGCAAAGGGGGCATGGTTAGATGAAGCGAGCGAATACCGTGTTCCTGTCAGAGTAAGCGCAGCAGGATACGAACGTCTGGATAAGCCTGTTGAGGTGGATATTAATTTTACCCAACTGTTTAGACGAATCGACAAGACTATAAAACTTGATGCCAAATCTATCAGAGTGACAGAGGTAGATACTTCGGGTGAAATAGTCAACCGCTCAGTCAGGTTCCAATTTGACAAGGCTCCCGGATTTAATCCTGGTACTAATTCGAAAGGCAAAATTACCTTTATGGCTGACGGGAAGACTCCGGCAAATTCGACACGAATCTTTCATGTTTACTTCGGGCAAGGCCATACTGACCATTCACCACCTTTTTTCAAGCCACTCGTGGACTTAACTAACACAGTTGAGTATCAAGGTCAGGAAAGTTTCAAGATTGAGACACAAAATGCCACCTATTATTACCACAAACAAGGGGCCGGATTCGCCGGCATCATAGATAAAGACGGCAACGACTGGCTCGGATATCGACCGGGCGGCGGCCCTGCCGGTGAGTATCGGGGCATCCCCAATATGGGATATCCGGAAGGTTATTGTCACCCGGGCAAAACCGTATCGAACAGTAAAATAATCAGCAGCGGGCCGATAAAGGTTAGTATCTCTTCGGTGTCCAATGACGGAAAAATGGAATGTATGTGGGACATATTTCCAGCTTATGCAAGGCTTACTGTCTTGAAAATGCGAACACCATACTGGTTTTTATATGAAGGCACTCCGGGCGGCAAACTTGATGAAGATTCAGATTATTGCATTAGGCCTGGTACACCGAACGGCATAAGAACTCCTGCAAAAATGAAATGGGATGGAGACATATCCGTCCCCGGCCACCTGGGAGAATGGCTTTATTTTGGTGATGACAATCGAGTAATCTTTTTGATTCACCACGAGGACGATGAGGCGATAGACTCTTACTGGCCGATGCAGGGCCAGATGACGGTGTTTGGCTTTGGCCGCAAGGACTTGAATAAATTTATGGAAATGGAACCGGCACATTTCACGATAGGTATGGGTGATTGTTCCTCTTTCGCGGAATTTTGCAAAATTATCAATTCGGCATACACTCCGATGGTTATTGAGGTGGGCAATATCGTACAGTTCAGTGAGTTCACACGTTTATAAAACATGGCTGTTTTTTTAATCTTTTAAATTCTTTTGATAAGTTTATTTAGAAAATGTGGAGTTGATTATGGAAACGAGAATAAACATTATTTTGAGAACTACTCTCTTTTTGCTTTTCGCATGTTCACTTGCTTTTGGGCAGACTACAGAGAAGGAGCAGATGTCTTTTAAAGAGTATATTAGAGAAAGCGTACCGACGCGCAAAGAAATAGATGTGTTCTTAAACGAGATGTCATGGGCCCAATTCGACCGGGATGTGGGATATATTCTGGGCAATTACATGCCTCATGACGGACTTGATAAAAGTTTTACACTCTCGACGGTGCAATCCAACGGGGCACGGACTTCATTTATGTATAAAGGCAGACCATGTCGAATTAACACTTATGGTGACAGTTTTACTCAGTGTCACCAGGTAAACGACGGTGAGACCTGGCAGGAATATTTAGCGGCCCACCTTGGCGAGCCCGTTAGGAATTTCGGAATGGGCGGACTTGGTGTTTACCAGGCGTATCGACGGATGATCCGGGAGGAGAAAACCGATCATGATGCCAAATATATCATTCTCTACATATGGGGGGATGACCACATCAGAAGCCTATTGCGATGCCGGTATATGTTAATAAAGGGGTGGAACCAACAAACAAACCGCACAGAAGGCATAGGGAAAATGTTTCATGGAAATTTCTGGTCGAATGTAGAAATGGATTTTGAGACAGGCAAGCTCGTAGAAAAGGACAACTTATTACAGAGCCGACAATCATTATATAAGATGACCGACCCGGACTGGATGTATGAGACTCTCAAGAGTGATTTGGCCCTGCAAATGTACCTGTATAAAAACAATCAAATTAATGACATCCCTATTCAGGCATTAAAGAGATTAAGCAAACACTTAGGGGGCCAGCTAAACTTCGATGGCAAGAACTTGCGACCTTCAGTAGCTGCGCTGCTGGATGAATATGCTTTCGAAGCTACAAAATATATTCTGGACAAAGCCGATGAATTTGCTTCCGCGAACAACAAGGAATTAATGGTCGTAATATTTGATCCCTATAGGGTGACAAGACAGCTTCTACAAGGCGGAAAAAGATATGACCGGGAAATTATAGACTTTCTGAATGAAAATGATACCAATTACATTGACATGAATCTTGTGCATGTCGAAGATTTCAAGAGCTTCAACCTGAGCATTGATGACTACTTCAAGCGATACTTCATCGGTCATTACAGCCCTGCCGGAAATCTTTTTTTTGCTTATTCGATAAAAGACAGGATTGTCGAATGGTTGAACCCGAAACCAATAACCTATAAAGGCAGCACAAGGAAAATGATAGAGTTTAAAGAGTATTTACAAGATTATTGAACAAAGCCGTATTCCAAGACGACAACCAGATAACCGGTTAATCACTAATTACCAGTTCCGGAAACTCGAACTATCACCCCGGTACAGCTTTTCAATGTCCCTTGCAACAATCTCTGCAATAATCAGCCCTTTTTCGGGCAAAGCCGGTGCCGGCTGCTTGATAGCACAACCGGTTGATTGTATCCTGGTCTGCCGGTCGGAAGTCTTTGTTTTTTGGCCGGGGGCCTTTCTTCTTATCGCAGTAATTTTCCGCTGCTCGGCCATAATCTGCTCAGCCAGGTCAAACTTAGGTATTTCAGTGGCACCGGTCTCGGGGTGCTGCGGCTGACTTGTGGAAAGTGACGGAGCTGTCTCTTTCAAAGAATGCTCGCGGTATTTTTCCTGGTTATACGGCGGCAGTATATCCTGTGCACGAATGACATCGGTATTGTCTTGTTTATTATTATCAATATTACTCACTAAAACCGCCTTTTCAAAAATTCTCAAACTCTGTCACAAACGTTTCACATATACTAAAATCATTATTATTCGCCCCCACTGACGGCTTATTATCGCTGTTTTTGGCCGACAGTGCGGGTCGGGTCTTTTCGTTCTTATCGTATGGTATCGTATTTTGTCGTATTGTGCCATCTATAAAACAAGCATTAGACAAGTTATCAGTCCCGGTCTTGATTTTTACCTGTGTCTGTGGGAGTTGTGTCAAGTCCGGCAATCCTTCCAACGCTTTTCTCTGCTGTCTTTCAGTCTCAGCGGCCTGTGAATAGTGTCTTAACATTTTAGGGTCTTTATGTCTCGATAACTTCTGCCGGACAGGTTCGGGGGTATCCGGATTCATTGCGGCAAGTGCTATGCTCTGATACCTGCAAGCGGCGTGAAAGTCGAAGATTCTGCCGAAGTTATCTTCATAGGGAATAGCAGGCACAAGTACCTTGCCGTTAGAGTCTTTTATTGCCGTATTCGCAAGGTCGAACTTTACCATCGCCGAAGTGCTTTGAGGCATCTTAAAAACCTTGGCATCCGGAAGTTTATTTCTGCAATGCTGTTTCAATTCTGCCGTCGTATCCGGGCGAAGATATATTATCGATTCTGTCTTGTTTTTTATGCGCTCTGCCTGTATCCATATCAAATTGTTTCCAAAATCAATATCCTTGACTCTTAAACGCATAAAGTCTATTCTCCGCATCGCCGTTTCTGCTCCGAACCGATAGAGGAAGTTTCGCTCTTTCCCGGATAAGCCCTCGTAATCGTCCCCGGTCAAGGCGGCAAATAGGAATCTTCTGTAATCTTCAAGCTCTAATGTTCTGCGCTGATGACGCTTGTCGGTCTGAACATCCTCAAGGGTCTCTAAATCTTCCACAGGCGATGTAATGACCTTATCGGTTTTCCTTAGCTTCTTGGTATGCCATCGGCAAAAGTGACGAACCATCCTGACGATATTGTTATATCTTGCCTTGCTTATGCCCCTGCCGTCGTCCCTACGTTCGTCCAGATGCCTTTTAATTACATCGGAGTTTATACTGTCCCAAGTCTGGAAATTGCAGTCCGTAAAGACTGTTCTCAACGTTCTCGTTAATTCGTAGATATGACTTTGGCTGCGTTCTTTTAGCCTGATATGCTCTGCGAATTTCTCTACAAGGTAGCCAATCATCTCCGCTTCCGGCTTATCTTCAACTTTTAACAGGCCGAAGCCAATAAGCTGCTCCCTTATCTGTGCATCCTGTTCGAGATATTCCTGCAAGTCTGCCGGTATCTGATGTTTTCTGTGCCTGTAAGCTATAAATTCTTGAATTTTGCCATATAGATAATCAGAAACGCTCTTGTCGGTATAAGCCTTGACAGTCCTGCGTATGCCGTTGTGATCGTCAAATCTGATATACCAAGACGAAGTTTCACAACGAATTTTTTTGCCGTCTTTTGTCAAAGGCAGTTCTTGTGTACGTCCCTTTGTGTCTTTGAATTGTGCATATTTGATATGCTTACGACTAAAGACTTTCGCTCCATCGGGCAGGATTTTCGTAAAGCTCTTTTTGTAAACCGGTTCTCCGATTCTCATTTTAGCACCTCACTATAGAAAGATGGCCAGGGATTAATGACGCTCGTTACAAGCGCAGCCGTCCTTACGGATAGACATGCCCTGACCATAATAAGTTGATTAAAAAGAATTGGTTGTAACGATTTCATACTCTTATTATCGCACAGTAATTTTTGTTTGTAAAGAAAAATAAGTAGTTTCATCATAATTTATTCCTTTGATTTAATGGCTTTCAGGTTTATAATCATAAGTACAGCAAAGGCACGTTTGTGCGAACTTCCAAACCTACCTTAGATAAACACTCATGTAGCGGTTCTTTTGTTTCGTGCATCTAAGAGATTAACTTTATTTCAGGAGGTCATATAATGAAACGGCAATCAATTCTTGTGTTGGCGTCAGTACTGGTTTTTGCTGCGAGTGTTTCAGGCGACATGGTACAAGGTATTAACATGGACTTTGTGACTATCGGTAATGCTGGTAATGCCGCTGACAGTACCGGCTACGGTTCGGTCGGCTATGATTTCTCTATCGGCAAGTATGAAGTAACCAATGCACAGTGGAATACATTTGTTTCAGCAGCAGGTGCCCCTACGGGCATTCCGAGCAGTGCTTATGATGGAAGTGCATATTTCACCGGCGACCAGCAGCCGACAAATAGACTAAGCTGGTTTGAGGCAGCCCAATTTTGCAATTATCTTACCAGCGGCGACAAGTATTCAGGTGCATACAATTTCGACAACATCGGCAATTTTCTGAATATCGATCGCGATTCGGCTGTTTCAGCTTACGGAATAGCTTATGTCATTCCCACCGAAGATGAATGGTACAAGGCGGCGTATTATACCGGTAGTGGATATACAACCTATGCGAATGGAACAGATATCGCACCGGTTGCAGGTGTTGAGACAAATTATGGTCAAGCCCTCCCCCCCGACGGTCCCTGGGATGTCGGCACTGGCACAATAGAGCAGAACGGTACGTTTGACATGATGGGCAATGTGTGGGAGTGGACGGAAAGTCCATTGGAAAGTGGAGA
>JACKQG010004163.1_pt1 | contig 16961 bp, 21 predicted proteins | sample 8237621 | NCBI WGS metagenome assembly JACKQG01 (sample SAMN15677084, study PRJNA649215) | marine metagenome | biome: marine; feature: Black Sea; material: saline water; isolation source: suspended particulate matter (SPM) from the Black Sea western gyre | collected 2013-06-09/2013-06-10 | depth...
CGCCACTTCGGTTTGTGGGATAATGCCCCCCACCAGCCGAAGTGGCGGAATCGGTAGACGCGCTGGACTCAAAATCCAGTGACCGCAAGGTCGTGTGGGTTCAAGTCCCACCTTCGGCATCTTTGCAACCCAGATTCAAGAGTGACTTTTTTTCTGGGATCCTTTTCCCGAAGCCGTTTCTCCCTTCAACGAAGAGCGCGCGGACGTCATCAACTTCTCCTTTTAGGCGGGCGACGCCCAAGGACATGCTCTCCCAGGACGGGTCCTTCGATGTGGTCTTCAACGACGCGTATGCCCAAGGCACCTGATTAGGCAAGGTCTCAAAACGGTCTAGACGACCGACAAAGATCGGTGGGGGGGGGTCACATGCTATACTCTATGATATGAGGTCTCTTGTTGGCGTAGGCTTCTTGGTCTTGAGTGCGGTGGTTGTCTTGGGCTCTACGTGGGCACCGCCTTCGTGGACTGGGGTAGAGTCGCCTGCGCTCCGCTTACTTGGCAGAGAAGCACAAGGCGACCAGCCTGTGGGTAAGGAGGCAAATCTCCGGTTGTGCCCGCCTGTTTTCTGGAGGAATTCACACACCCCTTTCTTCGGACGAAGAGAGTGGCTGCTCCGATGAAGGTTGTCCGGGACTTCCTCGATACGAGCCCCATCTTCAAGGCACTTCCATTGAGAAGATCGGGGTGACTTCATGCTGTGTTCAGTCAGGTCCGGAATGCGAGGCAGAAGTCTGGGTTTTGCGGAGGTGGTATCACGATAGTTGTATCCTTGATGAATCGGTTTGTGATGCGGAAGTGGGCAGCGAAGAGCTTTGCATCGTTAAGTCGTCTGGGGCGATGTGCGCTTATCCCAGGGAGACTGGGCAGATCTTTGTCAAGAATTGCAGAAATCCTGTCAATGGATTGAAGTGCTGCCACTGCCTCACCCATTCTGGCGACCCAGATTGCGACCCCTCGTTCTGTTGTCTGGAACCGGTTGGGTGGTGGGAAGAGCCCGAGAAGAATCCCCTGATGGGGGATGTAGCCTGCACCTGCCCGGACCTTTGTTGCCCTCGTGGGGGTGATTAGTGATGGGGGCTTCCTCCACCAGGCGACTCTTGCTCTCTTGCTCCGTTCTGGCTGCTTTATCTGGGTGTGTTCCAGAGAAGGGTCCTAGGATCTTAACGGATCCTTCAAGTTCAACGCCTGCCTCTCAGATTCCCGTTTCAGTGGATTGGTCCTGTGAAAGAACGACATTCCCCGGGTGCTCCCACCTTCAGCCGGGGTTCAATGCAGAGGATCCCATGGCTCGAAGAGTGGCTGGCAACCTCTCGATGCTCGCCCTTGCCCTCATGGTGGCGGTGGAGCAGGGACGCGATGTGGGAGAGTTGGTTAGATTCAAAGAGTCGCCTGAGTTTGAAGCCGTCAACCTGTGGAACCCTTATCAGGACGAGGGAGGCTTGCTTGAGGCGGGACCACCCCGGGCTGGCGCTCCTGATGGGTCCTCCTTCTTTGAGGTGTCCTTGGCTTGGGAGGGTCGCCGGTTCCTCCATGCAGTGACCAAGGATGCTGTCATCTCAGTGAAGGTGTCCATCAGTCTCCCTTCCCTTGAGGATCTGCCACCTGGCGCTTTGGAGGAGGGGATGGGGAGAGTGGAACTCCCCTACCCGCCTATTCCCCAAGAGGAGGACCCAGCCTTGGCCGCCTGCCGCATCATCGGGAAGGTCGCCTTCCATGCCCGCCCTTCGTTGCCAATACGTGGGGTGGCAGCCGACCCCCTCCCAGATGCCACAGGATTGGAGGACCTCAAGACGAATTGGCGGTTGTGGGATCCTGAGACCTTCTTCTCTGACAGCCCCATTCTCCCCGAGAATGTCTCGCTTCATCCGGGTTTGACATGGCCAGGCCCCTTTACCGACTGCCACACCTCGGAGGGGTCGGTATGGAAGAGGGGAACGCCTCTAGAGAAGGGGGTGTTCTCGCGGCTAGAGGAGCTTGGTCTTTTGGGAGACCCAAACCCCTAAAGGCAAGACGCTGAGGAGCCCCCGCCTAACGGGTAGAACGAGATCCGTTAGGGCGACCATCACTTTAGGGCAAGGCTTGTGGCTTGGAGAGCCAAAATCACCGACCTAACGGAGAGCCACAACCCCCAGCCTATCGGTCTTAGGGGGGGCGCCTGGGCTAGGCCTTGGTGGTGAGGTCGCGGGGGCCGGTGTAGACCAAGCGGGGACGCATCAGGCGATTGGATGCCTTCTGCTCCAGGATATGGGCGCACCATCCAGAAACACGACTCATCGCAAAGATAGGGGTGTAGATATCCAGCGGGATGCCCATGCTGTAGTACAGGCTAGCCGAGTAAAAATCAACATTGGGGTCAATATCCTTCTTGGCTTTCATGACCTCCACCATGCGGTCGCTCATCCTCAGCCACTTTTCGTCTGCACCCCTCCCTATCATCCCCACCGAAAGTTCCCGTAGCACTTTAGCACGGGGATCGAAGACCTTATAGACGCGATGACCAAATCCCATAATGCGCCTTTTGTGGGCAAGGGCGTCGTCCACAAACGCCTCGGCTTCGTCTTCGCTGCCAATTGTGAGGAGCATCTCCATCACGCGGCTGTTCGCTCCACCATGGAGGGCTCCCTTGAGCGTGCCGATGGCGCTGACGACCGCCGAATGGAGGTCGCTCATTGTGCTGGTCGTAACGCGAGCACTAAATGTGCTGGCATTGCAACCATGGTCTGCGTGGAGAGTAAGGCAGGCATCAAAGACCCGCACGAAATGGTCGTCGGGTTCTTCGTCCCGAATGGATCGCATAAAGTACCTTGCCATATCATCATTGGGGTTGTTATCTAAAGGGGGAAGTCCCTCTCGAATGCGGTGAAAGGTCGCAACCGCAGCACCCAACTGACCAATGAGCCGGAAGGATTTCGCTCGGTTCGCTTCCACGCTGTCATCCTCCGAAGCGCTGTCTATCCCTCCCAAGAGGCTTACTGCCGTGCGGATGGCGTCCATCGGATGGGCGTCTTTGCACGCCTCCAATGCGGCCACCACTGCGGGGGGCAAGGTGCGAGAAAGAGCGATCTGTTCCCTCAGAGTTTCCCGTTCGTCGGCGTCGGGTAGAACCCCGAAAAAGAGCAAAAAGACAGTATCCTCAAAGGTGCGATTCAAAGCGAGGTCCTCAATGGTATAACCTCTGTAAATGAGTTCACCCTTTTGACCATCTACACTGGAAAGTTTACTCTCTCCGATATGGATTCCTTCTAGTCCTTGGTTCATTTCAACCATGATGTGTATCCTCCAAACTGTTCCGTGGGGATTCTAGAGGAAGCCCCTCGGTTCCAAGGTCTGGAAATGGTGGCGATACCTCTCTATTGACGGATTACGATGGGGTGCGTGGACAACAGTTATGATTTTGTGGTTGTGGGTGGGGGATTGGTGGGGCTTTCTACCGCCCGAGCACTCCTCACTCGCCACCCCACCTCCAAGGTGGCTCTCCTTGAAAAAGAGGACGGCGTCGCCAAACACCAGTCGGGGAGGAACTCGGGCGTGGTCCATTCAGGCATCTACTATGCTCCAGGCTCTCAAAAAGCCCAACTGACAGAAAAGGGCAAGGTTGCATTGGCATCGTATTGTCGCGAGAAGAAGATCCCTTGGCGAACTGTAGGAAAACTGATTATCGCCACAACGCCTGAAGAGGTGCCGGCGCTGGAGGGACTATACCAGAGAGCCAAAGAAGACCCTGTAGGCGAAGTGCACCTCTTGGATGGGAGCGGGATTCGTGGGGTGGAGCCCAAGGGGTCAGGGTTGGTCGCTCTCCACTTGCCCGATAGCGCCATTACCGAATACACTCGGATTGCTAAGGCGATCGCTACGGACTTGTGGGAAGCTGGCGCAACCGTTCTCTACAACCACGAACTACACAATGCCACTCTCAAGAAAGGGGAATGGCACTTGGAGACATCCCAGGGGGTCGTGAACGGAGCCTACTTTCTGAACACCGCTGGACTCCAAGCCGATAGGTTGGCGTGGGTGGCGGGCGCCAACCCCTCCGTTCGCATCTTCCCATTCCGCGGGGAGTATTGGCGTCTCAAGCCCGAATCAAGCATCACCAAAGCGCTTCTCTATCCTGCACCAAACCTAGGAATGCCTTTCTTGGGCGTTCATTTCACACCAGAGATGGATGGTGGAACCCTTCTTGGACCCAACGCCCTACTCGCCTGGCACCGCGAAGGATACGAAAGGGGAATGGTAGAGAACCGCCAGATTGTGGATGCCCTAAGTTGGACAGGGTTCTGGTGTTTGGGTGGGCGCCATCTACGGGCAGGGTGGGAGGAGTGGAAGCGCTCTCGCACGGCTCAAGCCGTTGCGCATTCAGCCCGACGACTCGTTCCATCTCTCCCCGACAACGCCCTCCAAAGGGCACTTTCGGGGGTGCGTGCCCAAGCGGTAGACCAAGATGGAAACCTCGTGAATGACTTTGTGGTGGAGGAGTCCCCTCAGGCGCTCCACCTTCTGAACGCCCCCAGTCCCGCCGCCACGGCGTGCCTTGCTATCGGGGAGTACATCGCTAAGATGCTTCCATAAAGACTTGCCTTCAGCGATATCCATACCGACTGTGAAGGCGGCTGGGTACCTTCTGATTTTTGCTTTTCGGGGCGGGCTGACCACTCCTACGGGATTGAGGTGGCGAAGCAGAGGGCTGCACCCAGAGATGTATTACGGAGGGGTTGAAGGCGCGTGAGAAGGACTCTTTGGCGGAGGAGATAAGAGCCTAGTGCCCGGATGGAGGGGCTGGGTGCACGAAGATCGACCAACCACCCTCGCGCCATTCAGTCGTTACTTCGGCTCCGCCTGTCTGCATCGCCAAGATTCTGAACGCGTCCTCCACTGAGCCAACGAAATCAATCGCTACGGCGTGCTGTGGCATCGTTTCGCAGACATGCTCCCCCATCTCCTCTCCCCTCTCTGCCTGATAGGTGCAGGAGTAGAAGAGGTCAGGATCCACCCAGAGGGATACATCGGCAGAATGAGCCACAGATTGCATTGCGCCCAAGAGGGGCATCGCCTCCTTGATTGTGAATCTCATGCTTGGGAGGGGGATTGGTGGCTGTTCGGCATCCGTGCTGTTTTGACCAGCTAAACCTCCTAAGAAAATCAAGCAAAGAACAGGGATCAATCCCATCCAAGTCTCTTTCATAAATCCTCCCAATCTCCCCAACGACCTACAGTTGAATCCCAAGAGAGGAGAGTAGGGTAAAGAGAAGAACATCCGACTCTTGAACTGTGATGACGGTCTCTGAATCGCTGGAAAAGGAACCTCCGGTTGCAGCGGCTAGGGCGGCGATAATGTCCTTCTTCGTGCCATAGAAGTCCACAGATACTTTGTGGTTCCCAAAGGTGGAGCATAGCACTGGAAAGGGGTCGGGAACGGGACCACACCAGCAGTGCGTGGCACAGCCGGTTTGAAGACAGATGATACAGACCGCCCCTCCCACACCTTCACATGTTATTGAGCATCTGCAGGATGAACCAGCGTCGCAATTGTAGGTTGTTGAGATCTCAAAAGCCTCCCTAGAAATCATTATACACACATTTGCGTACAGGTGGCATCTCTGGAGCATGGAGACCACATCCCCGTTGGGGGAGGCGGAGACGCGCGAGTGGGCGGCGAACGGTGGCGGCGGTTCGCGTTGGGGGCGACACTGTCCCGCCCCCTCTTTCTTGGGCGGTGATCGCGGGGGAAGGAAAGGGATCCGAAGGCCTCCCCCGGGCATCGTTGCTGGTGGTGGGCTGGACGATCTTGGTGTGGCAGTCACCGCATCTCGCCTACGCCATCACCTGGATCGGGGTCGCTGCCCTCGTCCTGGCCTATGGAGTTTGGGGAGTGACTAGGAGGATTCGGGGGAAGCGAGGCTCTGTTCCTGTGCTGAAAGAAATGTGAGGTTTGAATACCTCTTGTGGCGAAGAACTCCCCCAGATGATTTGCGGGGGGGGCGTACCCTATAATGCTGGCGTGCAGACGATAATCCTGACCTTTTCCCTTTCGTTACTATTGGTGGGTCCTGCACCTATGCAAGACGATCCAACCACGCCCGGTGCAGCGATCTGTCCTGCCCAGGTGCTCGCTGGAGGTAGTTGCGGCTGTTGCCAAATCAACAAGTTTGAGAGTGCGGGGATAAACAGTTTCACCCTGTGGTATGACTGCACGGCCCATGAAGGGTGGTGGGGGTGGGAGGATTCCATCCCACCAGGGCATGCAACGTGTGGCTTGCAGATCAGCACGAGGAATGTTGGATTCCAATACTTCAAGGATCCAAGTGGGATGTTGTGAATTGCTCCGAGATGGGACAGCAAATCAGCCAAGTCGAGGCTTGTGCCACCAGCGAGTTCGAGGATCCTGGGGACGATCCCCGTTGCACATCCTGCAATTGAGCCTAACGGGGAGGAGACGAAAAATGGACAAGAACAGACATCGAAGAGCGGAAGGGCTTGGGAGAAAGGGACTTTTGTTGCTTACGACTTTGCTCCTCGCTTCCTGCGGAGTAGAGCCCTTCGTGTTCAGCATCGCGGTTGAGCCGGGTGGTGCGGTAAGCATGCACTGGGTAGAAAAGGGGGTCATCAACCCCAGCCTCAATGACGTTTGCGCCACGCCATCCCACCACGACAGGCCCGTCGCCTACTTCGAATCCCGCGGTATCGATGGCACCTTTTCCTCCTGGGCTGAGGAGAAGGGTCCTTCACAAGAAGAGGGGCTCATCAACTGCTGGGTCCACGGTAAGATCGACTACGCCACAACGGAGGATTGGTCGCGGCACTTTGCGGAGATCGAGGCGGACTTCCTCTCCGACTGGCATCTGGATACCGAGGACCTCTTCATACCGCCCCTGCCGGGATCCTTGGAGAGATCGGTGGGGGAGGACGGCGCCCTGACCGTCGTGGTGGGGACAGAGACGATGAAGACCCTTCTGGAATTGACCCGCTTGAAGGGTTCCCTGATGGAGATTCGCTTGAGGCTCCCCTGTGCCGTTGAGAGCCTCACGCCGGGTCTTGGCGTCCAGGAGGAGGAAGGGAAGGTCGCGGTGTGGAGGTTCAGGGTGTCTCCAGGGCAACCGGTGGAGGTCACGGCCCGGACAGCCCCCGGGTGCGAAGTGCCTCCTGTGCCGCCCGCCTAGCCGTCCACCAGCCCCTCTCCACTCCCGTGCTCTGCGCGCATCTCCCCTTCCGAAGAGCCCACGTCGGAGACCCGCGCCCAGCAAGACCTGTTCTAGCCCCCGGGCTAGGGGGGGTGGTGGAGGGGTCCATGTCTTTAGTATACAAGCAGTGGCGGGTCGGTAGGAGGGGATGGCGCACTGGAAGGAGAGCGTGAACCCCGGGGAGCCCAGCGGATACGCTGGCGCAACGTGCCTTCCCATCGGGGAGCACACCGCTAGGATGCTCCTGTGAAGATCCTCGCCTTCAGCGATATCCATACCGACTTTGAGGGCGCGGAACGCCTAGCTGAACTCTCAGGAGAGGCGGATGTCGTGGTGGGGGCGGGGGACTTCTGCGCCGCCCACCACGGGCTGGAGGAGATGATCAAAGTGCTGGGAGCGATAGAGACACCCTCGCTGGTCGTCCCCGGCAATAACGAGACCGACACCGCCCTTCGTGCCGCCACGGCCTCCTATTGGCCCTCGGCCAGAGTACTCCATGGCGAGGGGACGGTCTTGGGCGGCGTGCCGTTCTTCGGATTGGGTGGCGGCATCCCCACCACGCCTTGGGGCTGGAGCCACGACTTGACAGAGTATGAGGCAGAGGCGTTGCTGGAGGAGGCGCCCGCTGGGGGTGTTCTCATCCTCCACAGCCCTCCCAAGGGGTATGCGGACGGGCGTGGCGGGGGGCATTTCGGGAGCGAGGCCATCCTCGCCGCCATCCAGAGGCATACGCCCCAGTGGGCGTTCTGCGGGCATATCCACGAGTGCTGGGGAGAGGAGCATCTCATCGGGGCCACCCATCTCCTCAACTGCGGCCCGTCGGGCCGCTTTGTCACATTGGGCGAATAGACCGGCTTACCATAAAATCTCGGAGGTTGACTCCTCATCTTCGTAGCAGAGAGAGGAGCATTCCCTGCGCTGTCAATCGGTTCGCTGGATATGCGTACGAATCTTTACAAGAACGGTGATATCATCGGGGGGAACAAAATGGGAACAAACGCCCGACAGATCCTCCATGTGGACATGGACGCCTTCTTTGCCTCCATCGAGCAGCGGGAGAACCCCGTTCTGCGCGGTAAACCCGTCCTTGTGGGTGGGGGCCGCCATCGGGGCGTGGTGGCGGCGGCATCCTACGAAGCGCGTCCCTTTGGCATCCGGAGCGGGATGCCCACCGCCCATGCCCTCCGGCTTTGCCGGCACGCCATCCTCATCCGCACCCCCAGTTGCTCCTATGCGGGGGTGGCCCAGGAGATTCGGGGGGTGTTCCACACCTTCACCCCGCGGATAGAGAGCACCTCCCTCGACGAAGCGTATCTGGATATGACCGGGACCCAACGTCTTTTCGGCGCGGTGGAGGGAAGCGCCCAGCGGCTCAAGGAGAGCGTCCGCCGCGAGACAGGGCTGGCGTGCACGGTGGGCATTGGCCCCAACAGGCTCTTGGCCAAGATGGCCTCCAATCTCGCAAAACCGGATGGACTCCTTGCCCTTCACTACGCTTCAGCCAAAGTGCGGTTTGCCCCCCTTGCCCTAGAAGCCCTCCATGGGGTAGGGCCAGCGATGGCGAACCGTCTCAGGAGGATGGGGCTGGATACCCTAGGGGATTTGATGGAGGTGCCCCAGCGGGTGCTGGAGGGGCATTTGGGTCCGGCGGGCGTCCGGCTTTGGCAGCGTGCTCAGGGGTATGGCGAAAGCCGGGTGACGGTTGCGCGCCCCTCCCAATCCATCAGCAGGGAACGGACATTCTTTGCCGACAGCGTCAAGCGGGCGGCGCTTGAGGGGGTGCTGAGCGGGCTGGCCCAAGACGTCGCGCGCGCCGCCCGCAGGAAGCTTCTCCAAGGCAACGGGGTTTGGATCAAGGTGCGATACGGCGGTGGGTTCCATACGATCACCCGTCGCCCCACGCTCTCTTTCCCCACCGCCTCCACCCGCGCCATCCGCGCCTCCGCGCTCTCCCTCTTCGCCAAAGTGCCCTTGGGGCAGGGCATCCGCCTCTTGGGGGTGGGGATGGGTGGGTTAGGGCAGGAGGGGTTGGCACAGGGGCATCTCTTCCCCCCGAAGGGCGAGAGGAGGGAAAGCGCTCTGGACAAGGCATTGGACCGCATCGCCCAGAAGCACGGCCCCTCCGCCCTGCGATATGGCGGAACGCCCGCGCTGCGTCGCCGGGAGGGATGAGAATCGGGGCATGTGCGGACGGTACACCCTCTCAGCAAGCCGTGAGGCGATGATGGAGGGGTTCAAACTCATCATCCGCCCTCAGATCCTTCACCCCCGCTACAACATCGCTCCCAGCCAGCCCGCCGCCGTTATCACTCCTTCGCCCCAAGGAGGTCGCGCCCTTGACTTCATGGTGTGGGGGCTCATCCCCTCGTGGGTAAAGGATCTCTCCCGCTCCCACGCCCCCATCAACGCGCGGAGCGAGACTGTCGCCACCAAGCCCTCTTTCCGCGCCGCGTTTCGCCACCGCCGCTGCCTCGTCCCGGCCGACGGCTTCTACGAGTGGGGATTGGCGGATGGGCGCAAGCGTCCCCATCACTTCAAACGGAGGGATGGTGCCCCCTTCGCCTTAGCTGGAATCTGGGAGAACTGGATGGATGCCTCCGGGACGGAGATCCACTCCTTCGCCATCCTTACTACCGAGCCCAATCCCCTCGTCTCCCCCATCCACCACCGAATGCCCGTCATCCTTCCTCCTTCAAGCCACGAGCGCTGGCTGGCGCCCGATCCCCTGGAAAGCGCCGAGGCTGGCGAACTCTTCCTCCCCTTCCCAGCCCAGGAGATGACTGCCCACGCCGTCAGCGATCACGTCAACAACCCCGCCCACGACGACCCCCTCTGCATCGCCCCCGTCCCCTAGCCCAACTAGGTCGGGGTACTAGCGCGGGAGCAAGTTTGTCGATGTTGTGGATTTCATGAGCATCGCTGTTTCTGATGCCGGGATACCCCATATGTCCAATCTTGACATTCCAGATCGGGATCTAGGGTATGCATGGCGACCAGTAGACAACTTGGATTACGGAAACAGTTGACGCAGCGGGGAAAGTAAGGGCGAAACTCATCTGCATTGGGAGTGAGGGAACCTATGTCTGGTGCCCATAGTATGGTGTTCTTGGATGGTAGGACCTTGGAGGAACTCTTCAACAACCGCGTGTGAAATGCGCGCATGAAGACGACCGCTTCTTTGCCTATTGTTGGTGTGTGTAGCTTTGGGCAATTCCCCCTACCCTCTCTTGCAGATCGCTTTCGCGAGGTGCCGTTCCGGTTGGATATGTCGCTTTACCCTTTGTCCTAGGCTCTGACGGTTTGAGGTCCCTCTCCGTAAGAGCTCCATCCCCTGTTCTTGATGATGAGGCAGGGCACCGGGAACCAGACCAAGTTGCCCCAAAGTCTCAATACGGTCTAGAAACGATCCCTAGGGGGGGGTGCCGCTTCATTGCGGTATGATTTGATTTGTGAGGTCTTTATGCGGGTTCTTGGGTCCTGTTGCGGGGTTACCTGTTCTCCTCGGGTTGATGTGGGTTCCTGGTGGTGGTCCAGCCGGTTTGAGATCCCTTTCCGTAAAAACTCCAACCCCTGTTCTTGGCGATTGCAAAGGGGGAAACGGGGGCTTGCTCCTGATTGACGCAAACCTTGACTGTGACTGCGACCAGCCAGGTTGTGGTGGCGAGGCGTGCACAGAATACGAGTTGGAGACGGCGTCTGTCGTCGATGTGGACCCAGGTCTGATCACCTGTTGCGAAGACATTACGGCAACCCCTTGTTCGCCTGTCATCAAGAGGATAACGCGTCAGTATATCTGTGACGGTGTGACCAACCGCGCATGTGAGGGGTTTGGTTGTGGTGCCCTTTTCCCTTACTCTGAGCAGCAGAACAACGGACAGAACCACGCTTACAGACCCCGGCGCACTATAGAAGTGACTTGGGATTGCAGCCAATGCAGAGACGGCGGCGGGTGCGGGGGGGCTTGTTGTGTTCGGATCAATCCCCAGCAGATACTTGACTGGATTGAGCAGTCGGGACTGGATGTGGGAGAGAATCCTGATCCTGCAGGCGGGGTCTGTCTAGAGAAACCATGCAATGTCTGCTGTAGTGATTCTTGAATGGAAGCAGGGAGGATTGTTCAGAATTCGGTTGGAAGTGGTATCAGGGCACTCCTTCCACTCTGCCTCCTATTTGGGTCTATCGCTCCCGGTTGCCACCGTGGGAATCGCACTGAGTCGCTAAGCCCCGTAAGAGTGAATACCGTCAGCGAGCCTGTCGCCGTCCACCAACAGTTCCACAACCCTTCGGCGGCTTATCTGACACCAGGATTCAGCGAGGAAAGTTCCAGCTCGCGGCGGATGGCTGGAGGGCTGAACGCCCTTTTCACGGCTTGGTGGGAGGTCTCCAAATGGATGCCTGCCCCCAGTGGGTCCGCTGGATTGGTAGTTACGCCCGAGTACCAGGCATTGAACCTATGGGATCCTTACACGGACCGCCCGGCGGTTTTAGGCGATGGGGAACCCCCTTCTGATGCTCCCCCGGGGAGTTTCTGGATGTGGGAAGAGCCTCATTGGAACACGCTGCTTGCACAAGGAGGTGTCAAGGCGCAGTGGTTCGCAGCCGGCACAGAGGAAGTGATGCTCAAGGTCTCATTCCGACGGTACGACAAGGCGGGCATGCATGCGGAACTGGCATGGGATTCAGGAAAGACCGCCTCTCCCAGTCTGTCTGTTCCCGAGGGGAGGCGAGAACAACTTGCGTTCTGCACCGTTCTAAGCGAACTGGTGTTCAGATCTCTCCCCCTTTGGCCCTATGAGTCTCATCTTCCCCTTGAGCGAGAAGCGGTCAAAACGATAGAGGATCTCAAGGCGTTCTGGTGGCTGTGGGACTCTGAGGCGATGTTGGCGGGAGGTCTCTTCGGAGAGGCTGACTTAGTCCTTTACGGGGACAGCCGCCTGGTGGATGTTGACTGTCAAACCGAGGAGGGTTCAATTTGGAACTGGGCCAAGACGGAAGGGGAAAGACGAATCAAGTCCGAATATGCATTAGCCCCGCCCAAGTAGGTTCTTGAAACTCGCCAAGACCTCCAGATGAGGAAGGATGTGACAAGGCTCCACTTTCAACCTCTTCGTGTCGAACCGATGACTACTCACATCGTCAGCGATCACGTCAACAACCCCGCCCACGACGACCCCGTCTGCGTCGCCCCCGTACTTTGATTATGTCCTGATCAGGAGGGGGCGAGCATCCTCCACTTCAAGGGTCAGAGCGTCATAGCGGGTTCGCACAAGCCCCCTTAGTCACCCGAAGTCGCAGGGCACGCCGGGGTTCTGGCTGGTTGGGGGGGAACAGCCAGAGCGGAAGCATACCGCCACAGATGCCACTTACGGGCTCTCGGGAATGAGGGTCGTCAGATCACGTTCGGGGAAGAGGATGGGGAGGAGGACGCTGTTGCCCAGCGACTGAACCAGACCTGCCAGATTCGTGATACGGGGATCAGACGGCCACACGCCCGTCCAGTCCCCATCCTGCCAGCAAGACAGATTGACGAATCTATAGAGGTCTCCACGAGCCTCGATCTCCACCACCCAGAGGTGGGCCTCCCCTCCCCGCGGATCCTGGGGCAATGGTGGAAGGGTGGGCGCAGTCTCATGGAAGAACAGCCTTTGGGTGTCCATTGAAAGAAGACCTTGCCAAGGGCCAAAGGGGCTCGGATCCAAACCCTCTTCCTCCCGTGTGATCTCCTGCCGAACCACAAACCCCAAGAAACATGTGGCTTCGGAAGGGTTCGAGGGTTCCAATTCCTGCCTCTTGAGGTGGGCAATCCACTTGGACTCGCCGCGCAATCCGTAGGGAGCCAAGTCAGCGAACTCGTCTTTCATGCCCCCCCAAACCCAAAGTAGCACCCCGACAGCAGGGATCACCAGCCAATGGAGACCAATCCTGTGACCGCGATGCCCCTTTGTCATGCCGGCGGCGTGCAGACCTCCATATTGACATTGGGTACAACACAATCTTCTTGATTGAGGCAATGATCGGATCTGCAGTATTCGGGCAATCGCAATGGCTACCCTTGGTCACCGCCAACAAGTCGGTTTCCGGGATGGGGCAGGATTCGACAGTCTTATCCCCCGGGAACGCTCTGCCACAGATGACGAGATCGGCACTTCCACACTCGCTCGCCGGCGCAGAGCGTCCCACGAGTTCAACCCCCGTCGTGGTCAAGACGATTTCGCAATACAGCCCCCCCGGCCAGTGGTTGCTGCTGAATCCGGGTTGTGTGAAAATCTCACCCGTACCACAGTTCAGATAGAGGGTGGACTGCATCTAATCCCCCATTTGAGGGGTGAAATGGGCAAGGCGCCACAGGTCGTGTCGGAGACGCTTGTCAGTAAAGACCGCCGCGCCGATTTCTGGGTTGTCGAGGCAAGTGGCCCAATCCTCCTCATTCCTGGGCCAATCTGCCAAGCGTCCTGTTCCCACGCACCATTCTGCGATGGGGATCACCTGCATCATGGAGAAGGAATCAGAAAAAACCTTGCTGCCCGGGGAAAGAACGGGAGAAGACCTGGTGGTCCTGTACTTGTAATGGCGCCCCTCCCACAACGGGGTCCAACCCCCTTTGTCCCAACAGGTGAGGTTGACAAACTGGTTCGTTCCTCGTGGATAGTCGGTCTGCTCGATCCAGATATGGACCTCACCGTCCTTTGGATTGCTGGGCCCATTCGCCAAAGTCGGCGCATCCTCGTGGTAGACAACCCGGGTCGGATCCAAGGCCAGCAAGTCTCTCCAACTCCCAAAAGGACCCACCCCGTAACCCGACCTTGCTTGAATGATCCCCACCTGAACGGCCCGTCCGAGGCGGCAAGGGGCCATGGCTGGCGTCGGGGGTTCCATTCTCATCATGCTTGAAATCCCCGCCATCTCGGACGCATAGTGGTTTCGGACATCGACCCACTGGCTTTCACGGCACCCCAAGAACCACAGAGGGATCAAGACAACGAGGACAGCCGGCAAATGGTCCCGAATCCACTGGTCCCGATTCCCCTTCGTCATGGCGCGGATGTGCAGACCTCCACATTGATATTGGTCACCCTACCTGTCTTCTTGATCTGAGCGATGATGGCCGCGGCTGTATCCGGGCAATCGCAGTGGCTCCCCATGGCGATCTCCTTGAAGGCTCCTGCTGGGGCAGGGCAGGAATCGACAATCGCAGTCCCCGGGTAGGCTCTTCCACATGTGACAACCTCCGGGTCGCCGCACTGGGTTTGATCCGCAGACACAACCACCAATTCGCCGTTGGTGGACACGATGTCTAATGCACAGTAAGGACCCCCGTGCCAATGGCTGCTCAAGAAGCCCGCCTCAGTGAAGATCTCCCCGGAGCCACAGTGTAGGTAAAGCGTATAAGGGACGGTACCCTCCCCTACCCACATCAACAAACAACACGCATGGGTCATTTCCCCGTCCTCTCTTCCTCCGCAGATTCCAATGCTCCGCGCACACGGTGCCAGCCGTTGGCCTGAGCCAGAGAAGCCAAGGGTTGGACAATCCTCCACGCATTCCGGGAAGAAATGGGGAACCCATCAAGCCCCCCCACCCCAGAGATCAACCCTGTGGCCAACATGTACAAGGCATGGAAGGCCGCCTCCTCGTCTTCTTCAGCCATGGCATGCCTGATTTCCTGGCAACCGCGATCGAGCGAACCAAGCACCCCCTGCACCTCCCGGACGCCCTGCAAGGCAACAACCGCACCCTCAAACAGCCCCCTGAAGGAAGGGGACTCAATCCAGCCCATCACCGTTTCCAGAGCACCAAGAGGGGAAGGCGGACCCTTTTGGTCACCAGGCCAAAGCGTGTACTGCACACAAACCAAAAGCCCGTAAAGCCGCGCATCGGTCTCTGGCGTTGCCTTCACCATCGCACGTATTGTACTCATGGATTTGGCGGCCATCTTGGCGGAGTCCTTGGGCCGGTTCGCGGCTAGGATGGACCCATGCCCGAGACCGCCGATCTCCTCCTGCGGGACCACCCCGACCGGTGGGCGTGGGAGAAGGTCCCCGAAAGGGAACGCCTCACCTATGAGGAGGGCGTCCGCCTGATGGAGACAGGGGACCTCTTGGCTCCTCGTGCCGGTCCTAATTGATACCCTCAATCCATCTCCTCCTGCCAAGGACTCTGCCAATCAGAGGGCTTGAGTCAGGAAAGTAGGCCTTCCACTCATCCGGTGTCAAACACTCGTTTGAGTCCAGCGTAGACGACCATATGGGAATCTGGCGGTCTTCGGTCAGGAAAAGGCCAGCCAAGTCATGAATCCAGGACAGATCTTCCTCAATCACCAGTTCAAGCAAGTCTCGGACTGCCGACGCCTCCCCAACCTGGTCTTCTATGAGGTAGGCGAATTGTGCCAAGACAACCCTGCCCTCATACCACTCCCGCCAGGTAATGGCGGCCGGCACTCTCCAAACGGTCACGTGAATCAATCCCTCTATTCCCAGATAGCCCCCCCTCACATCGTCCAGGCCTCGGGCCGTCTGCACCTGTCTCCATCCCTCCTGGCCAACCCATCGCGGTCTTTCTGCAAGAGAGGTGATCTTTCCCAGAATTTGCTCCAATTGCTCGTCATAGGTCGTGATGTCGAGGTTCAGGAGATCCTCCAGATAGCCTCTGCTTCCTGCCCGGAATGAGCAGAACCGGATTGGACTCCGCTCATACAAGGATAGGCCGCCGTTCCATACCGGGAAACTCCCAAACGGTGGCGGGAGGGTCAGTGTTTGGAGATTGTCGGAGGGATAACCAAGAGATGACGGGTGGTTGCCAAAGGAAAGACTTTCTGCGATCCAGAGTCCATCCCAATGGCTTACGCCTATCTGAACCACAAGCCCTGTCTTCGCAGACCAGTACCCTTCAGTCAATGCTGGGTTGGAACCAGAACCCAATCCCAGGGCATCCCCCCCATCAAACCCGAAGGCGGCGAGCGCAACCACTATCAAGGTTGAGGGGATCGGCCATCGTTTCGCAAGAATTCTCACGCCTATCTACTCTCGCCCAGGCAAGCTTCTCACCTGCAAGATCTCCTCCACTGAAACCCAGTGTGCGTTCACCCCGGATGGCTTGGAAGGATCAAGATCGTAGCAGGATCTGTACATCAAGGTCTCCTCGATCGGCGTTCCCCAAGGGCAGGGGGGATCACTCGGGTCCGGATGGCTCCAGTTCAGGAGAATGTGCCCCAACTCGTGGGCCGATCCGGTGTCCCAGCAGTACTGCGGAGAACACGTTGTAGGCTGGCTCCCTGGCCACCCATCAATAGAAAGAGTTCCAATGGCAATGTGGAGGTCATTGCTTTCAGTTGGGCCACAAGACAGTGACCACAAGTACACCACCGGGGCGTTTGGTAACCCCTTCTTGGGAAATCCCTTGTATACATTGATCTCCTGGAACCAGTGCCTGGGCAAGATGGAGGATCCGGACCCCTGGGGGTTGGGGCCGTGGAATCCAATCCAGAATGGGGGAGGGCCGTAATGTGCCCACCAGATTAATCCCGTCCCATTCGACCAGCAGGTTCCATCATTGCTTGTGAAATCTCTCCCAAACGAGGCAAGAAAGACATCCTGCTGACCGGAGGAAATCTCTTCAATCCAATAGTAGGCATCCTTCCAGATCGCCGCCGCCTTCCCTTGGCTTTTATCCCAGCCTTTCGTTGCGTGGTGGACAAAGCCAGAGGCATCCGTTTCGCTAGAGGTGTCCGATCGGAACCAACCCTTCCTCCACACGGTGAGGGCGGGTGACCACTTGGTGCGGACGGGC
>JACKQG010003288.1_pt2 | contig 16958 bp, 14 predicted proteins | sample 8237621 | NCBI WGS metagenome assembly JACKQG01 (sample SAMN15677084, study PRJNA649215) | marine metagenome | biome: marine; feature: Black Sea; material: saline water; isolation source: suspended particulate matter (SPM) from the Black Sea western gyre | collected 2013-06-09/2013-06-10 | depth...
GGTTGGATATTGAGCGAGTTGCGCACCTTTTTAGGGATCACAACCTGATATTTTGGGGAAACGGTTACAGCGTCCATACGATTCTCCTATCGAACATGATTTCGTAATACCTATGGAGATTATACCGCAAGTTTTATCTACACTACGGAAAGGGTTTCTGTGAAAGATAGTAATTCTTCGATATCCCCCTGCTCAAACCAGCGCTCCACCGCTTCCTGTCCGAAACTATCCAGGGGTGGATCATAAAGGTCCGCCAGTTCTAAGCGCCTCTTTTGCAGGAAAACAGACTGCACCCCCCGCAAGAAACGAATTTGATCTCCATTGAAGGTGTGTGTGGCCATGTACTCAGAGAATTGTCGGTTGACGACTTCTTCATAGCCGGGGAGATCATCCAACTCCAACAGATTGCGCAGGAATTCCAACATACTGGTAACCTGCATGCGGTAAGCCCTTCTGATGTTCTCTTCGGTCAATTCCATATCACCAGAACCCAACTCCTCCCTCAAGGTGCGTTCCAGTTCTAAGAGCTGAATATCAGTAACTGGCTCTCCTCGACTAATGGCGTCGATAGTGGGGTGCTCGTCAATCAAAGCCAACACTTTGTCCGTGACCAGGCGACGGTATTCTTCGTAGAAGATGGGCTCCGGCCGCTCACGCAGGATGATGTAACCGCTGGTAGTAATCTCATCGCTCAGATCAAGCAAATCAATAAGGGGCTTTACTTTGCGGCGATTCTTCATCTGCTTGGCTAACATTTCGATAACCTGATTGAGTTCATCGACAGATGCTGTCAACAATTCTGGGGAGATGCATAACTCAGCAGGCTCTTTTCGTTTTACATCTTCAAATACGTAATTAGGCAGCCGGCTGACATCTTCGGCAATGGATTTGGCCGTCGTCTTCGGATTTATACCAGTCTGGATTTGTAGTTTCAACCGTTCCACTTTGCTGATAAAGGTTTGAGCCTGAACATCAATTCCCGGCGCATAGCGCAGCAAGGGACCCACATGATTATGCAAGAATTCGATATCTGCTTTAGTGATGTAACGCCAGAAAGAATCGCCCCAGGCCTGCTCTACATCGGGCAGCGCCTTCTTTACTAGAAGCGCGTCTGTTGGGATAAGATCGATCATCGCGCGCAGGTCAGTTATAACCTGCTTTGCACCTTCTGCGTGCTGATCGTCTAAGAAATTGGCTAACAGTTTCAGCCGGGTATTGAATATCGTCACAAGCACGGGTAGACTCTGAGGCGCCTTGGTATCCGGCTCTTTCGAAAAATCGTTATCCCAAAAATCAATAATCAAAAAGCCGTCTTTGTGACCCTTTGGTAGCCATTGGGGGTGTTTGCAGGCTTCATTGGTCCGGGTACCGCGCCCAATCATCTGCTGCAGCTTGATATGCGATTGCACCGGCCGCATGAAAACCAGGTTGACCGCTTCGGGCACATTGACACCGGTTTCGAGCATATCGACCGAGATGGCGATGCGCGGCCAGTTTTCCTTCTTGAATTTATCGATCAGCCGACTGCCTTTGTACTCAGATTTATAAGTGATCACCTGAACCAAATCCGGATATTGGGGGAACATCTCTTCGAAAACTTCAGCAAGGCGCAGTGCATGATCTTGGGTCATGGCAAAGACAATCGTTTTCCCCGGCAGCTGACCGGATTCGTCTTTGAGGCACTTATCCCAGAATTCTTCCCATTGCCTGCGCAATGTGTCTTTGTTACTGACCCTACGCTCAATATCCTGCCCGGAATAATCCAGATCATCAGGATCCCGACCTTGTTCGATGAGCACATTGCGGTCTTCTTCACTCAGGTCTATCCCGTGGATACCTTTACGCTGGAATCTCGTCTGCGCTGCGGCGAGATCGTAATCAACCAGATAATCTTCATCAATCGCTTCCTGATACGAGTACAAAAATGTAGGCACATTATCATGACAATCGAATTCCAAGAAGGTGTTTCGATTGATGAAATTGGCAGGCGTAGCCGTCAAACCGATCATGCGTCCATCGAAGTAATGCAGCACTTCATTCCATTTATTGAATATCGAGCGATGCACCTCATCGAAGATGATCAGGTCAAAGAAGGCTGGTGTGAATTTATCAAAGATGTTGTTGATGGTTTGCAGGGTGACAACATACAATCGGTTCGTAGTGTCAATTCTGTGAGAATACAATCGAGTCGCAGGCTCGTCTGGAATATGTTCGTTGAATCCCTCTTCCAAACCTTGCTCGACCAGCGCTTTGCGGTCTGCAATAAAGAGAATATGTTGGGCCTGATTTGCACGCAAGAAAAGATCGACTAGAGACATAGCTACACGAGTTTTGCCAGTACCTGTAGCCATCGTCAGTAAAGCTCTCCGTTTGCCCGCTTCAAATACTTCTGCCACCCGCCGAATGGCTTCCATCTGATATGTGCGATCGGTGATCTCTCGATTAATATCCACTTCTGTGAGTGGAATTCTATTCTTGCGAATATGCAGCAAGTTTTCTAAATCTTGCCTGGAGAAAAAACCATGCACCTGGCGCTTGTTATGATAACCTACATCATAGAAGTAAATATCATTACCGTTGCTCATGAACCCAAAGGGACGAAAACTTTGACGCTGCTCAAGTTGGGTGACGTAGAATTCAGTTTGTGCCTGGGCTAAACGAGGGTCTATGCTGGTTTTCTTGGCTTCGACCACCCCTAGAATCTCACCATTCTCACGATAAAGAACATAATCACTTATCCCAGCAGGCAGATCGATTTCCTTTAAATTGGCCTGATCGCGAATCTGGCGAAGATCATTCTCTAACTGTTTCCAGACGTCGGGATCAAAGCCATCAACAGGAATCTCAAGACCAACTTGTTCGGGGTTAGACACATCCCAACGCGCCTTTTCCAAAGCTGGGTCGATAAGTTCTTGGCGAGCAAATTCTTCTGGCGTTACCATGTTAACTGTTGCGATTGATCACGATCCCCTTGCGCATGGAAAACCCCTTCGGTAGAATAAAAACGCCGAAGCGTCCCCACAACGCTGAGGCCATCCCTCGCAGGCGGCATCCTGGCGAGGTTTTTTCTTTCCTGAGTATATCATAGCAACAGTCCGGAACAGTACTCCCTTCCTATTCAAAGTAAAAGCATTGATGCTATAATAGAACTAATGTTCTATTAATTATGGTTTGTTCTTGGTGTGTTCTTATGACCACTGGTTTTGATTACATCTTTGGAAAAATGTTCCAATCGCGAAGGAATGGTGCCACGATGCTGAAAATTACTGTTACTCATGATACTTACGGCATGCTGAAAGAATTAGCTCGAGAACAGGGCACCAGTATAGAGAAGCTTGCTATGGATCTGATCGAAAAAGAAGTTATAAGACGGTATGAGAATACCAGTGAGTACGAAAAAATTTGGCAAAGCCTTTCGGAACGACAACAAGAAGTCGCTGCGTTAGCCTGTTTAGGGTTCACCAATGGGGATATCGAGGAAATACTAAACATCTCATTGGGCACCGTCAAAACCCATATCCGTGATATCTTCAAAGCATTCGATGTGCGCGGCCGCCATCAATTGACTTATATGCTCCGAAAGTGGGACTTCAGCAATTACGATCCCAAAAACCGACCCCAATAAACCCCCACATATCCCCTAAACTATCTTCCCCCACCCCCAGATATGCATCACTCACCGGATTAATCCACAAATCAGTCTTAAAATCATCCGGTGGACGATAGTCTAAAACAGAGGGTTTTGTTATCTTGGGGGCATGAAAGATCTCACCCCGGGCCGCATCTACCTCATCCCCGAAGAAAGTGCCTTCGATCTGACCATCGAAGCTGCGCTGACTTCGGGCATCAATCTGCTGGTCTGCGGCAACCGCTTGCCGTTCTACGATATCGCCTACGCGCTGGCTGGACGGGTGGGGCAGGCGTACCATTCTCTCCTCCAGGAGAAGATCCTCTTTTCCCGTGCAGAAACCTGCACACAGTTTCTTGACTTCCTGTCCCACCTGTCCCGCCTGTCCGCACCCTTACTGGTCACCGATATGCTCTCCCGCTTCAATGACGAAGATGAACGTCATGTGGACGAGCTGTTCTTTGCCTGTCAGGTTGAGCTGCAGCGTTTATCGAAGGACCAAATGGTGTTTGTCACCGCCCGAGCGCGTCCGCCTTTGGAGCGCTTGGGCTATGCCCTGAGTAGAGCGACCCAGCTCGTAGAGGGAGTTGCCTGATGGGCCACACCCTGCCCCCCTTCTCTCAGCAGTTCAAAATGGAGCGCAGCACCTTTAGCGAGATGCGCCGCGCACTGCTGCACCGCGATGACAAGGCCTTGTTTGATGATATGTGGAATAAGGCCGAGTTCCATGTCCCCGCGGCGGAGAAGGCCAAGCACCCGTTGCCCATCTTCAGCATCCTGCTCACCATGAACCTGGAGCAGGAGAAGGCCATCTACCTTTTGGAAGGCAAGCAGGTCAAGCAGGAGCAGCAGATCACGGTGCTGGAAAATAACCTCAGAGCCAGTGAATCCGAGAAAGTCCTGCTCCGGGGTGAGATCGAATCCCTGCGCTGGGAAGTAGACCAGCTCAAATCCAGTATCCGCGAAGAACTGCTCGAAATCATCTATCCCAGCTATGCCCCGTGATGCTCGTAGTGCAGAGCACATCGGTTGGCTGTTCTCCGTCTATCCCGATGTAGAGGATGGGGCCGTCATCTGGTTGATCGGTGAAGATGGGGGGCGTCATCGCCTGTGCCAGCCCTATCCAACACGCTTCTACCTGGCTGCCCGTAAAGCTGGGGATTTGAACATCGCCGCCCGCTACCTGGCGACGATCAAAGAGCCGCCTGAGGTCGAATTCGTGGTCAAGCGCGACCTGTTCAAAGGTCCCCGGCGTGTGCTGCAGGTGCAGTGCCCCGATCCCGTCTCCCAGCAGCGACTGTTCTACAACCTGCAGAAGCGCTTCAAGCACATCCACTTCTTCAACGCCAAAATCCCCTTCCCGGTGCGCTTCCGCGGGGAGACCGGGGCTTTCCCCATGGCCAAATGCCGTATGGTAGTTGACGACCAGGGGCTGGTCGAAAGGATCGATGTACTGGATAGTCCCTGGGATTTCAGCTATGACCTGCCCGATTTTCGTGAACTAGTCATCCAACCAGACAGCGACCCCACCTACAAGCCGCCCAGCAAGATATCTCTGCATCTGGGAGAAACGAGCTGGGAATTTGCCACCGAGGACGGCCGCGGTTTATTGCTGGGGGTGATGGATATATTGGAAATCCACGACCCTGACGTGATCCTGGCAGTCTATGGTGATGGCTGGCTGTTCCCTTACCTGAGCCAATTGGCCGAGCAGCACGGGTTGGATTTCAACCCTAACCGGGATAAACGCAAGAAGCCGGCGATCAAAGACGAGCTGACCTATCACAGCTACGGGCAGGTGCACTACCGCGCCGCCCAGACCATGCTCTTTGGGCGTTGGCACGTCGATCCGGGCAACGCCGCCATGACCGGGGGTTTCAGCCTGCACGCGGCCATCGAGATGGCGCGCGTCAGCGGAGTAGATGTGCAGATCGCAGCCCGCAACAGCCCGGGAGCCGGTTTCACCGCCATGCAGGTGCGCCAGGCCTTGCGTTGGGAAGCCATGGTGCCGCTGAAGAAAACCCAGACCGAGCCCTTCCGCCCTTTGATGGCGCTGAACGATGCCGATGGAGGCGGCTTGAACTACCACCCGGTGGTCGGCCTGCACTTGGACGTAGCGGAGTTGGATTTCTTTTCCATGTACCCCTCGATCATGGCCGAATGGAATATCAGCGGGGAGACGGCCGGCGTGCAGGGAAAGTCATACAAAAACACTCCCCGCAGCAAGATGCCCATCAACCAGGATGCACCAGGGTTGGTTGCATCGGTGCTCAGGCCGCTTCTGGACAAACGTCGCCTGGCCAAGGCCATGCTGCGAGCCATAGCCAAGGATGATCCCCGCCGGGAACAGCTCAAGGGGTCCATCGATGGTCTGAAATGGTTGGGTTATGTCTCCTTCGGCTACCAGGGCCATGCCCACAACCTCTTCGGGCGCATCCTGGCTCATGAAGCCATTTGCGACATCGGGCGGGAAATGCTGGTGCGGGCCATGGAAGCCTCTCATGACTACGGCTTCAATGTGCTAGCCGCCAACACCGATTCGGTTTTTATTCAAAAGAAGGGTGCACACAGGCCAGAAGATTTCGCGCCGCTGATCGAGGAAATCAACCAGCGCACCGGCTTGACCATCGAACTGGAGGGCATTTTCCAGTGGCTGGCCTTCCTACCCTCGGTGATGAACCCGCGTATTGGAGCCTCAAACCGTTATTTCGGCAAGTTTTACGATGGGGAAATGAAGGTGCGCGGTATGGCCCAGCGCCGGCGCGACACGCCGGCGTGGATCACCAATGCAGAGCGGAATGCAATGGGCGTGATGGCCAGGGAGCCAAAAACTGCTTTTCTTGGCGAGCATATTGCTGAAGCATTAGCCTTTGTCTACCAGCATGTGGCTGACCTGTATGCTGAGAAAGTACCCCTTGAAGATTTAGTCACCCGCAAACTGCTCTCACGAGAGCCGGATGAGTACAAGGGCAAATCGGATTCAGCCAAATCCGCCCGGCAGCTGCGAGCTGCTGGGATAAATGTGCGCGTGGGTCAGCGCCTGCCGATGATCTACGTCAAAGGGGAGAAGCCAGGGGTCATTGCCTGGGGATTGCCCGATAAACCTGCCTGGAATCAGATCGACAAAACGCGCTACCGAGACCTGATGATCCGCAGCATCTACCAGGTGCTGCAGCCCTTTGGGATGAGTGAAGCCGACCTGACCAGCCTGGTGGTAGGCGGTGGCAGGCAGTTGCTGTTATGGCCTGAAGAACCTGAGATGGAAGGTGATGAAGACACCCTGGCGGAAGATCTGTTTGGGCCATTCCTGACACTCAGATAAAAATGACATCAGTACAACCCCAAAATCGAGTACTTAAATGAAAAATCCCCCACTTTTTGGGGGATAAGTAAATCTTATTCTTCTACACATGGGTTTTCACCCGGTTTCTTGGGATCATAATCCTCGCATCCAGTTACGTATAGCGTTCCTTCCTGCTCTGCTCCATACTCCATCGCGCCAATCCAGATGACATATTCTCCTTCCTCGGCTCTATCGTAGCTGTACATTTCTGCTGCGCAAGAAAGTGTACGACTGGGGTCGATTACAACAATGCCATATTCTTCGATGCTCGCTGAATAGTGGATTCTTAGATCCCCACCCGGCCATTTGAGTTTGATTTCCGGCGGAAGGGTCGTAATCAGATCGCTGCAGCCTTCATTGACGAGATAGTCCGAATCATCTAATGCCAATCCTTCATCCGGCACCCGCAGGAACACATCATCAGATGTAATCAGCTCAACCGGAGTACTGAGCAAGAATTCATCCCAATCCACGCCCTCAACATCAAGGGTGGCAGTTCTGGTAGGTTGTTCCGGATCCAGTTCGCCCGGATTTGTGGTTTCGAACAGATTCAGCCGGCTGATATACAATCTCCCAGCGATGGGGTTTTCCGGTTCACCATGATTGCCAGCAACCCAAATTTTAAAAGTCCCCGGTGGTAGCTGTCCAAATTCGATCAAAGGTCCACCTTGAACACTTTTGTTCTGTTGAGCAATCCAATCATAAGATGAGCAATACCAACCTGTCATTCCTTTATTGTTTTCTTCAGCAATTTGGTAGTGTACTACTAGCGTGTCATCCTCTGAATTGCCATCCGCAGGAACGAAGTAGAACCTGAGCGTCTCATCTACATAATCGTCACCCTCATTACCCGGCCAGTTGACGATCGCGCTTGGAAGCACAGTCGACCACCCGCTGCAGGTTGGCGTATCATTCCAATAATCCTCTGTCAGTACACTGTTGTCCTCTTTTCTCTCGATATTCAGGAAGCCGCGCTCAGCTATGTAGGAAGTGTCTACCACTCCCAAAAGAGGCTCTTCATTAGTGCCCCTGATATCTACCGTGATGGGTTCTGGTTTGAAGATCTCGAACTCTTCATTGACATCAATTGTTTCGGTGTCATCACCTTCTTTGAAACTAAGGCGCATCTTTTCGGGGTCTCTGGCTCCGGCGCTGGAAACGTAAAGTGTGCCGGTGATGGCGAATTTCAAACCATCTCGCTCTTCATCGTCCTGGTGGACGCTGCCAATCCACACAGAATATTCAATCTCAGGTTGGTTGACAGTGAACACGGGCGGGGCTTCGAAATCATCGGGGTAATCATCGGCTTCAAAGCTTCCGCTCCCGGCGTAGCAGTTGTAGTGCCCGGTCGATAAGCCCGACTGATGAAGGATCAGGAAGGTTTCTCTGCTCTGGTCATCGGGAATGAAGAAAACTTTGGCGTCTCCGACATCAGTGCTTTCCGTATTAAAGCGGAAATCTGGTGCCTGACGTGTGAAGACCTTATCCGCGTCGTCGCAACCATTTAATGTGATTGTATCGTTATCTTTGACGTTAAAGGTATGGTAGTAGAAATCATGTCCACCATATTTAATGCGGTCCAAATCTGCCGGTATTGGCTCAATCGTGTAATGAACACCCTCTTCCAATTCACTATATAGGATTTCAAGGGTTGGGAATCCATCGCCTCTGAGCTGGTTAGCTGAATCCATCTCAGGTCTCAGCATCATCTCCTCTTCTTCAGGAGGAGGAGGTGGCCCGCAAAACAAGGTTGCTGATGCAAGCGCTATACCAATTAGAATCAAATAGAAATTATTTTTCTTCATCGATTTCTCCTTTCATTCCCTTTTCTACTGTAAATGATTATCTTGTAAGAGTCAACAAAAACCGACGGTTGGGTTTTAATGGACTTGGTTGTAGTTTAATGAAATCGAAAGGTGTCTTTCCCACATTTTCATGCTCATTTTGGATCTGCAATAAGATAATGAAGCATCGTAACTACTCAGTTGGTAGAGCAGCAATGGTTTTTTGCAACATATATAGAATGTTGAGGCAGATTACACACATCAGTTTTAAATCGATGTAATCACCGACTCGCGTTCTCTGAAATTTCCGAAATGGGCCCTTGGGAACTCCCGTGAGAGACTCCGAAATATCCATTGAATCCTTTATATTCAATGCTATAATAGAACGAATGTTCTAGTATTCTAATGATACCCAATGCTACCAGGCATACGAACACTTGAAGAAAACGAAACTTTGCACCTGGTAGGAAGTGAACCATGAAAAAGTTAATCCCCTATACCATTCTTATTCTATTTGGACTCCTTGGCGTGATCTATCTGCCTGATCTGGGCATGTTTGATGGTCTTCGGGCGACGCACACAGAGACAACGACATCTACAATCACCCCCACGTCAACCGCCACATTCACACCGACGTATTCCCCCACCCCAACGGCATCGACGACGCCTACAATCTCCCCAACGCCCAAACCCTTGGATGCTGAAATATTCAGCGAGACCAGCTATCAGGTTGGGGGCACCACGCACTTCATCGGACTGATTCGCAACACCGGCCTGAAGCCCTTCAAGGTCATCCGGGTAAAGGTCGAATTCACCCAAGATGGCTGGGTGGTGCACACCGGCATTGGTCACTCACCTATGGCCGTGGTCTATCCGGGTCAGGTGGCACCATTCGAGATTCTCGACCGTGAGATCCCCGTCTGGGATGATTTCGATGCCAAAGTCAACATTCAGGAATACACCGGAGACAAGGATTATCACGATCTAATCGTCTCCGAGCATGCCGCGCGCCTAAAAAACACTGGCACTCATGAGATCACGGGGACTCTTTACAACCAAGGTGAGTCTGTGGCCGGGTTTCCCAAGATCGTAGCGATGTACTACGCATCCGATGGTTCGCTGCTTGCGATCAATTTCGTCTCTGTGCAGTGGGCCATCACGCCCGGTGAGAGCCAGGCTTTCCGCATCCTGTTCAACGATGCCGCCTCGCTGGATCAACCCATCGCCAGCTACGAATTGCTGGTGGAGAGCGTCGTTGTAGGAGAGTAAATTAGCTTATTTTGCCTTGAAGATATCAGTAGAATTTAGTATAATTCACCAATACATTTGGTTAAATAACCACTTATGTTGGTGTAATATGTTAGAACCAATTTTTGGATCAGAAAATCGTGAGCGAGCACTCGCATTCATTCTCTCAAGGGAACAAGGCTATGCAACCGAGATAGCCCGCTTCTTCGATGTGGATCTGTTTGCAATTCAAAAACAGTTGGAAAGATTAGAGGTGGGTGGGGTGTTGGTAAGTAAAACTCTTGGACGCACGCGCCTTTATCAATTCAATCCCAGGTATGCGTTCATCAATGAGCTAAAGAGTTTGCTTGAGAAAGCTCTCTCATTTTATCCTGACGAAATTCAAGAAGGATTATTGATGAACCGACGTAGACCCAGGCGAAAAGATAAACCTTTATGAAACCAATAAAAGATATGTCTCAAGGTGAATTGGGTGCTTTTGTCCAAACCCATTTACGGAATATTGGAATTGATCTCGTTCTTTCAGGTGGAGCTTCCGTTTCAATCTATAGTACTGAGAAGTACGTCTCACGCGATCTCGATCTTGTCAATATCTATTCGGTAAGTTTTGGGAAGATCAAAAATAGCATGATTGAAATTGGATTCATCGAAGAAGGCAGGTACTTCAAGCATCCCGACACGCTGTTCCTGGTTGAGTTTCCACCTGGACCGCTGACAATCGGAGAAGAACCTGTCAACAGAATTGATGAAATCGAATTCTCTACTGGGATTCTCAAAATCATATCACCAACCGATAGTGTTAAAGACAGACTCTCTGCATACTATCACTGGGGAGATAATCAATGCTTGGTTCAGGCCACTCTCATTTGTATGGAAAACGATATTGATCTGGATGAAGTACGCAGGTGGTCTGCCGCAGAAGGAAAACTAGACGAGTTCTCCAAAATACATAGTAAACTTTCAGACAACGGCTGAAAAATCATCAGATTTACGATTAGATAAATCTTGACAGCCAACTGAAGGGGGTGTAGAATTTTTAGAACTAGTGTTCTGACTTTGGAAGAGCTGCGCCTCGACCGTTTTGGTCGGGGCGCTTTTTGTTTTAACCATGGCTGCGCCGCTCAAAACCACCCAAGGCATTTTGGTCGGATTCCTGTTCTATGCAACGGTGGTCGCCTATGGGATCTACCAGCTTCCAGAGCGCTTCACCACCCCTCAACTGGCGGCGCTGGAGGAAGTTGGGCGCGGTCTCGTTGCCCTTAGCCTGGGTCCTGCTGTCGGAGTGGGTGCCAGCCTTTATGAGGCCACCCTTTGGGATATGCCCCTACCCCAGGCGCTGCTGCGCTTTATGCTCTTCACCCCCTCGCATGTGGCGCTATCCATGTTGTGGAGTCGCTTTGATGCACGCGGTGGAGCATTGGCTATTTTTGTCCATGTGGCCTGGAACAGCCTGGTAAGCACTCGTTATTGGCCCATCCCCCTGATACTGATGGTTTTCGTGTACGCCTTGTTGCTCAGGGACATATATATGAAGGAGAAATACTTTTGAAGAGTAATCAAATCCTACTAACACTAACCAGCATTGTTATTCTGGCTGCCTGTTCTGTCACCCCAAATGCGATCGATTTGACGCAGAATCTTGAAACCCTTGCTGCGGAAAATGAAACCACGTCTAACCAGGAGAACGAGACCCAGGAATACACTAGTCCTGTTGATGTTGACTCAACGGTGGCAACACTTCCCATTCTTACAGAGGCCAATCAAGGTCTAGTTTATGGCCCAAGCCAAGTTGTGCTAGCACTAGTTGAAGATCTACCTCCTAGTGCAACCCTCTCTGTCAGCCTAGTACATGAGAGTCAAGGTGTGCTCAGTACCGCCGCCATCGAGAGCGATCCCAGTGGACGCGCTATTCTGATGCATTCGGTCCGCAACACACCTGACGAAGAGGGCGCCCGGCCTGAAGGGCAATTGTGGTTCTCAGTACACACGGGGTCGATCAACAAAGAATATGCATTTTCCATTGCCTATGACAAGCCTGTTCCCCTGGCTCCTGAAGTTTGCGCTTTCTACCCCAATTCCACCACCCTGGGCAGCACAGTCGTATTCTGGTGCGGTGGCTTCGAAGCTGGCGCAACTCCACAATACAGCATCCTGGTCGACGAAGAGGAATATCTAGTCGAAATGGAATTAGCCGTCCCCGTGGGCAACGATGGCCTGTTGATCGACTTCTTCCGCATCCTGCCCGAGGATCCCCCTGGAGTATGGACAGTGGTCATCGATGAACAAGAAATCACCTTTCCAATAACATCTCCCTAGGAGCATCTATGAATTTAAAACGTTTATCCATCATTACCCTCGCACTAATAGCACTTGTAGCCACCAATTTATTGGCAATAGCCACGTTCAATCCAGTAACAGCTCTTAGTATGGGCCGCTGTGTTCCATTAATTATGTGCGGCGGAGGCGGGGGTCGACGGTTGTCACCACCACCTGTGGTGAGACAAAACAATCCAGAACCCCAAGCTCAGCCCCAGTCCCGCCAAGAAGAAGAGCAAGAAGAGCATGAACACCGACCGCAAAGTAATCCTGCGCCGCCTAGTTGTACGCCCACTTATGCACCACCGGTGGTCTCGCTGCAAGATTACCTACCCCCCTATCCAGTAGTGATAGGCCAGGATCCCGAACAAGTTGGTGTCGATGTAATTGTCACTGCCCTGGGCGGCCTGAAGTCCAATGGCTGCAGCAGTGGCCCCGGACGCGCCACCATTTCTTCCATCACCCTAGATGGCGTTGACCTATCGGCTGAAAGCCGCGGCTGGATCACGGGTGAGCTGGCGCAGCTGTATCCCGGCGCGCATATTAAGGATTCATACCCCTTGCGCCCCAGTGCCAATCGCAGCGTCAGCGGCATGAATGCCACACTGCGTTTTCACCTTGATCCACGCGATCCAGGTACCTATCTGGCCACAGTCACCGTTCGCCAGAGCGATGGTCGTATGTCTACGCGCACCTTCGAGATCCCCGTGCATCTGCTGGATGGAACGATCACATGGTAGCGGAGCCGTTCCTACTTGTTACTTGAGACTTGCAACTCAAAACCATGACCTTCAATCAAGCCCTGCTGCCTTTCATTTGGATATTGAATGGTTTTCTGGCCATCCTATACCTGCTCTTTGAGCACTTGTTGGCTGTGCTGCTTCTGGGACCATTGGTCTGGTTGAGCATCAGCACCGAGAATAGCCGTCGACCGTGGATGATAGGAGCCAGCGCGCTGGCCCTTGGCTGCTCGATGTTTGCTCCAGCAGTGATCGGCATCTGGCTAAACGTGATGGCCATTGGCAGCATCATCGCCTTGCGTCTGGAGAAGTTTAACCCAGCGCTGTTGCGTTGGCGCATCGCCGGGGGCTTGGCCGCATACGGCCTGGTTGGGATCGGCTTTCTGGCATACACCAGCCTGTCACCCATGTTGGCAGACTCAGGCGGTTTCTTCACCCAGGGTCAAGGATACCTGGATGTCATCATCAGTATCGCGGTGTATGTTTTCCCCCTGGGCTTCATCGGCATGCTGGTGCAGAGCATTTGGGCACACCCACCCGTGGATGGTGGCACACCAGAGCAAATTATCTACCGCGTACGCACCCGTGGACAAGAATAACCCTTCGACTTTGCACTCCCCCTTCGGGGATGCTACGCGAAGGGCAGGCTCAGGCCCCAGAGACCGGGAGCGTCTATTAGTGTGACCATGGCCCCATGTGGCCGTGATTAGGACACTGATATCACGGAGAAAAACTAATATCCGTCCGATCCGTGTTCATCCGTGTCCCAATAATAACCATGCAGATACTCGATAACGGCATCCAATTAGAAAAAGGCAATTTTCGCTACCTATGGTTCAAGATCAGGGACGATCTTGGGCTGGTTCGCTATCGCGCCATTGCCCTGAGAGAGCTGACCACCATCGCCCTGGATCGCGACGAGCCCGATGATTTCAACGTACTCGGCAAGCAGCAAGCCGCCCTGCGCGGTCTGTACAACGCCGGGGTGGATTTCGTCTATGCTGCCGCGGGCATTTTCAAGCCTGATCATGTCGGTGTGGTGCAGTTCTACGGCGCAGCCGGAGATGGGTTGAGTTTAGCTGATGCTGCCAGCCAGGCGGATCGTCATATTGGTGCCGTAATTGGAGTACTCTCCAATTACCAACAATCCCAAACGCGCACACCACTGTCCCGCTGGATCGAGTGGTATTTGGAATTCGTCACCCATAGGGCTGGCAATGTTAGGACGGTCTTAGGCCATCCTGATCCACGTCAAGCACGTAAACCTTTAGGCCTGGATGGCGCACTGCCTCTGGAAAACAGTGATCCCGCAGCAGAGCAGAATGAAATGCTCTTCCGCGGTCTGGCCAAATTAGGGGAAGATTTTCTATTCCAAATCACGGCTGGACATCTTCAACGCAGAGAATTGACCCAAGCCATGCTGCGCGTGGCTCAAGAAGCGTCCAATGTGGCATCGCGCCGCCGTGGTGCCATCTCCATAGGCGCCAACCTGAGTATCCCCATCATGGCTGCCCTATCCAATAGCTTGAGCGGCGGCCAATCTATCGGAGAAAGCCAGGCCCAATCGGAAACTGAAGGGCAGTCCCACAATTGGGGACAGGCTCATACGGATAGCTACGCCCACACCGAAAGCCAATCACATACTGAAGGCGAGTCTGAAAGCCACGGCATCGCTGTCACTCACAGTGAGGGGCGGGCCCTGACCGAAAGCGAAGCTTTCACCAAGAGTCACTCGGTAACCGAAGGCGAAGCATACACCCAAAGCAGTGCCGTTACCAACAGCCGTTCAGAAACGCATTCTTCGGGTCAATACGGTGGTTGGAGCCAGTCAGTGGGCCAGAGCCAATCCGAAGGCCAGACCAACACTCACGGTCAGAGCTCTTCTCAAGCGGCATCATCAAACAACTCCTATGGCGCCAACGTTGGCGGACAGGCCAATGTCGGTATACCTGGCACTGTCGGTGCAGGCATCAACGCCGGGGTATCTGGACAATGGGGCAGCAGTATGACCAACAGCCTGGGGATCAGCGATTCCGAGGCACAATCCCAAAGCCAAGGTCAATCGTCCAGCCAAAGTGTTTCTGGGGGTTGGAGTTCGGGTCACTCGGTCACCGAAGGCGTGGCTGTCACACGTGGCAGTTCTCACACCCAAAGCCGTTCGGAGACTCACGGCGAAGCATACACCCAAGGTCGCGCGGTGACCATCTCCGAAGGGGAAGCCATTACCGAATCTCAACAGTGGAGCAAGTTCAAATCTGACACTTGGGGACGGGCAGACACCTGGGGTGTTGCCGACAGCCAGCAGGAAGGTTGGGGAAAGAACCACAGCCAGGGTCATACCCAGACTCAAAATCAAAACCGCAGCGCCATGCAGGCACTAACTCGCGGTCTATCCACAGGCCTGATCCCGGGCATCTCCATCAATCGATCCTGGCAGACGGAAGACGATGTCGCCGACTGTCTGACGGAGATCTACCGTCAGATCGAAGGTCTGCTGAACATGACCAGCAAAGAAGGCGGCTTTCTGGGTGAAGCCGTGCTCTTCACCGAAACTGAAACCGGCGCCAGCGCCGGAGACGCTTTGATCCCCCAGGCTTTTCATGGCCCCAACTCCCCCACCCCAGTGCTGACCGCTCGACCGGGAAGTGATATTGAGAGCCTGATCCGCAGGCACGCTTTAGCCTTCACACCCCACATGCTGCCTGACCCAACAGATCCACTGCATGGTGCATTGGGTGGACGATTCTCCACTGTCTTGACCATGGCGCAGTTGGCAGCATATACGGCTCCGGCAATATTTCGCGAAGGGACGGTGAGAATCATCCCCGCTATTCCCAAAGACGGTTTGGGCTTCTATCCCGACATGCCTGGCGATGTGCTCCTGGGCCACCAATTCTCACCCGAAACAGCTGACCTGACTCGCACACCAGTCAAGCTGGATCGAGACCGCTTTGTACATATCCTTTTTGCTGGCTCGACCGGCTTCGGCAAATCGGTGGGTGCTATGCGTCTGGCCTATGAAGTGGCTTTGAAGTGGAAAATGCGCGTGGTAGTGCTGGACTTTGGATATGCCTGGCGTCAGCTGCTCAATGCAGCCGGGATCGAAGAACAGGTCGATATCCGCCAGCTCAATCCCTTCGGGGTGCGCCCATTGCGCTGGAATCCGATGCAGATATCACGCCACATCCATCCCGAAGAGCAGATGAAGGCCTTTGCAGGTATTTTCACCACCGTGGCACAACTGGGAGTCAAACAACAGCAGCACCGCTTTCTAGACGCCATTGAACAAGTTTACCTACAAGCCGGGGTGCTGACTGATGATCCCAAGGTGCGGGCGGATCGTCATTGGGGCCGAGTGACAAATCAAGCCGAGGCAGATGCAGCCGATACAGAACCGGGCATGCGCCTGAATGCGCTCACTCCTGATCAACGTCAGCAGATCGCTATCGAGCGATCGAAAAATGTGGGGCTGCGTGACCTGTATCAGGAGATCGAAACCCGCCGTGATGCGCTACCCACTCGCGACCAGATCGGTCGCGGCATCTACGAAGGCATCCTACAGCGGCTGAAATCTCTGATCCGCGGCTCTGCTGAACCCCAGTTTGCCCCCGGTCACGATGCCCTGGACCTGGCTGACCTGGGCCAATCCGGTGTGCTCATCTTGGAAGGGGGCCAGTTTCTAGATAAGTTTTCCAAAGCCTGGCTATTGGGCTGGGCAGGCTGGCTGATTTCCCAGGATATGGTCAAGAAACGCCAGAAGCAGCTCATCTCAGGGGATGCCGAACTGCTCTTGATCTTCGAAGAAGCCAACAAAATCCTCACCGGCCTGGCTGCAGAAGACCCTAATAACCGTGGTGGGGGCACAGTGGCTGAACAGTATGAAGACCTGGCACGCGATT